>Ga0105239_10006443_pt1 | contig 13615 bp, 12 predicted proteins | sample KBSC44metaG_FD_92761 | JGI IMG/M metagenome (GOLD analysis project Ga0105239, IMG submission 92761) | Corn rhizosphere microbial communities from Kellogg Biological Station, Michigan, USA - KBS C4-4 metaG | ecosystem: Host-associated > Plants > Roots > Rhizosphere > Soil | place: Michigan, USA... | reverse complement strand
TCTCAAGCCGCAACTGGCCTCCCGTCGAGGAGCGGCTAGATAAGGCCGAAAGTAAGGTGGGGCTATGCCTCGAGCTGAATGCCGACTCTGTTTCTGAGGCTGTCCACATCTACATCGAGCATAAGGTACGCCAGCTGACGCAGGGGAAGAAGTATAACGACAAGACGCGAGATGCGGTGATTGAGCATTTGTCCTCGAACGCAAATGACACATTCCTCTGGAATGCCGCCCTCACCTCTCGGCATACTATCACCTGCAATGAAGCGAGAACAGACTCAATTGTCAAGTGAATCTACTTTGCCGCAATTGTGCATTTCACCTAACGTTGAGCGAGAAGGGCAAATCGGCGTAACCTCAAACCATATGCAGTCTCGAGCAACATTCGAAACAGGCGCGGCAATACACCAACAATTCTATGCTTGCGCCACCGCTTCTACTCCTACATCTGGGCCAACACATCCCCAATCACAGGGAGACCCCTTACTAAATCCCGACTCGTTCTGCGACATAAAATCTTGGACTGCGCCTGTTGACCACAATAAGCCGCACCTTTCCGATCTTAATCTCGACGCTGGTGGAATCAATCAACCACTCTTCGAAGATCAGCCAGTTTCGGACAGAAGCAGCTGTTGTGCCGAGTTGAGTATGGACGTATACACGAACTCACCGACAAATACCCCTGGAATGATTGGAGATGGCTTTCTAGGTCCGTGGCCTGGCACGTTGGAGGCTGCGTACCAATCTTTGCGCCCTGGAACCCAGAGTTGAGAGTATTGTGCATCCGGCAAGAACTGGGTGTATCGTTTTATCCAAGCCAATGAGAAAGTCCTCAAATCTGGGTACCTATCCGGCGCCGATTTGAGCCGCAAAAAAGCGAATAACATGCACCAGTATCGCCTCTATTTCGAGTTGGTTTGTGATCCTACACTTAGGTAATTTCGTACTAATTATGCATAATGTCCTTCCACGGAATACGTAACTACTTTCTTTTTATAAATCGTTAGTAACCTTGTTGCCGACGCAATCATGGGCGCGAAGAAACGCAAGGAACTGCGAGCGTGAGTTCACGCCTCTTGAGAGCTATATTTATGTTGTTCTAGAGGCTAACTTGGTCTACGAAAAGTCTCATCGTCGAAGCCGCGTCCAGCGCTTTTATGCCAAGAAGACCGACATGGAGTTTGAGCTTTTGAGTGCCATGAGAGGATCCATGACGGGCATCGCGTCTCGCATCAACTCTCTTAGCAATACTCTTGGCATGGGTGTCCTCACTCAGGAGCAATACGACACCGCTGTCGCTAAGAACTAAGATTTACGAGGACTACGCGGGCCCAGTGCGTGGATGTAGACGTTTATCGAAAGGGCAACAACTCAAGGCCTGCGGTAAACATCAGACCACCTTCACAGAACATTTTACGAAGGTTAATGACGTACCACCAGACAATTCTACAACTCTGGCTCATGCCTAGGATATTTAAAAGCTTTGCAATCACCTACTCTGTTTAAACGTGCATATTCCCCATTTTATCCTCCCCTCGTTGCCATTGATGCTTACCACGCGAGATGTATCTTGCACGAAGCGGGTTGAAGAACTCAACGAGCCACATTAACGACCATGAGGAGGCGAAATCGGGCCAGAAAGCAGGGGGAACTATCGCACCATATATAATGATCGCTGCAGTGATAGGCATAGTTCTTGTCTCACACGTCATGTCACTCGACTATGATCGCACAGTGAAACCCCAAGATAACTTTGTTGTAGAGTCAGATACTGGATAAAGCCTAGTCTGCTGGACATTCGTTCACTCTTCTCTCGACGAGGGAATCAATCTGCCTCCCCTGAAGACGCGGAGGAGCCGCCCAATCCAGCCCTACGTACGCGGGAATCACACGCTCTCTCCAAACTCAGCATGAAAGAGATTGATGGTATTGCACCAAAGATAGACTACAGGTATCAAAAGCAAATTCTCGAAATGTGTGATTCAATACCCGTACCGGTCATCCGGGAACCCAGTGGTGCCATGCCTCCGCCTCACAGAGAACGAGATACAGATGGATCACCAGCGGCCAATACCATTGAAGTCGTCGCTAGCCTGAAGCTCGTAAGATTCGTTTTAGTGGAGAGGCGAAGTTCAAGTCTACTCGGTCAATTTCACGACGTGAGACCGTTTCTCGATCAGTCCGTCTACTACTTCAAAAAACCGGTAAGGCATTGGATCAACTACAGTGGGATAGTACCCTAAAATCGCAGCAACTCACTATTCAACGTACGCAACTAAACGAGCTAGTCGCCAGGAGACAATCGCGTATCACAATCGACTGTAATGAGGTCTTTGCGAATATCGAGACGTTCAGGCAGGCCATGCTGGGTATCGAGGCATTGGAGGCGACGACGAGGTCTTCTGTACGGCCAAATACTACCAATACTACGCGGAATAGGCAGTTGAATGACACCCTGACCCCATTCATACATCAATTTAGTGTCAATGAGTATGTAGCTGTGGATCAGAAAATACCTTACAAGTGTGTGCCCTTACAATGAACCAGGTACCCCATTTGTAGAGGTCGACCATGAAGTGTTCAGTGATGAGGGTTCGTCAAGACCCCACAGAAATTGATGGATGCTTACCAGGAGCCTGACGATATCAAGCCGGTGAATTCAGATGCCAGAACACCAGGGTTAACTCGACCAAGGACAATCGACGGACCTGCTTTTGCTAAAGGGATCTCAATGGAGCGAGTTACCTCCGTTGTATCGTCCATGTTTGTACTTGGCCGTTCACAGAGCCACCCAGTGAAACAGCGCCGGGCGTCGACAAACTCACAACCCCATTCCTCTCAACTACCTTATCTCTCCCCTCAAGCCACAGTCGGTCGCAACTCCCAGTTCCGTAACTTGACAGTACAGGACCGAGAGGTGCTGGGTGGTATTGAGTATCGGAGTTTGAAGCCGCTGTTGAAGATTGTTCTCGGTAAGCAAGCAGCCTTATCATTAACCCCCCGCACAGAAAATCCTAATGATTTCTGGAATAGCTTACTTTTTCGGGCTTCACATTTTCGGTGCCATCTGCCTTGTGGGCTGGATTCAAAATGGGCCCCAGAAGTAGCTTGACTGGTTAGCCGAGTGCGGACAAGACAAGAACTGGTGGTACGGCAACCTGTTGAGCAGGCCACTCATCTTGATTCTTCTTTAACGACATTCTATAGGGCATTCTACTCGGCACAGACAATGGTCGACAATCTCGGCTTCACTCTCACGCCAGACTCCATGTGAGTCTCCATGAAAGAAGATGCCGGTGTTGCAAGAGCAATTCCGCAAACACCCATCTATCCTGATACAAGCTTTCGATACTAATGATTTCTTAGGGTCACTTTCCAGGACGCAACCTTCCCGATGCTTATCATGACCTTTTTGGCATTTGCCGGCAATACCTGTTACCCAGTCTTTCTGCGTCTTGTCATCTGGACCATGTCTCAGATCGTACGCAAGAACTCGTCACTCGGAGAGCCGTTGCAATTTCTTCTCGATCACCCTCGACGCTGCTATACCTTGCTCTTCCCTAGCACACCGACCTGGATCCTGTTCGGCGTTCTCTTCGTTTCCCCAATAGGAGTCATTGCATATGGGCGTTATTGCTACAGCTGTGAGTGCAGTAGACACCCCTTGACTGCAACTTAGCATCTAGGGTCCTCGAAAGAACACATGAGATATCACTTCACACCCGGCCCTAAGCCAATCACATTGCTGGTCTTTGGTCCCTAGGTTCTCAAACTGGAAACCTCCCACGGCCCCCAACCGGCGTGCTCCCTCCCTATCCGATTCTCCCACCATGAAAGGTGTTTTATTGCTTGCGCAGCTACCCACGCGGGTCGCGAGCGCGAATACCACTCACCCAGCGCCTTACTGCAACGTCCTGGCACTGAATCCCACGCCTTTCCGTCCTCAAGTCGAATTACCTGTCTTGCCTAGACATTACTCAGATACTCCGATGAGCGAACGACCTCGAGCACGGGCGACGCAGCAAATGATGAATCTCCGCAGGCACATCCAAACTACGCTCTCTAATTTGGAAAGGGTACGCTGGGACGCGCGTGTGGTGGCACAAATATGGTCCTACGAGACCTTGAACATGCTGTGCCTGAAGTCTTCGTTCCGTATGAGGCAGTTTGATCCCGTTTGGTTCGACATGGAGGATGGAAGAGTGGGCTACAATGGGGCCGAAGTGCAGGAAGATCGTCCGCAGTCCGCCGAGAGTGGTTCGTACGCGTCAAAGGTGGCTTGGAACTCGTAGTTGTCAGGGTCTTCGGCGCGAGGAGGAAGGAACAGAAGTGGGTGGTTTTAAACTCGTCGAGCATTTTGTGTTCAATCATACCGACCCTCTTTGTATCTTTTATCACACATGCATCCTCGTTAACTGACAAAACCAAAGGCACATGGAGGTGCTACATAACACGTCAGCACCCCAGAAATCGACTGCCAGCAAAAAGGCCAAGCTCGCTTTACCCTGAGAAGTGCAGCCCTTCTACGTAGAGCAAGTACCGGAGCGAGACGATGAAGAAGACGATGAGGAAGATACTCTCGCACGGCTGGCGTCGGCGGACGAACGCACCAAGAACATGACTAAAGACGAATACGTGTACTGGTCAGACTGTCGACAAGCTAGCTTCACATAGCCAAAAAATTCAAAAAAATCAAAAAATTCCGGGAGTGGGCAGGTTTTCGCACGATTATCGACAGCAAACCGAACGATGATGTCGTCGACGTTCTCGGATTCTTGACATTCGAGGCTGTCTAGACTCTAACCGAGGAGGCGTTGAAAGTCAAAGCCGCCGAAGATCTGTCGAATAAAGCAAATTTGTTCACTAGGGTGCTGGGATATACGGTGGAGGAAACGAAGATTATGGTTGCCAAGGTCAAGAGTGACTTGGTTAATCCGAAGTTACACTCATATTTGCAGTTTCATTTCGTTTGGGGTCGGAAACCCGGGGAACCAGGAGGAAGTGAGTGAGAAGACGCGTCGCGAATCGGATTCGAATGCAACTGCTAAATGTGTAGTTCGGACAATCAAGAAAGTGACACATGCAATGGTCCGGACAAATTATTGGTTGATTCGTGAATCCGCCGCGATCCATCTTCTAGAGAGCAATTTTAGCTTCTGAGCTGTGCGGATTTACGTCAAAACGGACCGTATCGTCACCACCACCGGTCTATTCGGCAAATTAGATCAACATAGTTCTTTACCTGCTGAGGGTGCAGTGGGGTGCAACGGAGTATCGTGGCAGACAGTAATTGGGCAAGAGTACGGAGGGAACATGCGGCTGGTTTCAATATCAAACAGATGAAATGTACTTTTGTCTGAATCGCAAGGTTTTTTGGTCTTTCCGTCCAACCCCGCAGTGGGGATTTGGGGCAGTTTCGGCCAGTCGCAGAATACGCTTAACTGATGGCACACTTTCTTCCTCGATTGCAATGTCCCATTAACCGGTGTGAAATGTCGTAGCCACCTTGCATGCATATGCTGTGACGACACGTTATCACAGATATCCCACTTCGTAACATTGATTGCTTCCTCAAGCATCCCAGCCTTGCTATTCCTCCACCGCCAGGGTCAAAGGGCCTCCCCGGATAATTCCATTTTTCTACCTCGACAGGGAGCTCACAGGATGCCCAAAGCCCATAACACATGACCACATGGACATGGTCTCGCCGTCAGGTAATCTCGTTTGTGCATTTCCAGCTTTGCAGCGGACAAATCACGGAGTTGAAGATTCCCAAACACTTAAAGTGCCTAGAGGGGGAAGCTAGACAAGAACTGTGACGGTGCACCTGGGCCCTACCGTGCGACCACTTCGACCCAATTCTCCTCACTCTGATTACACGGTCGGATGGATCTGTGCCCTTCCTCTAGAGATGGCTGCGGCCAAGGCTATGCTGGACGAGGTTCACGCCGCCTTACCCAATTCCCCCAGGATCATAACACCTATACTCTGGGACAGATGGGGGTCCATAATATTGTCATTGCCTGTATGCCTTCTGTCGTGTATGGCACGACTTCCGCAGTGGCGGCTGCCGCTTCGATGCGGTCGAGCTTTAGATCAGTCCGTATCGGCTTGATGGCAGGCATCGGAGGAGGAGCGCCTAGTCCCGCGCCGACATTTGATTGGGGGATATCGTGGTAAGCAAGCCGGATGAGAGCGTTGGGGGCGTAGTCCAATATGACTATGGCAAAACAATGCAAGGCGGCATGTTCGAGCGCATCGGCACATTGAATAAACCTCCCCATGTGCTCTTAACGGCAGTATCTCAACTACAGGTCGACCACATGATGAGACCCAGTTGGATTCCGGAGTATCTATCAGAGCTGGCAGCAAATCATCCTTCTATGGTGTCCAAATTTACACCTTGTGGTCGACGACCGTACCAACTGTTTGACGCTCAATACGAGCACCTGGACTCGGAAGATACCTGTGAAGGTTGCGATCCGAGTAAATTAGTGACTCGGCTCCCCGACCCGGAAACCATCCAGTGATTCATTACGGACTGATCGCGTCCGGCAATCAGGTTATGAGGCACGCAGAACTCGAGATTGGTGGGCGCGGGAGCTAGGTAGAAAATGGGAATCGTCCGGGGAGGCCCTTTGACCCTACCAACTGTTAGTTGAAGCTCTGAACTAGTTGAATCCCATGATCACGTGTGTCTGCCTGTAGGCAGTCTCCGTGGCGTTAGGCAGATAGAGGAGATATCACAACTATAAGTAGTTGTATATCTCTACTGTATAGATAAGAATGATATGATACCTGTACTAGTTCTGAGCTCCAACTGAACTAAGAGTACAACTGTGATGATACTAGGACCTGTCTATGAGGGTAGGCACGGCAACTTTGCAGCCGTGACACTTGTAGGCCGCATTGCTGCTGGCAAATGCTAGTCCGTGCACCACCTCGCCTATTCCGTGCACTTCCCAACACGTGACTTTCATAGGTTGTTAGACTTGTTTGCTCTTTTGCTGGGAATAAGGACTTTAAAGCGTGTGTCCAGGGGTCTATAGCACTGAGATTCAATGGATATACCAATCTACCTAATCCAAATCGTCAAAATCCCGTTCTTCAGTCATTCGCCGAGCCTTTGAGCCTTGGATCGCTTGTCTCGCCTTCAATTGTACCACGAACCGGTCAGGTGATAACACAGTCATGTGACTTTCGTGCAGCCCGAGAAGAATTTGAGGCTGAGATCTTCCAAAGCCCAAAATCTGGCTCAATCACTATCCTCGAGGACGTTTCCGGCAGCCTCGGCAAGTTCAATTCGGAGACGTATACGATTGTCTCCCAAATGAAGCTCATCAATGTGACCTGTGTGGTCCCGTGAGCAGTAGCTTATCCTGGAGCACGAATCAGTCAACGCCTTTTCAGCCGCATCAGAATTTGCTGATCAGTGATCCCAATGGACTATCTACCCATTATGGATAGGCGAGAATAAGTCGTCGCACTTCATCTGATCCTACACTATGTGTTGTCAATTTCCGCTCGGTTATTCTACGCCTGAAGATAGGGAAGCTGCAGAAAACCCCCCTGCCACCTCCTGCACTCGCCTTCATGCATCGAGCACGAACCAATGACAAGGACAACTATTCACGTACATGTAGTGGGGAATTCGGTTTCGTCCTTACCATTCCGGTCTGAAGAGTCCTCATAATTGGCGGATTCTACCACTTCCGATGAATATTACTAAGGGCTTGCATAAACCTATGGTTCACACCATGCAGCAGAGACTGATTTGTGCAGTAGCAAGAAGGCTCCGCCTTTCAAAGTCTACCTATATTTGCTCGACAAGATGCACATATATATGCAAGTTAGCTGCCTTCCCTTGCCAAATTCGATACCACTTCAATGAAAACCATGAGCCTCAATGGTAGCAACACTTTTGGGAGGCAGGTACCTCCCAACCTCAACCCAAATTCCTCGACTTCGTCGGGACTTAGCAAACGGTACAAGGCTGCAGCCCCGAAGCTCAGTCTAGAGTACAAAGAGCCTATTCCAGGTCCCGCTGACCCAAAATTCTTGGAATTCGTCACTGGTATGTCCACCACTACTAGGTTGAGCGTTGTGCAACATCCTCAGTCTTTGCCCAGGAACTCCCGACGATAATGCACCTACATATCAGCTTCGGGATAACGAGTATATTGCTCATCCCGGGAAAATTGACCAGCTGCTCGGAGGCGGATCGGCATCTTATGGGAGAGGCGGCACAACCGCAAGCGCCAATGCATTTGCTATCCTCATGCAGATCACTCGCTTCCTAGGAGCCGGTCGCTCTGGGTTTTTCGCTGTGGATTTACGAACCACCCCAGATCCATACATGATCCAAGAGCGTGCAGATCGACTTATGGAACTGGCCCAGGACGATCAAGGAATCGGGGTTATATTCTCCAATATATCAGATGAAATACAAGACCTTTGGTCTGTGCCATGGGACGTTGACTTCTTGCATGGTCGGTGGCCTCGTTATAAACATCCGCGCAATGACCGGTTTTCCATCACGTGCCAACATTTTGTGTCGAATGGAACGGTGTTTGTTCGAACACGGTTCCAGGCAAAAGGCTCTGCAAAGTCAACAGGACCTATATTTACTCGTCTCAAGTTTCAACCCAGCGAGTATCACATAAGAGAGTTGGATTTTAGGGAGCGCGAGAATTTGTTTAATGAATCCCCGGCACAGCAATCGCATGCTCTTGGGCCGCATGGACGCAGCGTGATATTGATCAATAACGGTTTCTCACCCCGTGTACCACCCACCTCGACTCCGGGCTACCACAATGCTGTTTGTCTGATCACCGCCGTCTCTGTCAACGGAGAAGTACAAGAGTTTGAAGAAGCCGAAGATGGGCTCGGCCACCACTACCGAGTCAAAAGCAAATTTGGAGTTGATTTTACTGTGACACCGTCACAGCCACTTGAAGTAATAGAGGCGTACAGATTGCAATTGGTACCGAGGAAAGCTGATTGGAGAGATTGCGTCATTCCCCATGGGGAATTTCTCAAGATGGAAGCAGCTCTTTGCTCTGAGCGGTACGGAAATGTGCAGTTCTCATCCGACCCTTGTCTCAACCATATAACGCGCAGAAACCTAGAGCACATCCTCTCGGTTTGTAGCATACCGGTACCGTTGCAACCAGAGGCAAACCAAGATCTAACATTCGAATTCACAGGAGATCCTGAGCATGAACTCGAAAACAACAGTGAAGATTGGACACTTGCTTTGACATGTGGAGACATCTCAGGACATCGACTTGTCACATCAGCAAGTTTGTGAGTTCACAGATTACCTTTGATCGACGATTGCTGATGTAGTAAGCTTTGCTTTTGAGTTCTTGCTCGCAATTTTCACTTATCTGGAGAATGGACTCTTGGACGGCGATCTTACACATCATTTTCAACCATGTCAATGCAATAGCGCCGAAAGACTTCTATGCGAGATTGCTGTGCGTCGTCGGTTACGAAAACGGATTGAACAGACATGCAGAGCACATTTGGCCTGGGTGGAACATGCTAAAGTCTCCCAGGGGTGTTACAATACTCACTACTGGGCGACTGGCAACCCAATTGCGCTTGACGATGAAGACGAAGTTCAGAGCTTCAAGATGTGGACCGACACGCCTTTCCAAATTCTCAAGTTTGCAGATGCTGCAGATGTATTTGAAGAGCACAAACCATATGTGCAAGCTCACTTGAATTCCATTGTTCGTCCTTGGATCCGACACCTGGACAAGAACAACACACGGGGATTTTTCACCTTCTCCCGCACGACAGGTATGCCGAGCGATGGGTACCATAACTACCGCCTGGAAGATCACGTTTGGATATGGAGTGCGCTCCAAGTAGTCGACCAGCTCGGTTTGGGACAACAGTTAAAGAAGCAATGTCGAGAGCCCATGGAAAAGATGCGCAGGAGGAAATCAAACTTCTCTACCATCAGGCAGGACCGCATTCATGATAGCCTTTCATGGGACTACACTCCAAGTGATTTTCGGCGGACCATTCTAAGAAAATTCACTGAGCAGAATCCTGTATCAAGACAGCCTATGCTTGCTGTTGGACGTTCGTTGTCAGATACTCGTTATCTGTTCCGATCCAGAGATACAGCTTTATTCCATGACACTAAGACCGTTTTCTTCAATCGCCGGGATGAGGTTTTTCAGGCCACGATCGATGCACAAAAATATCATCTAGAGAACGAAGATTCCCTTTGGGACAGTCCATTGCGCTACGCCTTGGCACTGCTCATGGCCAGCAAAGGTCATCAGATCAACAGCAAATCTACGACGGAAATGTTCAAAATTGCCAAAAGTGTGCTTTTCCAGGCAACTTCTGCGAGCGGTATGATGCCTGGTCAACTGAACATGGGAACCAAAGAGCCAGATATTTTCGACAACCGATCCCGGCGGGATTTTTATTGGCATGCCAGTTTCGAAACAGTATTTGTGCTTTGGCAACTCCGCAGTTTTCTTGAACATGAGACGTTAGTCCCAAATGCGGGGTGTGACAATATCGGCGAGGGGCAGGCTGATGCCCTTGATCCTCCAAAAGGAAATCTCGTCATTCAAAAAATGCTAGAGATGGAGAAGTCGATGCCATATATCGATCTTATAGACCAACGGAACATTGTGGAGATCAGAGATGAGTGGCTGTACAAGGCTCCGGAATTTCTCGAATTCACGCCCGATATCGAGTCCACCAAAGAATTCTTCGATTATATCCGAAATGAAAACCTACTTCAGCATCCCCTCGAGACTCTCTATGAGCTTGAGCCGAGATCTCTACTGCGTGCAGCAACCTTCTCATTCATACAAGAACTCAAATCAGTCGACAAAAATCTAAAAGGAGTGGTAATCGACGTTCCGAGGATCAAAACTAGTTCAAGTAGTCAGAAGCGGACAAAGCCCCCCGATCAATTGGCTGCTGTGACCATTTTGAGCTGCCATCAAATATTCAACAAACTCAAAGAGCGAAGGACAGCCGACAAGGCCAAAAAAAGACTTATCTGGTCTCTCAGAGCTGATGCTGACTTTGGACTCCTCTGTCTCCTTGCTTCACCCTCTGGCGAGCAGCAGGCCATGGTGGCCTTCTTCGACAGACATCATCACACGGAAAAATACTTCTTTGATGAGACCATGGCAGCTGTCAACGTCTGGAATACCGAGTTCCATTTGTCATCTTTTCAACTCATGGAAGTACCCGAATCTGATGCTCTACACACTGACCTTAAGTTCCTGGGGAGTAACAGGCGGGTGCGACGGGGCGGGATGGGCTTTCGGTTTGTGGGTGATTATTTTGATCGCTTCTGGACCTGCCATGTACTTGAATATGAGCCTAAGGATGACCTTGCAAGCCCCGCCGTCTCCGACAGAGACAATATTTCTGCACGCTTTGATGCCCTTATCAAGGAAAAGATCCCGAACACAGAACGGATCGGGGTCCCGAAACCATGGCGGCAAAGGAAAGTCCTTGAGCTGATACTGTTCGATCGAATGCTGGAAAAGATCTTTGGCAGGTACAACCAGATGCTCGGAGAGATTGATAATCATCTTACGACGCTGCTTTCTTACGAGCCTCGCGCTGGTGCTCTCGTGGAGTCATCAGATGCTTTATTGATTTCCAATGCAATCTTCTCGTCGCAGATGGATAGTTATCTTTATCTCAAGATCTGCCAGCAATGGCCGCCCTTGGAATACACGTTGCAGATCATGGAGGAAGATCTGAAAACCACACTTGAGAAGATCGAGTTATGGAACAACCGCGAACAGGACCGGAGATCCGAGCGGCCACGGTGGACAAGGAATGACGAAATCAAATACCGTTCAGTCATCACCTTGATGACTACAGCAAACAATCAGAAAATACGAGACCTCGAACGTTATCACTCTCGAGTCCGATCACTGCGAGAGTCTCTTGCACGAAGACTGGAGTCAACGCGCAATGACTTGAGCTTTCAAGGGGCAGAGAATGTTCGCTACTTCACCTACGTCACCGTTGTCTTCCTACCACTTGGGTTTGGAGTCGCGACCATGAGCACTAGCTCCGTCCCCAGTGGAAGAATGGCACTGAATATCTTTATCGCCGTCGTTATCACCTTCGTTCCGACCATTGTGGCGTTAGCATGTGCATCAGAAATCGTTAAACTGTTCAATTCAGTGAGCCATGCATTTAGAAAACTGCTCGTGTTCCTGTTTGCAGTTGACGGGCCCCCTTTGCGCCCAGGTGTTGGACCAAGTCCTCCTGGCTCTATTGAGGGGGGAGACCGCAACAAGCTGTCGAGGAAAGTACCAGGCTCGGTGCATGGAAGTGCTTCGACTTCTAAGTCGGATGTGCCCACCCTAGAAGGCAGAGTGAATGGTTGGAAATCGTTTGTCAAAGAAGCGAAAGACCTTTACAGAAGGCGTAAGAGTGGTCATACTAAAAACGACGAAAGGGAGCTTGAGGCTGGGAAAAGAAATGGGCTGAAGAAGTAGTACAGTACTTGGTAGTAGTAGTCATCGGGATAGTAATGAAAAATATATCTTTAAATGTAAGCTGTGGCGTGCGAAATAAAATTAACATAGTACTCTTCACAAGCCAGACCTGGTGTGCAGGATCACCGTATAGCTGTCAAGAGTTCACAGCTTAGTAGCAGTACACAACAACACAGTTAGGGCACGGTGAATGACTTGATGAACGCGAAAGGGGAACGCCTGTCCTCTCCAAGCATCTCTCAAGCTCTGACGGCAAATGGCGATGTGATTCCTGCCAACTAGGCGGCCCCCAATTGTAACGGCCAATCACTTCCTCGGCGCCCGTAGCTGCATATGCGACAGAAGGCGACAGAAGGTGATCGAAATCCGCGGTATCGACCGCAGAAAACTGTGGTGCTTTCAATAATTGTCAGGGTCAAAGTGACCTCCCGGCGATATCAGATGTTACCTCCTACAACGGCCCAGTCACGGGATGGGGCAAAGCATGATAAACTCCGTCACAATGAGTTTCACTAATCTTGTTAAGGCCTAGTCAAGAACTTTCGGGTGCTAGCGGCATCAAATCCCCTTGAACATCCTGGTCATGTGATGCCCAGCTTTCCCGGCGCCATTGGATGTGAATCCAGTTGAAACCATGGGAGTCTTCCCATCAGTAGACGTGGTGATCCATTGATATGCGTGGCTCTGCATAAGCTGTGGATTGTACGGGTGCCCAACTGAGCATACCGCAGAATGATGTTGGTGGGCGACCATGCAGAACGGCGGCCCGTGGGAACACATGGGAGGGGAATACCACACCATACATACATGAGGTGAGGACCACTGGATTATGTGGGCTGCACGTTGCACACCCTAGCTCACCTTGGCGGCCAACGACTACGGCGGGCCAGGGGTGAGTCAAGGGGTGTGACAGGGTGAGCGGAGGGTGAGTTAGAGCGGCGAGCTCACCCGCTAGAACGGGAAGGGAAATCGGACGTCCAAGAATCTGGGACGTAGTTAAGAAGTAAAATAAGGCGTATAAATAAATCCTATAAAGGTCGCCGTAATATAAGAATAAAAAGCGTCTTAGTTAGTAAAAGGCGTATAAAGCTTTATTAGGTTCACGAACTTCT
>Ga0105239_10006441_pt1 | contig 13615 bp, 17 predicted proteins | sample KBSC44metaG_FD_92761 | JGI IMG/M metagenome (GOLD analysis project Ga0105239, IMG submission 92761) | Corn rhizosphere microbial communities from Kellogg Biological Station, Michigan, USA - KBS C4-4 metaG | ecosystem: Host-associated > Plants > Roots > Rhizosphere > Soil | place: Michigan, USA... | reverse complement strand
TTGCGATTAGCAGCGACGATGGCTCCGTGCTCTCGATCGACGACGCGACCGTGATCGACAACGACGGCCCCCACGCCATGGGCGAGAAGCCTGGTCGCGTGTGGATGCCCAAGGGTTGGCACAAAATCCACGTCGGCTACTACCAGGGAGAGGGGGCGTTCGGTTTGAAGCTATCCGTCCAGGCTCCGGGTGGGGAAGCGGGGCCGGCGGATGCGCACGTGTTTCGAAAGGGCGCCTAAGGGCGCCCGGAATCTAGGACCAGTTTTGAATCTCTAAGATGTTGCCTTCCGGGTCCGTCATGTACAGAAATGTCAGGCGCCCGACAGCTGGAATTTCGACCTCCACGGGTTGACCCAGGTCAGTCCCGCCGTTTGCCAGGACGTTCGCACGGGCGGCGGAGACATCGTCGACTTGAAAAGCGATGTGGCCGAAACCTTTGCGGTTGGCGGCGGGGGCGGATTTTCCTTCCATCTCTGAATAGGAAAAGATCTCCAGGGTGGGGCCGTTGTTACCATGCCCGGGCAGCCGGAGGTGCATGCCTCGAAGGTGAGCCCCCCGCACTCCGCTTGCCCGGTCCAACCATTCACCGGACAGATCCCGTACCGGTGGGACCGGTACGCACGCGAATACGCGCTGATAAAACTCAGCCAATTTTTCCCAGTTCTCGGCGACGATGTTCGTGTGCGCGTATCTCATGGCCTCCCGTAGTTCCTGACCTGGAATTCTAACGGCAAAGCTTAGCGACGGGCTATGTCTACGTAGTTACCTTTCGCCAAGCGGAAACGTGTCCTTCACTCAGGTTTGTGAAGGGTCCTCTGTTCCAGCTATCCCACCGTCCTATCAGATTCATTCCGGCCATTTTCGCCATGAGGTCGAGTTCGGAGGGCCAGGCGTAGCGGAAGGGGATGGAGTTTTGCTCGAGGACGCCGTCAACGACCTTTGAGTGGTGAGAGATTAAGCCCTGGTGGACGATGTCGTACTCGTCGAAATCCCACTTGTTCTCGCTGGCGTGGTAGGGGCGGATGGTTTGGCCGAAGGGGAGGCGCTGCAAATCCGGGACCATGACTTCAACGACGAAGTGGCCGCCTGGTAGGAGATGGTTGGCGACGTTTTGGAAGCACACGATCTGCGCTTCCTGACTCGTCAGATTCATGATGGTGTTGTAAACGAGATAGGCAAGGCTGAACTCACCCTCGGCGCGAGCGGTGGAGAAGTCGCCGATAGTTACGGGAATGTCGGAGCCGCCCGGTTTCTCGCGCAGTTTGGCGACCATGGCTTGGGAGAGTTCGATGCCATGCACCTTGACTCCGCGGGCGGCGAGAGGAAGCGCCACACGTCCGGTCCCGATCCCTAGTTCGAGAACCGGTCCCGGACCCGCGAGGGCCGAGAGGAAATCGACCGCCGGTGACGGGTCGGGGTTGGTGGGATCGTCGTATGTCGCCGCGATCCGGGCGCCGAAGAAGCCGTCGTCGTGCATCGGGCGGATTCTACCAAGCGGCCAGGTTTCGGCAGTGCTCGTTAATGTCCGCGACCACCGACGGAGGCTTCTCGGAAGACTCGCCGACGGCGTACCGTAGCATCGCGATCTGACCGGCGTGGTAGGAATCGTGCTGGCTGATGACTTGAAGGATCTGCCATGCGGGCAGGTCCTTCTTCCAGTTGGTGGGACGTATCTCCTCGATATCGCTGATCTCGGCCCACGACGCCATCCAGTAGTCGTGGCCACGCCGCATATAGTCCAAGGCCGCCTCCCAATTCGGTTCGAACGCGGCGATCTGCTCGGCGATGTCCCGCCACCGGATCTCGGTGTTGCGGAAGCAAACGCTGCCATTGATCCATTTGCCGCATGCGCAATGGAGCACGATGCTGTGGATCGAGCCATCGGTGTGGATGTAGTCGTCGCCCCCTTTCGGAAGCACCGCCCACGCTTGGGCCTCGGTAACTCCCTCTAGCGAAGTCATCATCTCTTTCCAGCCGTACTCCGCGTCACGCCTCAGCAATTCGATGGTTGTCATGGTCAGATACTACAGCGTCACGAGCGAGGGGCGATTGGGGTCGACGAGTAAGAGTTCGATATCCATCTCGTCGGCGATATCAAATAGTTTCGTCGAGCTTTCCTTGTTCAGGAGCTCCAATTCCTCCGGATAGAGGAGGGTGATTCCCATGAAGAGGATGTTCCGGCCGTCCTCCATGGCGAGATTTCCCTTCTTGGCGTCGAGGAAGTACGGGAAGTAAAGAAGCGCCGAGTCAAACCTGACCCCGGGGACTCCCAAATCTCCCAATGACAAGCTGTGCCCAAGCCATAGCCACGTGTCGTTTTGGTGGGGATAACGGGCGACTCGCTGCATGACCTGAACCGGCCATTGGGCGGCTTTGTCGGTGGTTAAGCGATCCATCGGCCAGTCCGGCGGCAGGAACATGATCAGCTCACCGTGGGTGTATCCGGCTGACGCGGGCGGAGGCTTCATCGGTAGTTCCGCCATTCCCGACGTCACCAGCGTATAAAACGGCCGGTCCTCACAGGGCGAGTCTTTACTGGGCGGGACGCAGTAGACGTCCACATGCACGATCTCCGATTTTTTCTCGTGAAGGACGGTAAAGTCTTCGCCTATCCAGTCCTTTACGTGGCTGGAGACGGCATCGATCAACGGCAAGTCCCCTGAGCTTTCGCCACCGGCGGTTCGGCCAAGCCACTTCGGAATCTTCATGCCCTTTTTATATCTGTTCGCCAGGCTCTTTTGGCTGCCCTAGTTAGTGGCCTACGAAGGATTGAGCGCATCTCGAATTTCGGGCGTGTTCAGAAAGGTCAGTGCCTTTTCTTGAAGTTTGTGCGCAGCGGGTACGCCGTCTAGCTTGGCTACCGCCTTTACTAAGTTCACGATTTGTTTGGCGAACACTCCATCGACTTCATTGGCGAGCTCTTTGCGGGTGCTTAGTGCCAACCGCGATAATTCGCGGTTATGTTTGATTTCGTCGATCTTCTTTTCGGGGTCGCCGACCACATCTCTCGCCCACTTCATGTCGCCCGTTTGAAAAACTCGGTCGAGGTCTAAGCTGAAGGCGTCATCGCGAACGGCGTTTTTACGGCCCTCGTAGAAGAGCGACTTTGCGGATACCAAGTCGTCTAAGGCGAGGTTGATGGTCATCACCTCGTCGAACAATAACGCGTTGGAGGGGGCCTTTCGGTAGGTGACCAGCGTTTCGTCGCGAACCGCGCGGAGAGCGTCGGTGGCAGGTGGATAGTCGTGCCCAAGGTCGACCCAATCGCCTAAGGCAAATGACAACCGTACACCGGTCTGCGCTTCGTCGTATTTGAGAGCATTCTTGTGATACCAAAGATGCTCTCTCAGCGACTCCGCGTATTTGCCTTCGCGCCGATATTGTTCGGCTCGTTCAAGCGAGGCTTGAACGCCGGCGCTGGTGTATGACTCGGGCTCGATCGGGACCGACTTTGGCGCGCATCCCGTTACGGTTAGCGTCGAGGCGACGGTTAATATCGCTGCCAACGGGAGCTTGAACCTTCGCATATTGCCTACGATACCTTTGCAGCCCTCAGAATCGGCTTTTCGAGTTTGCGTCAAGATAGCGCACGGTGAGAGCCCAGCGTTGGTGGTTGACGTTTCGCTCTCGCGACACCATCGCATTAGCTCCGGTTTCGGCTACCACCCCGCGGGTGAAATACCCCGCTTACTTCGCCGACTTCCAGAATGCCGCAATGAGCCAGACGCCGGTTAAGACTCCAACCGCCAGAGCGGCCTTCAGCAAGAAATAGAAGGCGCCTTCCGATCCAATCGGGCGATAGACAAGGGCGAGGACGCTTAGGCCGACGAGGAGGCCGGCGGCCAGCACACTTATCGCGATTCGGTTTGCCGCCTGCTGGGCCTTCCGGACGATCGCTTCAGGGAGCTCGACGCGGCTGGTTACGGTGATTTCTCCGCGCTCGACGATGCCTTGCAGGCGCTTCAGCGTCTCCGGCAGCTCCATCGCCAAGTCGGCAAAGTCCACCACCCCGTCGCGCAACCGGCCGGCGATCGCGGCGGGCGAATGGCTCTTCTTCCAGAAGCTCTCGAAATACGGCCGTCCGTACTCCAGCAAATTAAAATCGGGGTCGAGTTTGGCGCCCATGCCCTCGTCCATCGCGATGACCCGGGCGAGGACGACGATATCGCTCGGTAGCTTCAGACCGTGATGTTGCGCGGCCGAAGTGACCTCGCGCATGATCTGCCCCATCGAGATTTGGCCGATCGGCAAGCCGTCGTATCGGGCGATCATATTCTCGACGTCGCGCGTCAACGCGGGGCGGTCCACATTAGATTGCGCGGCGCCGAGCGCCAGCAATTCGTCGATGATGCGCTCCGCGTTTTTACGTGAAACCGCCAAAGCGAGCCGCAGCAGGGACGCTCGCAAGCGGTCCCCGATTCGGCCCACCATCCCATAGTCGATCAGCGCGATGGACCCGTCCGGCCGAACGAAGAAGTTTCCGGGATGGGGGTCCGCGTGGAAGAAGCCGTTGTCGAGCACCTGGACGAGCGCGATATGCGCGCAACTCTTGGCCAACTCATGCCGGTCCATCCCGGCGGCGTCCAAGGCGGCCAGATCGTCGATCTTAATGCCGTGAATATCCTCCATGGTCAGCACCGTATGGGCGCTGTAATCCCAGAAGATGGTCGGCACGTGCAGGGATGGGTCGTCCGCGAATTGGGCGGCGATTCGCTCGGCGTTCTGGCCCTCACGCGAAAAGTCGAGCTCGTTTCTTAGCGTAAAGGCAAATTCATCGACCAGACCCTCAAGGTCCAGGTTCTTCGCGGCTTCTACTTTCGTGCTCAGGAGCCTCGCGACCTGACCCAGGATGTTGAGATCCTGCTCGACTAATTGCTCGATGCCTGGTCTACGAACCTTGACCACGACCGCGGTGCCATCTGGCAGCACGGCGCTATGGACCTGCGCGACGGACCCGGCAGCTCGTGGTTTGGCGTCAAAAGTCTGAAATAGATCCGTGGGTTCGCGGCTGAACTCATTCTGGATCGTCGCCTCTATATCGGCATAGGCCACCTCGGGGACGTGGTCCTGAAGCTTGCTGAGCTCGACGATGTACTCCGGTGGGAGCAGGTCCGGGCGAGTGCTCAGCGTTTGGCCCAGTTTGATGAACGTCGTTCCGAGCTCCTCGAAGGTAAGCCTCAGCCTCTCGGGTTGGGACCGAGCATCGGACTTCGCCTCATCCGCATGCTGGCCGAAGCTGCCGAGGACGGACCCGATGCCCCACTTGGACCAGAGCCACCCGAACCCATTTCGAGCCAGGACTCGGCCGATCTCGAAGGAACGTCTCCGTGAGTTGTTGCGATTCATGGTTCAAGCCTTCTCCGACCAGGTTCTTAAACTCCAAGCCGTGCCTATGACCACTACGATAGCGCGCGCTCATCCATCCAGTCCACGTAGAGCAATCGCTCCGAGAAGAACCATGAACCGTCGATCTTCGCAAATGTATCGTTGTAGCGGAGCGATGCGACCATCAACCGACGACTATCGCCGTTGATCGTGACATGGTGAGCCAGGCAGTATGCCTCGCCCGTGGCACGATCGTCCGAAAGGGTGGAGATCGTGCTCTGCCCGACGAAGTGGGTCGTGGCGGCGTATTGGTTCAGGTTCGCAAAGACGGGAGCGAGCGCCTCGCGAGAATGTAATTCCTGCGAGGGCGTCGGATCCTTGGCGTCCATAAACACCACGAAGTGGGTGTCCTCGGTGAAGAGAGCCATTTGCCCCCGCGCATCGCGTTGATCGGCGCAATGCGCATAGGCTTCGACGAGCTCGCGAATCGAGAGACGATCGGCGGCTTCTTCAGGAGAGATAGATGTGTGCTTGCTCACGAGTTGGTCTCCTCGGTCGATTCGGCCAGAGGTTACTCGCGGGGAATCCGGCTTGTGTTAAGCATGTCCGTTAGCATCAAACGTTGAACAGAAAGTGCATCACATCGCCCTCCTGGACGACGTACTCTTTGCCCTCGCTCCGAACCAGGCCCTTGGATTTCGCATTCGCCATGCTGCCATGCCCGTCCAGATCCTTGTAGCTCACGGTCTCCGCGCGGATGAATCCGCGTTCGAAGTCGCTGTGGATCACACCGGCGGCTTGGGGGGCCGTCATGCCTTTTAGGATCGTCCAGGCGCGTGATTCCTTTGGGCCGCAGGTGAAGTACGTCTGCATACCCAGTAGGGAATAGGTGACGCGGATCAGAGACTGGAGCCCGCCCTCCCTGACGCCCAACGATTCCAAGTACTCCTGACGGTCGGCCATCGGCAGCTCGACAAGTTCGGACTCGACTTGCGCGGAGATCACGATGACTTGCGCGCCATCGGTCTTCGCCATCTCGCGGACGACCTCAACGTAGGCGTTGCCCTTGGCGAGATGGTCCTCCGAGACGTTCGCGGCATAGATCACCGGCTTCAGGGTGAGTAGGCCCAGGTTTTTGACGGACTTGAGTTCATCCTCGGTCAAGGCTACGGATCGGGCGGGAAGTCCTGCCTCAAGCGCCGGCATCAGCTTTTCGAGCGCTTCGACTTCGACCTGGGCCTCTTTCTTGGTCCGGGCTTCTTTCCGGGCGCGTTCTAGTCGCCGCTCTGCCTGCGCCATGTCGGCGAGAATGAGTTCGATATTGATGATCTCGATGTCGCGCGCGGGGTCGATAGAGCCGGCGACGTGGACGATGTCGTCGTTGTCGAAGCAGCGGACGACGTGGATGATCGCATCCACCTCGCGGATGTTCGCCAGGAATTGGTTACCCAGGCCATCGCCTTGGGAGGCTCCTTTTACGAGACCCGCGATATCGACGATCTCCAGCTTCGCGGGGAGGATTCGTTCGGAACTGGCGATTTCGGAAAGGCGATTCAGGCGTGAATCGGGTACGTCGACGATCCCCACGTTGGGCTCGATGGTGCAGAAGGGGAAGTTCGCGGCTTGCGCTTTTGAATTCTCGACGATGGCATTGAATAGGGTCGATTTGCCGACGTTCGGCAGCCCAACATTTCCGGCTCTTAGCATAGGGGGAGTCGAGATTATGTAACGTTGGGGCGGTCGGAGTCGCGGTTTGGGTTTATTCCGGGGGATTGGGCATTGGTGCAAGTTCGGCTCGGCCGTTTGCATCGAGAGGGGGTAAGCCGATTGAGAAGGCTAAGCTTCGGCCAAATTCGTCCCAGGTTTTCAAGTCCTCTGCGGCTCGGAGGTGTTTCTTGGACGTTTTGAAAGTTAGCGCAAACTTCACGGCCAGCGCCTTCGCACCAACCGATAAAGGTAGCGAATCGAAGGTTTGTTCGTCGTCCCCCATGGGCGGAAACAGAGGCGAGAGCGTATAGTACGTTGAGCGCGCTATCTCAGCTGGCCGATATATGCCGCAGTCAATGTGATCAATAAGGTCCTGCCATGCCGAGGAATTGAGGTCGTGCGCGATCCTGGCGACATACAGTTTTCTCGGTAGGTCGGCTGAATCGCCGCGGTCAAACGCTTCATGGTGCGCCAGGCATCGGACGACGGCGTTCTCTGCTAGTTCGTAATCTCGGAGCGGCATCGCGGTACTCCAAATACTTCCGGAGACCAGCGAAGCAATCCCAGGACCAACCTTCCACGCCTCACCGTCATGAGCCATTGTGAGCATGGCGAAAAGGTAGGGAAGGTCGCTATGAAGCTGATCGATGAACGCTTCGCGGGTTGTCTTGAGACCTCGATGGCTTCCGTTGGGAAATATCAGCGCGTCCCATGCCTGATAAACCTGTTCTTCTAGCTCAGTAAGTCTCTTCCTCAACGCTCAACCTTAGCAGGGTTACGGAACCATCTCAGTGCGAATTCGCCGGCCGGTTACCGCATCGATGAGCATGGCGTCGCTGCCGCCTTGGATGGCGTAACCGACGTCTCGCATGTTCATGAAGGTGAACCGCCAGGCGAGGTTGGCTTTGGGGTGGCCTTTTTGTAGGTAGTAGCCGAGTTCGGGTTTGCCGGTTAGCCTGAACCAGTTTCGTTTCCAGTGATTGTTTCGGACGGCGGGGCCGCCGATTTCGGTGTCCCAGATTCGTTGCAGGGCGTCGAGGGCGGCTTTTTCGTCCAGGCGGGGCGGGATGCCGTCGACTTCGGGTGGGATTTCCATGCCGCGGAGGGCGAGGAAGCGGTGGTCGGGGAGGGTGAAGACGATCGAATAGCCGTAGTGGGGGTAGGAGACGAAGGGGTAGCCGTTTCGCAGGATCGCGACCTCGGCGTTGGCTTGGTGGTTGTCCTTGGAAGCGGTAAGCGATTGGAGGCGGTTGGGGGCGCGGGCGCCGATCTTGGAAAGCCAGTCTTGAACCCGTTTGTTCTCGCTTGGGTCAGTCAGGGGATGGGCGGGGCCAAGGCCGATGGCGTCGCCTTCTTTGCCGCGCCAGAGGTTTAGTTCACCCTCGGGGCCGCCGAGCCAGCCTTCGTAGGTGACGCCTCTGGGGCCGCTGAGTTTGACGTCCCACCGAGGAGTTCCGCCGATGTCTTGAGCGCCGAGGCCTTGTAGCCGGAATGGGGCAGGCTCGCCGAAGGCTTTAAGGATCGCCCTGGTTTTTTCGATTGCTTGGGTTCCGCTGAGGGCTCGCGGGGAAGTGGCGCATACGAAGAGAAGGAGGACGGCGCTCATGGGTTCATTCCCCATGCCGGGTCGTCCGGCTCGATGAGTTCGCCAGTGAGGGCGTCGACGAACATACGGAGGGCACCGAGGCCATAGGGGCGACCTTCGATCCGGGTGTATTTCGTGGCACGCCAAACGAGGTGGGCAACGGGATCTTGGGCTCCTTTCCAGTAACCAAGCTCAGGGGTGAGGGCACCGACGCTGGGGTCAACGACCGCGGGGAGGTGGCGAGCCTGGGCGCGGGCGTGGGCCCAGGTCCGGATCTTCTCGGCGGCGATTCGGCCCTCGACTTTTGGCCGCCAGGCGTTGATGGGAGGAAGTGGCGGAGGGGCGTAGAAGATGATCGTAGGGGCGGCGGCATCGTAGGCCGATACCGTGGGGCCGTAATTCGGGTTCAGATTGAAGAAGGGAAGCCCGTGAACGAGGAGATGGAAGGGCCCTCCGCCGGAGAAGCCGACATCGGAATTGACATCAAGGCCCTTTCCGTAGCCGAGGGTCCTAAGTATTCGTCCCGTTAGTTGACTGTCGGCCGGGGTTGGCGGGCGGTTGCTTTTGGGCGCTTTGGAGCGGCTGTCTTGAACTTGGAGACGGTTGACGCTGCCGGTGCGCGCGTTGATTCCTACAAAGCCGGAGCCGTGGGCGCTGGAGAAGCTCACTACCCAGCTTGGCTCCTTGCTTGCCCAATCGCCTTTGCTTAGGCCGCTTAGTGCGAGCGAATCTTGGACACCGATTTTGTGCAGGATCGCTTCGGCGCGTTCGGCGGCGGCTTGACCGTCCAACTCAGCCATCGATGCCAGGGCGAGTAGAGCAACCATTAATTAATAGAGACGTGCTGGTACTCGTCTAGTTCTGGGCGATTTCTCGCTAACATGCTTATTCTTGGCTGAGGGGAGCCCGGTTGGCGCATGTAATTTGCTGCGGAGCGTCTTGTTCGCTCGGAGCTTTTTAAGGCGTTCTATGTGATTGCCTTTCGAAGTGAGTGTGGCGGCTTCATAAATGCCAGCGAATAGGCGTAGCACGCGAGCGGGATGAGGCAGATGGCGGTTAGTTTCCACGGCATCGGGATAAGGATGTAGGCGCCGTAGCAGGCGGTGGTTCTTGCGACGGCGTGACGGAGGCCGACGGGGTCGTCGGCGGCCCAGCCGTAGGGGATCCAGACTAAGCCCATTAGTACGGCGCCGCCGAGAACTACCAGTCCGGGGGCGACGCCTCCGGCCAGGATGAGGATCGGCCAAATCATTAGAAGGGCCGCCAGGCTTTGCATGAACATGGCGGTGATGGGGCTTTTGGGGTCGGCGATGGTTTTTCTGCCCCTTAGTCGGTCGATGAGGAGTCCGAGGGGGAAGACGGTTCCGCTGCCGAATCCGACGAACATTGCTAGTTGGGCGGGGGTCAATTGGCGGCTTGCGATGGTGGCCGAGATCCAGAAGAGGATGCCAGCGATGGGCATGGAGACCGTGCTAGTCGCTAAGAACTTGGCGCGAAGTTGTTGCAGATCGCTCGGTGGCTGTGCGGACACAGGAGCCTTACGAGTTTGGCGTTTCGCAGGTTGCGGCTTAGTGGATCGTCGCGTCCAAGACCGCCAGGGTGGCGGCTTGCTGATCAGTTGTAAGGCCGGCCAGATGGACAGACCTATCTTTGCCGGAAAGGACCTCCCTTAAACGGCGAAACACCTGCTCACGGGCAATCTGCGGAAGGCCGTGGAACGCTTGCCCGTAAATCATTGGGCTGCACGGGTAGCGGAGAACTCTCGTTTTGAGGTCCAAGTCGCTTAGCCGGCGACCTTGAGGATCGGAGGGGGCACTAAGTGCGTATTTCTTCGCGAAGTGGTTGGACGGAGTTAGGGGAGCGGTCAAGGGTGGCTCGTCGACCCCGAGCAGTGAGCGGACGAGGGGCTCGCAGGCGTGGGCGACCCGCTCTGCCGTTCCCTCGTCTACGTGGGTCCGCTCCCAGCCCAGCAACACCATCGTATCCGCGTATTTGAGCGCCTCGCGGGTGGCGTAGGCGGCTTGCGTGATGCCGTTTTCGATCGTCGTCTGCTGCTCAAGGACCATGAGCGCGACGATGTCGGAGTGTGGCGCGGGGTAAGCGCCCGTGTCGAAGTAGCGGTTCAGATCGGATACGTTCGTGCCGCGCTTGCGGTCTAGCGTGGGGTCGGTTTCCGATCCGCGCGCGGGCTCGTTGCCCATGTGCAACTGGGTCCCGCTGCCGCCGGTTACGTACCAGCCGCCCCAGCGCTCCGAAATCGGGCTGGTCGAAGTGGTTACGAAGGAACCCGCCGCGGTCAGGATCCGGCCATCCGGCGCCGCATATACGGAGCGCGTCATCACGCCGGGGAGGTTTCGTGTTACGGGCGAGCTGTGGCACTGTAGACATTCGTCGGTTTGTCTTACAAGACGCGGGGCCTCAGATCGCTGGTTTGCCAGGGTGTAGAACTGAGGTCCGAGCTTTGAGTCCACGGCGACGATCTCGATGTTCGGGGCGCCGGGAATCCAGCCGATATAACAGTCACGATCGAAAAAGATCGCCCGGGGAGAGTGCGGATCGACAAAGGCGGATTGCAGGCTAGTCTTGGAGAACACCAGCACTTGCGAACTGGCGTCGATGCGTAGTTCCTTTAAGAGGGCTCGCAGGTAGCCCTGGTTTGGCTCGTAGGCGAGGGTCTTCGCTTTGGCGTCGATCAGCTTTTGAAGGTGGGCTATCGCGTCATCAGGCTGGCCGTTCAGGTACTCGACCGGCGTCTCTTGCCCTGCTTGGACGAAGGCGGCGAACAGATAAAGGGCCGTGCCGAAGAGGCCGAAGCTACGGCTTAAGAGAGGCTTCACTCGGGGATCGCTCGGACCGATGATACCGGTCTTGGAGTTTCCGCCACTTGGCACTTAACTTGGAGCAATTTGGCTTGGGGCCGCCTACGGAAGCCGCTCGATGTGGTGAGCCTCATGATTTGCTAGTCGGCTTGTCAGGCCACCGATGGTATCCGGCTTTTGGTTCCACTTTCCTCCACGGTTCCAGTCAACCGAGTCGCGCAAAGTTATCCATCTTTGGCGATCGTCGACGAACTTTTGCACGTGGTCGGTCCAGGGCCGCATGGCATAATTCTCCGCCTCAAATTGCCGCCAAGGGTGAAGGATCTTGACGCTTGGTGAATCCCGTTCAATGAACGTGGTGAGTACGAAAAGCCACTGCTCTTGACAGGCCCGGAGGTGGGCCAGAGTTCGGTGTCGCGATTGTTCACATCGCAAAGCCGCCGGATTAGGCGGGCTCGGTTGCCAACTCTGGATGGTCTCCATTTGGCCCCGCAGCCTAACGAAGAGTTCGTGCCATTCACTCCGATCCACGTGGCTGAGAATACCGACTAGGTTTGTGCGGCTCGCGACGCGAGGTTGTGGGCAAGTCCTTCAAGTCGACAGGTCAGGAAGGCGATCGGTCTCGAACGAAGAGAAAAGTGCGAGGGAGGCTTGCATCTTCGCCAATTTGGGCGTATCATACCGATAGGTTAAATAACCATTCGGTAAGATAAGAATGCCCGACACCACTCTCGACCTCGTTTTTACGGCTTTGGCCGATCCAACTCGCCGGGCGATCCTCGCGAGTTTGGCGACGGGATCGAAGACGGTCAATGAGCTCTCGATGCCATTCGATATGACCGGCCCTGCCGTTACGAAGCACTTGAAAGTGCTGGAGAAGGCCGGGTTGATCAGTGTCGACAAGAAAGCTCAGTTCCGACCTCGAACGCTTGAAGCGCGGCCCTTGCAAGCTGTCGTGGACTACGTGGAGCAGTACCGGGAGTTCATGGACAAGAGCTTTGACCGAATGGAGCGATACCTCAAAGAAATTCAAGAATCTGGAGAAAAACCATGACCCTAGCCCGCGATCCGTCACGCGAAATCTATGCGCAAAGAACCCTGCATGCGCCCCGTGATCTTGTCCTTAAGATGTGGAGCGATCCGCAAGCGCTGTCCAATTGGTGGGGGCCGGAGGGGTTCTCCACCACGACTCACCGCTTGAATTTTGAGCCCGGCGGCGACTGGGACTTCATCATGCATGGGCCGGACGGAAGGGATTATCCGAACTACATTCTCTACAAGGAGACGGGTCCGGATCGGATCACCTATTCGCACGGCTGCCGTCCGGGAGATTTGGTCGGTTTCGAGGCAGAGGTTACGTTGACGGTGCTCGGAGCGGCGAAGACGCTGATGGAGTTTCGGATGACGTTTCCGTCGGCGGAGGAGAGGGATCGCGTGGTCTCGGAGTTTGGGGCGGAAGAAGGTTTGTATCAGTGCGTGGACCGGTTGGTCCGTCTGGTTAGTGAGGAGGTTTTGGCATGACAATTAGCGAAGCGAAGCAGTTTTTTCAAATGTCGGTGGATCGGATTCGGCGGATCTTGGAGAAGACTCCGGATGACCGGTTGCTTTGGTCACCCGCGCCGACGGCGCGAACTCCGTTGGCATTGGTCGCGCATTCCGCGAATTCCATCCGTCATGTTCACAACATGCTGATGGGAAATCGGTACGCGACCCCGACGATGGCGGAAGCGGATGTGGAGTTTTTGGCGATGGAGCAAGGGCTTACCACGCGGGAGGACGTTTTGGCATTGCTGGAGAAGAACAGCTCGGCGTTACTCGAGTGGTTCGATCAGTTGTCGGAGGATCGTTTGGGCGACATGGTTCCCCTGCCGTTTGGGATGGGGGATGCTCCGCTGGGCTTCATGATGATCATGCCGGCTTGGCATACAAACGATCACGCGGCGCAGTTGGATTTCCTTCAGACTTGCTACGGCGATCGCGTCTGGAACTAGGGTCAACCTCCGCAAACAAAATACGTAAACCGGCCGATGGCGGCCCGCCGGGCGCGGTGAGATTATCGAAGGGTGCTAAACCTTCTCTTACTCAGCCTGGCGGCCTCGCCACCTTCGACGACTTGGTACGCGATGACCCTCGCGAAATAGCCGAAGGGGCTATAGGCCGTGATCTACACGGTGCGGCG
>Ga0105239_10006440_pt1 | contig 13616 bp, 10 predicted proteins | sample KBSC44metaG_FD_92761 | JGI IMG/M metagenome (GOLD analysis project Ga0105239, IMG submission 92761) | Corn rhizosphere microbial communities from Kellogg Biological Station, Michigan, USA - KBS C4-4 metaG | ecosystem: Host-associated > Plants > Roots > Rhizosphere > Soil | place: Michigan, USA... | reverse complement strand
GTTTCGTTCTTTATTCAGCTTGTTGCTACCGGCATCCCGGTTTTGGCGCTTTCTGCTGTCTATTACGCCTCGGTCGAACGGGTGTTCATGAATCCCGATTGGCCCACCGCCTTCAGGAAAAAATTGCGAAAAGCAATCACAACAAAAATCGCCGCTCCCCGAGTTGGAGATTGATTTCTCACCTCCTCTAGGTCGGACCAAACGAAGATCCTAGAGGCTGAGTTGATCGAACAACTTTCTCCACAGGCATTTGTTTGCGTGCCATACATCCTGCCATTTTGCCCGTCAGGACTCGGGCGCCTCTCGAACGGCGCAAGCTAAACGGTCGACAATTTTCGTCGCGAGTGCTTCGCCACGCATCTCATGTTGGCATACGCACGGTCCTGAGGTGAAAAAAGAGGTTCCATTTTGATTTCCAGTTCGACCAAAGGCAGATTCGAAGACTGTAAATTGCCGAGCTCTCATCGCCGAACAACGAGTACTTGATTGCCCGAACGATCAAATCGGTATTCGTAGCAATTCCGCATTATCGACAGTGCAAATGAATGGAGGACCCTAGCCTATCCTAGTGTCCATGTGCTGGCGAGTTCAGACAGGTTGATGAAATGTATGGCCCAGTCAGATAATGATTTCAAGGGAAGGCGACACAGTGTTCCGTAGAGGCGGATGTGTGAGAGAGCGGACCACAGGCCTAGTCGGGAAAATTGTCGAGTCGAATCAATTAAAGGGCTCGTATTTGGATTTCGAGAGTACCCAACAGTGGATTATTGAGGCAGATCTGTCGGGGTCGAGCTCCGCTTTATATTTCTTACGCAGAAACTCCAAAAAAGCGTTTCTCGGTTGGGCGCGATCGGTCGCGCTATTAGTGCCTCCTCGGTTCTGGTATAGAACCGTCCTTAGGCTCAGTCAGATGCTCGGGCACATCATTGGTCCAGTGCTCGCCTTTTCGCCATATCGAGGCGATTTTAGGAGATCAATATTAAAGGCTTGGCTCATGAACTCCTTATATTTATTTGTCATGACCGGGTCGGAGTCAAATGGCTCTGTACAGTTGATAGGGCCGAAAGTGATTCGAGAGGTTTTCTGATGGGTTTTCATGCTTGGCTTGCATTTAGCAACGCGGTCTTCGGATTCTAATGGGACTTCTTCAGGCTCGGTGAAGAAAAATTGAACTGGGGTATTGCCCTTCCGATCCGACGGCGAGGCCCTCCTCGAATACTTTGGGCTTCATCGATGGGAAAAATCGAAGTAGATCGTTTCCCCGCATGTGATGAATCATCGCTAGTGATGCGGAGATCTCAAAGCGATCATTCATGAGGAGAAATGCATAAAGCAGCGCTGTCTCATGGGGGAAGAAGAGGGCTGTTGTCAGGGTATCTGGACTGTAATCGTACGGAAAGTGAATATCATGGAAGTGAACATAAGTGCCTGATGCGAGTCTCGGCAGAGTCTCCAAAATAATTAAGTTCACTTCGCCGGCCGGGGCCAACGTGTGGCTCGAGTCGGCAAAAAAAAGGTCACCGGCTTCGAGCGAGCCAACACAGGTCGGACCGACCTCCTCGAACCTTTTAGGTAGCAGGTTGATTTTGCCAAGCTCTGCTTCCCTCTTCAGGAATTCGGTCGGATACGGCTCGACGCAAGTGATTTGAGGGTTAAAGCCCTCATCTCTCGCCGCGATCAAGCAAATCGCCGTTGATACACCACAACCAACTTGAACAATCCTCCGGGGCCGGTGGGCACGAATGAAGCAATAGAGAAGATCAGCTTCGACCTGGCCGTATCCCTCGTCGCTACCACTCAAGCCCACCGCCGATCTATGGATCTTAAAATCGCGAAGTTTGTCGCGATAATTTTTAGTACACACATCCACCCATTTCACCTGAGCGTCAATGTCGCCACGAATTTCGAACAGGCTGCGAGGGAACCGCCACTGCTTGGAGTTCCTCAGAGTTCGCATATCAGGAATTTCAGAATAGAAATGGCGTGGAAGGATATCTTGGTTGAATTGCTGGCCCAGTTCAAATACTTGTCTCATTATGCGCTTTGCCAAGTTTTTCAATTGTCTTCTACGCGAGATTTGCATGGATTGAGAGAAACCTCCTACTAGATTGCTTGAAGGTGCGTTTATTGAGGGAAGAAAGTTCACAATCTATCTACTGTTGGGGCCAGAAGGCCCCTAAACAAATACCGAGGGCAAATCGAAATAGTGTCCACCGATCCGCGACAAATGTTCAAAAATGACTTGCGCCCCAAGAGTGAGAGGTCAGCCAATCGCTTCGACGTCTCTGAGACTCATGTACGCACCGATAGATCAACAAGTGGTTAATCCCGATCCATAATCTATCGATGAGAACGACCCTGGGTGTAAACTCTTAGAGACAGTGAGTACCCGACGGACAGTTCGGAAAAGATGGCCGGGAGCAAAATCCACTCGGGCGTTTCTGGAAGGAATGCAGGATCCAGCTTGGGCCATTTTTGTACGTGATGGGGACATCGTGCTCACGATTGCAACCGGGCTTACTGAAGAAGAAGCCTGGGAGAATGCGGCACAGAAACTGGAACATGAAAGACCGCAGAATTGAATCAAAAATTTCGAACCGGCAATTGATCTGCTTTTATCAGAAGCAGTTGAGTGACCTCAGCACCATCTTCCGTGTTGCACCCTGATGTGTTGAGCCCAAGGAGTCTACCGGGCGAAATAGCGATCCATTAGCATACTCCACTAACTACGGTCGAGAAAACGACCTTAGACTGGTAGGCAGCGGCAGATTGGGTTGCGAGCACTCAGGTAATGTCTTTGTTTAATATTTCTGCTCCGATTAGACGCAGAAAATCTGGTGCAGTAGCCTTTATCGAGAAATGTTTCAGAAAGCCCTGCCGAGCTGCGTTTCGCATCATGGCTCGTTCACTGTCTGATAGGACGGTAAACCTTTGAATGAGATTTTTGGTTCCCTCTAAAGTGTCCGGGCCAACCAGACCAGCCTGACATTCGACGACTTCTCGCCAGATATTCACCTTGTCGCTAATGAGGACCGGTGTGGAACATGCCATCGACTCGGCAATTACGATGCCAAAATTTTCTTGATGAGAAGGCAATATCATCGCCTCCGCGGATCGAAGCGCTCCCCATTTAAGTTCGCCGTTCAACATTCCAGGCCAGTGTATTCTATTGCCGACACCGAGTTGACTCGCTAATCCTTTAAGCTCCGATGTCAAGCCAACCTGATCAGGACCTGCAATAACTAGATCTTGATCTATGGCTACCAAGCTCAAACAATCCGCAAATGCTCTGATCAACAGATCACAACCTTTTTTCGGATGGATACGCCCCAAAAATAGAAGAAACGGTTTCATTGCGAGTTCTGGCATCAGCGATCGAAATGTGGTTTTGTCTCGCTCCGGATCTCCAACCGGATCCGTGGTCCCAAATCGAACAATTTGCTCTCGATACGAGAACCCGTGGAAAACATTCCGCGCACGGCGTCGCTCTTCTTCGCAAGTAAAAAGGACTGCGGAGGCATCTCGCAAAACATGCCCCTCCGCCAGCCACCAATAGATTTGCTTTGCGATATGCTTAAGGGGGGAGCGATCGCGAAAGTAGAAGTCCATCATCCCATGCGAATAAATGAAATAAGGTTTTGATAATTTTCTTAACGCCAGCCATGCGCCAAACGAGGAATAGTTCCAAAGTCCATGAAGGACAACTGCATCGAAGTTCTGTCCATTTTTGAGGATCCACCTCGTGAACGCTGGATTGTACCCAAACTTGCCCATCCCCTTTCCAAGACCGACTATCGGAAAGGGAAAACGGCGAGAAGATGCTTCTTCCGACATTTCAAGGCACGCGACTTGAACCTGATGCCCCTCATCTATAAGTGACTCTGATATTCGGCATACCGCCTCGATGGGTCCGCCCGACTCTGGAGTGGTACTTCGGATAACCTGCAAAATCCTCTTCTTAACGGGACCCTCTGATTCAGCCGGGGGAGCAAACCCAACTATCCGAGCAAAATCGAGTGCAGCCGCCTCTATCTCAAAATTCCTGAGAAAGCATTTGCCGGCAGCGACGCCCATTTCCGCACGGTCTTCAGCGGACATCCCGTAAAACTCGCTAATAAGATTGTGTGCTCCTATCTCCGTGTCAGGCTGAACCAATCCTGCCTTTGAGTCGTTGATCTCTCGCCAGATATTCACTTTGTCGCTGATAAGGACAGGCTTTGAACAAGCCATTGCTTCTGCAACTGCTATCCCAAAATTCTCCTGGTGAGAAGGCAGGATGAACGCTTCGGCCGAACGGAGGGCGCCCCACTTTCGGTTACCGTTAACCATTCCCAGCCAGTGAATCCGATCGGAAATCTTTAATTCGTCCGCTAGCTGTTCAAGCTCGGCTACATGATTTGGTGAGCCGGGTCCTGCTAATACAAGTTTAATGTCAAGAGGAATTTCGTCTTGGGCTCGGGCAAATCCTCGAATCAACAGATCGCATCCTTTTTTGGGGTGGATCCTCCCAAGAAACAACAGAAAACGGCGGTCCTTAAGTTGTGGAAAACATAAAGCGAATTCCTCCTTCTGTTCTCGTATATCATCTGCCGGACTTGCAATTCCATAGCGAACAACGCGCTCCGTGTAAGAGTGGCCGGGAAATACGCCTCTTGCACGTTCACATTCTTCCTTGCTTGTAAACAGAACAGCTTGCGCATTGTCAAGCACTCGACCTTCGGCCAGCCACCAATACACGCATTTCAGGGCGTGCTTTAGCGGATAGCGCATGCGAAACCAAGGGTCCATCATTCCATGAACAAAAATAAAATAAGGTACAGATTGATTTCGCAGACCTCGCCACGCTCCTACTGAGGAGTAGTTCCAAAGTCCATGAAGGATGACAGCATCGAATCGTTTCGCGTTCTCTTCGATCCAACGCATGAGCTTTGGATTGTACCCGTATCTGCCTATACCGCGGCCTAGTCCGATTACAGGGAAAGGGAATCTACGTGATTCAGCCTCTTGGGCTGAGTCAAGACTCACCACCTCAACCTCGTGTCCTAAACGGATCAGAACCTCGGAACTCCTGATTAAGCCCTCAACGGGACCACCTGATTCAGCTTTGGTGTCACGAATTACGCGCAAGAGTCTCATAATCTCTGACAGTCCCCCAAAAACTCTCGAGCTCGTTTCAGGATTCCGATAAACGGGCGCTGAACGACCGATCTGACCTTAGTCGACGCGCCTTCTTGATTGATACCAATTCACGTACGCCTGAAGACCTTCTCGCATCGGCGTAATGAACAATGGACCGAGCAGAGATTCGATTGAGTCATCTGCGACCAGACGATCTGGATCTCCCACTTTTGGAGCACCGAGAAAAATGGGTTCTCGGTCCTCCCCTGACAAGTGCAACAGTTCAGTCAGAACCTCTTTCACTGAGGTCCCTCTGCACGTGCCCGCATTAAAGACCGGCACGTCCCGCTCTGCTTCTTCACTGGCGAGCATTAAGCATTGCACCAGATCTGAAACATAGACCCAGTCGCGCAATTCATTGCCAGTGCCAAAAAACTCGAACACGCCGCGTCGCGCTTTCTCCAGCGCATCCCAGAGCAACTGCTTCTCAAGACCGATACCGTACACTGAGAATGGGCGAATGATCACCGAACGTGTCCCATATAGGCGCGCATGATCGAGTAGTAAGAATTCAACGAGTCTTTTATGCACTCCATATGGTGAAAGCGGAAGACAGGTGAGATCATGGCTAGCTTCCTTGTGAGAAGCTTCTCCGTAAATGGCTGCGCTTGACACATAAACGAGTGTTGCCTCTGGCCAATTCCGTCTGAGGAAGTCCAGCAGTAATACCGAAGAGTACACCGTTTTAAGGAAGTCTTCAGGCGGATTTGCTATGGAAGCTCCAACAGAAGCTCCGCCAGCGAGATGAAAGACTATGTTTGGCTCGAATTCGACCGTTTCTAATGTGTCTCGCGAAATGTCCCCAAAAATATAATGAGCTCCATCCACCAACTCTGCAGAATCGCGGTTTCCGCCTAGGGAAATGACTTGGCTATCGGCCGAGATAAGTCGCCTCACGAGGTGGCGACCGATAAATCCACCCCCTCCCGTCACAAGGACTCGGCGTTGCGCGAACAATCTATTAATTTTGGCTTTGTTGTTTTCGCAGTTCAATTGATGACTCCATCGCGACAAACTGTTGTGCGAATAATTTGCTTCTTTATTCATCAAAATTTTGCTTTGCCAAGCCTCGCAGCCGCTAGAGCAATCTGTTCAAACCTGCAAGCGAACTCTCTCTCCCGGATGGGGAATCTCGCGAGCGCTCTTTCCTCTCGATCGAGATCGACCTGCTGGTCAGATAGGTCCCGGGCACGCAACATACTCTCCGCCAATGCTTCTGCATCTAGTGCCGGAAAGTAGATGCCCCCCTCCGGATCTTGCTCTCGGTGAACTGGGATATCCGAGAGCACGATCCTCTTTCCCACCGACTTCGACTCTTCAACTGAGGTGCTCCAGCCTTCAAAGAGCGAAGGGTTGATTAGCGCAATCGAGGATCGCATCAGTCCAGCCAGATCAGCATAGGGCACGATCCCGAGAACGCGAAAACAGTCCATGACGTCGCACTCACGCGCGTAAGCGAGTAGCGATTGAAAATAGCCAGGGTTACGACTGTCCGCCGCGGAACCGGTGGCAATCACGAATTGCGTCTTAGCGCGCTTCTTCAAGTTCATAAGGGCTGTAATAACAGTGCGATGGTTCTTGTGGGCCCAGAACTGGTTTGGAAGAAGGAAGTAATCTCGCTCGAATCCGTACTTCTCCCGCAATTCTGGCAGCGTTGTCGTAGCCTCTCTTGGGATAGGCGTCGCGACGAAGCGTAGGATTTCGGCCTTCGTTGCGTATGCTGGCGCGAATCGGTCGAAGTCATTCCTGGCGTTCTCGCTGCTTAGAATTACTTTCGTGCAATTCTCGCAGAGCTCGCGAAGTCTACGCATTCGTTGCTTTCTCTCCTTGGGGCTTGTGAACTGCGGCAAGTGAATTGTTTGGAAATCTGGGATCCATCCTGTAGTTGGGAGCAATGCGCGGGAACCCAAGTGTCCTGAATGCGATAGTACGGAAATCCTATTTCTTCTCAGCAGTTGCTCAACAAGCAGGTCACGTCGGCTCAAGAGAGTTATGCTCTTTCGGGCATATCTCAACATGAATCCTGAATCAAATAGGCGTGACCTTATGATTTCGATCTGTGGGCAATCGGAAAAACTATCGCTGTTTTGATGTCCAGTGAGCACTACCGGTTCAATCGTCCGGTCCGCCTGGTGCATTACCGCGCGAAGGAGATTGCGAAAGTAGTTTCGGCCTCCGAGCCAACCCTCGCCGCCATACACAATCAGCCCCACCTTCACCTGAATTGCCCCTTTGCGTTGCGATACTTTCGTCAATCGTCTATGTCTTTTTGCCAACAAGTGTGAACAAGCGCCCAGGTGTGCTTATTAGCCTCCCTTTCCACGAAAGCACCTTTTTGGCAATTTGCATTGGGAAGGGCAATCGGAGGCGGTGGGAGATTTTTTCTCTGAGTTTCTGAAGGTTGTCCGGATACAGATTGATGTCGGATTCGAACGGGTTAAGCACTGAAGTGACTTGAATGCCAGCATCCTTTAAGGATGTAAGGTAGTCCTCGAGGCGGAATGCGTTCTCTCCGCCATATAAATGATGAAGAGGGTGAGTATGAAGGAATATTGGCAGGTCTTCTGCTCTAGAAATGACATGCTCGCGGGTGGCGATCATAGTCCCGCCCGTTCTCAGTACTCGTGCTATCTCACGACAGAGCTGCCTCAAGTCACGGGCATGATGAAGCACTTGTCTGCAATGAACAAGATCGAATGAGGCGGATTCGAAGGGTAAGCTCTCCCCCCAATCTGTAACCACCTTGAGTGAGAGATGGGATTCGGCCGCAAGCCGGCGGATCGCTCCTGCGCCAACCTCGTCACTGTGATCAGGTTCTAGGGCGACAGTACTCCATCCGTCTTTGGCCAGTGCGAACGCCGAGATTCCTCTACCCGAGCCAACATCTAGTGCGCGCCCGCAAACTGGTCCGATGAGTTTCCTCACCGCCCGCCATTCGGTGCTGGCGTAGTAACGCTCGGCAGCTGCGAGGAGAGGATCGTCATAAAAACATGCCTGAACTAGCTCCTGATGTTCCGGCTGCGCCTTGAGCCAAAGTACCGCCTGTTCCCAGGACATCAATTGCTTACTGTTCGTCACGCGTAAGCTCCCGAATTACTTTGGCAGGGTTCCCGCCTACGATAGTCCAAGCGGCAACATTTTTCGTGACGACTGATCCGGCAGCCACCACGGCACCCTCTCCAACTTCGACGCCTTTCATCACAATAGCATTCATACCGATCCAGCATTTATTTCCTAGTTTCACCGGAGCAGTCAGAACCTGCGACCAATCTTTCCTTCCGCGATACCATTCGCGGACGTCGTTACGCCGCCCACTCCAGCTTACCGAGTGTGAATTGTGATCTGAGATTGTGCATCCCCAAGAGACAAGAACATCGTCTCCGATCTCGACTCGGGTGGCGCAGACAATCCGCGAAGCGCCGATGAAGGTATCGCGGCCAATTGCAATCTCGGCACCGTCTCTCTCAAACGAGAATGAACACTCCATAATGCTACCTTGGCCAATCGTCAGCCGGTTGCTTGAGCTCATCTTGAGCTTTCTATAAGAAAGCTTCGCGGAACTTGCTATGGCAAGATTCCCACTGAGACGCTGTCTGGCCTTCCACTCCACAAGGCCCGTCAGTATTCTTCGCATCCAAAACTTCCTTTCGGCTTGCATGCTCGCGCACGTTACGACTCCCTGTTCTCCCATATAGCTTGATTCAAAGGAATTTCGATACTCTTTTCTTGAAGGTGCTTTAATAGACTACGAATCGCCACAAAATATGCTGGAGTCACTATCGTCAATTGGGTGATCGTTGAGCCTAAGCAGACCCCTATAACACCTAGACGGCGAGTGAGAAAGATTGAAAGAGCTAAATTGGCCAAGCTCGAAACGCTTGTCACGATAGCTTGTACTTTCATAGCTCCCGCACCATTGAGTAGCATGGACGCAGGGATTGACATCGCCACAACGATCCCCCATATGCCTAAAGTAATAAGCAACGAAATCGGCACCTGCAGGGTCTTGCCCATGGCTGTACGAATAATCCACGGCCCAGTCAAGACAAGGAAAGTGCATGTGGGAACTGCTAGCAAAAATATGACTCGAAGTGAGCGCCAGAATACCCTTCCCACCCATGCCACATCTCCACGCGAGATTGCTTCCCCATAGGCTGGCCAAATCGGGCCCATTCCCATCGCTACCAGCATGGAGACAAAGCTAAAAAGCTTTTGCGGGACCGCGTAGACGGCAACGGCTGAAACTCCGAGAACTTGGGTGATGACAATGTTATCCGAAGAATATCCGATTGCTACTCCACACTGCAGAACGAAAAACATAAGTCCCAGCTTGAAAATCTTGCGGGCAGAGTTCTTCCTGAAAGCGTGCAGGGTAGGAATTAACCATCGATGATTGCGGAACAGCAGCCATCCATTGAGCGTAAGAGCCACTATCGACCCGAAGGTAGAGGCGAATACCAGCCACGCCAAATTTCCACGAAATATAACATCGAGCGCGAGCCCGAATAACGAAAGAAAGTTTCCGCCGGCACCAATCAAATTTGACCAGTAGCCCTCCTGCAATCTCTTTTTCACGCGCGTTACAACTCCGAGAGGTATATTAACTACAAACCAGTAATATAGGACCAGAAACCCAGTCGCTCCCTCAGAAGCGACCGCAGCAGACTTGACATTGAACAGCCGCATCCAGGGAATAAATGGATAGGCCATCGCCCCTGTTGTAGCAAGAATGCCTGCAATACCCAAAAGTAGTATGAAAGCGCTGGTGACGTATTCCCGTGTCAAGATGCGATCGCCCTTGCCATGTGCTTCGGCAACGCAGTTAATTACGCCGTTACCAATGCCCAGATCTGCAAAAGCCATCACTGCAATTAGAGAAGTCAAGACCATCCAGAGACCGTAACGTTCTGGACCAAGATAACGATATGTAAGGGGAATACTGATAAGAGAGGCGAGCAGGCTAGTCCCCCGAGAGCCAAAGGCCGCAATGCTTGTCAGTGCCATACGCCGGTATCGTTCGTGCGAACGCCCGTGCTCCGTGGAGATATCGTGGGGCCGGAACCGAACGATGGTCAGAATACGGTGAAATATCTGGATCATAATGAAGACGGACTCTTGCGACCGCCACGAAAGTACAGTCGAGCCCGAGATGAATGCGAATTCCATCTACGAGTTTGAGTCCTACGAAAGCTGTACGCTTGCTCGCCCTGGCTTGCAGATCGAAGCAAATCGACGGCGATCACAATCACCACCGCATCTCCCATCCGTACGTTGAGCCCAAATGGTGAAAACAGAATGCCCCACGCAAGCCCCAATACCAGATACAAGTACATGGGAGCAAGCTGTGGACGCGACATTGAAATCCAAACTATGGATTTGAACACCAGCCAAAAGAGGTAAAGCCAAAAAACAGCCCCCAGTATCCCGGCCCAGACCCAAGCGCCCATCAGATGTGAATGGGTGGGAATAAGATCCGATGACAGTTCTTGCAGTTGAGTACTGTCAAAAACCTCATGTTCGACATTAAGATCGAACAACATCTCTACGTACTTTGGATCTTTAGACCAAGAACCATGCCCGATGATCGGGCTTTCCGCGACGGCCAGCAGCGAGATCTGAATCTCTGGTCTTCCGCCAAGAAGTGTGCCGCCCTTCTTTTCAGCCTCGTTTTTTTCTTTAGCTTTTTCGCTGATAAGCCCTGCGGACGTGACGTAGTCCACGAGCCTAGTAGCAACCCAAACAGCTCCAAGGGCAAGCACTAATAGAACAGCGATTCGGACGGAGCGCCTATTTGTAGACAGGATTGTTAACTTCCCAACCTTTTCGGGAAAGATTGGAAAAATCAGGAAGACGACAAGTAGCAGCATACCTACAGGGCTGCGATAGTTTTCTAGGAGGTTAACGCCGGCGACTCCCAGAATCAACAGGCTCGAGAGGATGTACCTGTGACGCGCATAAAAATAAGAACTTATCAACAGCGTGAGTGAGATGATGCCGGTTGAGTACCCAAATTTCCAAGGTTGCGCTAGAGCAGAATCCGAAGGATTTATAAAAGTGAAAAAGATAGAGCCAACAGCGGTTCCAACAAGAAACACGATCTTGCGCCGATCATTCATTTGGAGTAATACCGCTAGACCAAGAAGATCCACTCCGAAGAAAATGATGGAGGCGTCACCTCGAATCCAATCCAAAGTTGGGGTGTGGCGGTAGATGTCAGACATTACCTGACCTGTTAGCCATAGCGCCAGGAGAGGGAAAATAATTTTGAACTCTCGCTGAATAACTCTACGCCCATGAATGGCAAGAATAATCGGAAGAATCGCGAGAACAATAACTTCCGATATTGGGAGATCTCCGACAAAGTGCACGGTAGCCGACGAAGTGAATCCGATGATTAATGCGATCAAATCAGCCATGAGAGATGTAAATCGGAAAGCGCCTAGGAATCCAGCGTGGCTCGCGGGCCGTACCCGTCGCATCGGGATAGTTCGATTGGTCATCGAGTTCATGTCATGTTCCAAACACTTCGATCATCCCGAGAGATCTCAATTCGGGACTACCCATTGGGATTTCGCTCGCCATAATATTCGTAGTATTTCTTGCCGTAATAGTCGGAGTATTCCGGAGCTGTGAAATCGACAACATTTACTGCCACTCCCAACAGGTGTGCCCCAGAGCGCTCTAGCAAATCGATGCAGCGCAGAACAACATGCTTTCGGGATGTACCATAGCGGACGACGAGGATGACCGCATCGGTAAGTCGAGCCAGAACCGAGGCATCTGTCACGGCAAGCACTGGAGGGGTGTCAATTATCACAAAGTCATACACATCGCGCAATTGCGACAGTAGATCTTCCAATTCTTTCGAACCGAGCAACTCTGAAGGCAACGGTGGAATTGGACCCGACGGAAGAATGTGGAGATTCGGCAAATCAGTCCAGGTAACGATAGCTTCATGTAGCGGCGCCTTGCCTGAGAGCACCGAAGAAAGCCCAAGACCTTTTCCTATACGAAATCGAAGATGGACTGAAGGACGCCTAAGATCGGCATCGACCAGCAGAACTTTTGAGCCATTGAGAGCAAAGGTAATGGCGGCCAAGCCGGCGATCGAACTCTTGCCCTCTGCAGGCCTGGTGCTTGCTACCATGATGATTTTAGGAGGCGAGCCGGGGCTCGAAAGCAGAATGGAAGTGCGCATTCCTCTTAGCGCTTCGGCGATCTTCGACCAAGACGATACACCCGGCGACGCCGCGAATTCCCTAAACTTGCTTGGCAGCAAATGTTCCGAATCGACTGCGGGAATCGCGGCGACAAGGGGCAATTGGAGACCTTCTTCGATGTCGGTCATGGTCTTTAGGTTCGTGTCCATCAACTCCAGAATAATGGCAAGCGAAATTCCGAAGAAAAGTCCAGCAAGTACGCCAATTGCCTGATTGAAATTAGTTCGAGGGTGGCTCGGAGCGACCGGCGTATCCGCACTATCGACGATATGGATGGCAGTGGAGTGCAGGCTTGACATAATTCCAGCTTCCTGCAGGCGCTGCTGGAGGCCGTCGTACAACAAGCGATTGGTCTCATAATCGCGATGAGCCAGTTCGTACTGCATGGCTTTCTGACTCATCCCAAATGCTTCTTGCTCTTGCTTGTCGAGGGCTTCGCGAAGTTTTGCTTCGTTTGTTCGCGCTGCGTCGAGTTCCTTCTGGGATCTCGTAATCTGCGCCTTCTCCTGATCGATCAGCCCTTTTTGCATCTGCTCCATCTCGCTCTTTAGCTTTTTCAAGCGAGGATAGTTCGAACCGTACACCTGCGAAAGCGAATTGTAGTCAGTCTGGAGTTGTAAGAGGCGCTGCTTGGACGCTTGTAAGCCCGGATCAAGACTGGCTACAGCTGCATCAATCACCGCTGGAGACGAGCTTTGCATCTCCTGAACGCGCGATTCCTTTAGTAGCCGATCTACCTGGGCGTCTGCGTAACGCTTGTTCAGCTCCTCCAGATTTGCGACGATGACGCTATGCGACTGATCCATCCCATAGACGCCGATGTCGCGCTGCAATTGAAGGATGCGTGCCTGACTCTTTTCCAGGTTGTCCTTAAGATCGCCGAGTTTTGTGTTCAACCATCCTGAAACTTTTGCCGTTGATGAATAGTTTTCGCGAAACGAATGTTCGATGTACCGATCGACTAGTGCGTTCGCAATGAGGCTGGCCAGCTCGGGTCTTTTGGAGGTAACAAGAATACGAAGGATGCTTGTATGGCCTAAACGCGATATTGCGATATCACCCTGAAAGACACTGACAAGAACGTGCCGGTACTCAGGTCGAGTCAAATCCCACGGCCGAGAATTCTTTAATGGGAAAAAATCAGGGTTGCTATTGAGATGCAAGGCTTGAATGGTTTCAAGAGCCAGATTGCGACTGCGCAGAATTTCTATCTCAGTG
>Ga0105239_10006431_pt1 | contig 13623 bp, 12 predicted proteins | sample KBSC44metaG_FD_92761 | JGI IMG/M metagenome (GOLD analysis project Ga0105239, IMG submission 92761) | Corn rhizosphere microbial communities from Kellogg Biological Station, Michigan, USA - KBS C4-4 metaG | ecosystem: Host-associated > Plants > Roots > Rhizosphere > Soil | place: Michigan, USA... | reverse complement strand
GTCCCGACACCCAGCAGGGTGCTCTCCCCGTATAGCGTCCCCGCGAGCGCCACCGTCGCGGCGGCACGCCCCTCCAGAACGTCCCAGTTCGCGCGACGATACGCGGGAACGGTACCGGTATCCTGAAGGTAACCGGAAAGACGCACGGCATACAGGCTACCCGGATTTGTCGCAAGCAAAACCGGGAAAATGTCCTTTCCGAAATCCGAGACCGTCTCAGGAGGGATTGCCGCAAAGACTTCGGGTTCGAGCACATAGACCCCGGCATTGGCTTCGCGTGTGAAGACCTGGTCCGGAGGCGGCTTCTCCTGAAACCGGGTCACGCGCCCTTCGGCGTCCGTGACGACCAGCCCGCAGGCGGAGGGGTTTTCCGCTTCGAACGTGGCTATCGTCGCCATTGCGCGCTTCTCGCGGTGAAAACTGATCAGGGGTGCGAGGTCGACATCGTACAGATTATCTCCGTAGAAGACCAGAAACGTCCCGTCGGCCAGGAAGCGTTCCATACGCTTGACGCCGCCGGCCGTGCCCATCAGGGTCGCTTCGTGGGAGAAGGTGACGTGTGTGGTAATAGCGGCCCGCTGGTCCGAGCCGGCATCCAGGGCAGCCAGGATCGCTTCCGGGCGGTGGAACAGGTTGACGGCGACATTGTCGATCCCTTGGCCAGTGAGCATAGCGAGCGTGCGCACCAGAAGCGGGACGTTCGCGATGGGAACCATCGGTTTGGGCAGCGCGAGCGTCAGCGGCCGAAGCCGCGTCCCTTCGCCTGCGGCGAGGATCATTGCCTTCATCGTCAAATAGTCACCGAGTAAGAAACATTGCGGCTTGCGTCTTTCACTATAACATGCAACTGGAGTGCACCCTGCAACCAGACAACGGTTCAAGTAAGCCTAATAGGTACTATGCTATAGTCCAGGAGAAGAACCGATGCCCGGACGTATCCATTCCGGAGAGTTCAAACTAACCGCCTGCCGCCAGGTTCAGAGTGGCGAGAAACGGTCATGTTGTTTTTAGTGTTGACTCGTAAGCTTGTTTGATCCGCAAATTCCGGTGGAAAAGTACCAGATAGAGGCGGCGTTGCAACCAGTCGGGATTGCGCGCAAACGACATACTCTTGCGCACCAGGTAACTCACCCGATTCATGCAGGCATGAATCGGGTGCCGCAAATAGTTGTTACAGCCCTCCGCGATGCAAGTGTCTCCGCTACCCTTAGGGCAGACCCAGTTCATGCTGGCATGAACGGAATGACGCCACCAGGGAATCAGATTTTCGTAGACACAGTATTCGTCCGTGTAGACCTGCTTACGAGAGTAGCTCTTGGGAATCGCATCCCACATCGCTCTTCCCGTCGCCTCGTCTCGGCTGCCAATGGCAAAGCTAAGCGTCTGTGTATTCTGAGAGGACTACGAGAGCCAGATCCAATGTTGCTGCTTCTTGCTACCGACAAACGCCCACAGTTCGTCGCACTCGATCGAATCGCCGCGAGTGCTTTGAGGCGGGAAGCACGCTCTGCTCAAACGCCCCTGCCGATCTTAGGATCGAGGTGACCGAACATCGCCGCTTCGCTGTCAACTGCCCCTGGTGCAGCCAGGAAAGCGTTGGTTCGTTGCCGGTCTGGCTCTCACAGCCAGCGCCCTGCCAATGGGGACCCGGGTGCCGTGCTCTAGGCGTCTATCTGATGCAGCAACAGCATCTTCCCTACGAGCGTACCCGAGCACTCTTCCTGGATCTATTTGGCAAGGCACCGCCAGAAGGCACGTTGTTCCACTGGCTCAAAGAGGCACACGCTACCCTGGAACCCGTGGAGGCGGCAATTGCTGAGGCGCTGGTAAGCAGCCCCATCATTGGAGCAGACGAAACAACTGCCCGTGGCGCAGGCTGGCTACATACTCTGGTGAATGAGACGTTCACCTGGTACGGCTGTCATGCCAAACGCGGTCGGGAGGCTATGGAATCGTTCGGTCATCTGTCTCGCTTTCGGGGACTACTGATGAGCGACTGCCTTGGTAGTTACTCGATCTATGGCGGCGAGCGCTCCCTGTGCAATGCCCACCTGTTGCGTGATCTGGTGGCGGTGTCGGAGTTGGGACATCGTTGGGCGGATCAGATGATCGACTTGCTCTTGACGGTCAAGGAACGTGTTGCGGCCGCCTGTGGTCCGCTTGCGCGCTCGGCACTGCATAGCATCTATCGCTGGTATGGCCGCATCCTGGCTTTGGCCGACCGCGAGAACGAGGCGCGTCTCGTGCCTAAGCTCGTGCCTAAGTCAGAGGCGTTGCTATCCCGGTTGGATGCGCGCCGCGATGAGTATCTGCGCTTTGCCACGACGGCGGGTGCCTGGTTCGACAACAACCCGAGCGAGAACGCGCTTCGGATGATGAAACTGCACGTAAAGGTCTCTGGCTGTTTCCGCTCACCGGTAGGTTGCCAGATCCTGTGTCGGGTGCGCGGTTATCTCGACCATGCGTAAGCAGGGGCAACCGCTTTTTGCCGCACTCAAAAGCGTCCTGGAACGCAGACCACAGCTACCCCCCATGCTACTTGGGCTACCGGCTCAACCCAACTGAGCAATTACCGTGCGGAATCCCCAGAAACAGCCAGCGTGTCGGTGACAATAGCAACCCCTGTCGCGATTCAACGACCAGTTCAAAGCAGTCAAGCTTTCTCTCTTTCATCCGTGTATAGCTGTGCGTGATTCCGAACCGCCGTCGGTTTCACGATCAACATGTCCCCGTCAAGCGAGCAGAGCATGAGATCCTTAGGAAACAAGAGTTTCTTGTACACTCGGCCGCTTTGCTGGGTTGTCCACTGAACCCGTATCCTCGCAGGCTGATACCCGCCTTGAGCAGATTTGAGCCTTAGCGGCAGACTCAAGCTGCCGCCCATACCGTCTCGGGCCGAGAGTGGTGCGCGGTGACACCAGAGCGGGGCAGCCCCTCGTTTTGGCGGCAATATCTCCAGCACTACGCCGCGTTTGGTGGAGCGTATTTCATGAGCGGCCACACGCCGAACGTGGTCGCCGACACGGAACTGACCAAACTTGCTCAACTCCTGAGCATACCACTCGTCGCTCCCGTCCTCTCCCCGTTGCGTCATCTTGTGTCCTTCGGCGCGCTTGCGGTGACGATTGGCCTGATTCACGGCATATTTCTATCGGTCCTTGCCATGCAGCTCGGAGTACAGGCGGCGTGTTTCAGTTTCCAACGCTTTCTCTTTATCGCTACGAGCAGCCCGTCGTGCATGCGCCCTGCTCCTGTTCGCCGCTACATCGGCACGTTACGCATCCTCAGCCTCTTCCAACGCTTCTGTGAGCCACGGAAGAAGACGCTCCCGCACCCAAGCCGCACCGACGATAGAAAAGGGAACGGTCGTGAGTCGTAGTATCCACCGTCAGCCCCCACAGGCGACGGAAGACCAGTTGCTTGCGCGGCTTTGTAGCGATCCCGACCTCGCGCAACTCTAGCTCGTACGCAACGTCCGGCTCATCCTCCTCACCGATCAATTGCCTCTTCAGTAAGGAGCGCGTGTAGACGGCCTGCTGAGCCTCGCCGCAGCCAGGCCGACAGCACATGATTCACCAGCGCAGTCCGATCTCCGAGTCCGAAGGTCACAACCTGATAATCCAGTGCTTTCAGAAGGTGTGCGTCGATTTCGACGGCGCGCGCTTTGTGTACCGCGGCCTTAGGCTGGTTCTTGTCCTTTGCCTGCTTCGTCATTTTTTTCTTGCCTACTCAGTCTGTCGGCACGTCGAACGCGAGGATTCTCCGGATGACTTCGCTTACGGTGCCCTGACCTGGAAAATAATCCCCCGTTTCCGGGGGAAAGCTTTTCTCCAAAACCCGCCCCGTATCCCGAAATCGCATACAATGAACTGTTGTTTCCTTTATCGTCGCGGAGCCACTCCGCAACGAGTCGGTACCCCACGCGCCCTGGCCGATAGCAAGGAGATCGTAAGAGGATCACGATGCACGATGCCCACGTACCGCCGCTCGGCACAGCCAAAGCCGCCGCAATCGATGGTGGCGAAATTTCGCCAGAAAAAAGTGCGTGATGTGGCGAAATTTCGCCACGAAGGCATGGTCAAATCGTCGCGAATCTCCCTGGACGGGGGGCGACGAAATTTCAGCTAAATACAGGCACGGGCGACGAAGTTCCCCCCGACGGAATGCAAGTTGAACAGTAATCGTGAATAAATGTCAAATAGTGGTCATCCCCTGATCGGGAGAATGCATTGCCGTCAGTGGTAAAGTGTTCCCAGCAACAGGACACGACTCCGGAAATCCAGGGAAACGAACCCGGGAACTAAATCGCGTCTCTCCTTTGTTAACAGGGCAGCAAACTCCGCGGCGCATCTTACCCCGTAGAGAGAAGCAGGACAGCGATGATCTCCGGAATGGCAGCGCCTCCGGCGCACGTAATAAAAGCGGACACATTTCCGCAGGCGCCCGCCCTTATCGGCGAACCGCGCCTCTGGCAGAATAGCGGCGGCAAGACCGCTTCGCTTCGGAAAGGGACGGTCACGATCCTGACCTTCTGGACGCACAAGCCGAAATGGTGACTTGCAATCCGTGGAGCACAGTTTCAGGGATCGCCATCACCGCGCTTTTTTCGCGGCTCCAGACACCAAGGCATTCGCGCGGATCATTGCCAGGTTCGAGGATCAGGTACAACACATCTGGGTTGTCGTCATGCCATGTTCGCTCCGAATCGCGCCCAGCCTGTATCCACTGGCTACTCCGACCTGCATTCCTCGCCACGCCCAGATGCATCGCGCGGCGATGTGTGCGGTTAAATCTCCTGTGCGGCTGCAAGCGGTTGGCGATCTCTTGCCATGAGCAATCCGACTTCCACAACTCTTCTAGTGTCGCATCCTCCTCCTCTGACCATGGTCGATCGTCAAGGAACCAGCCGCGCCAGGAGACGATCCTATCCGTCCATCCATTCCGCCAGGTGAAGTAGACAACTCCTTCGCGAGATTCGGCTCCGTTGGTCACCTGTACCGTGACGTGTGACACAAGGAGCCCAATCACATGCGACTTTCGGTCAACACTCAACTTGTCCCAGTTCGCGATCGCGAATCGCAACGCGTCGGTGATCTCCTGCTCTGTTCCCACAGACGGAACGCCATCAGCCGTACCTAGCTTCTCGACTTCCTTTTTTTTGTCCGAGTAAACGAGCGCAAGCGGCTTGACATTCCTCGCGAAGTAATCTTTTGTCTCTGCATCGACAGATGCAGGGTCAATCTCCTTCCACATCCTCTGCAATTGCGTGTACGCCGCCATAGCATCATCGTATGCGTCCTTCACTTCGCGGAGTTCTGCGGCGACGCGTGCCTTGCGCGCCGTTGCGGACTCGCCTGTCGCGACGCATTGAATGATAGCAGCGTCGTTTTGGAGTGCGTATTCGATACTGCGCAACAGATGTGTGTCCAGGACGCGACCGAGGATGTTATTATCGCCCCAATTGCTGCAGGTGCGGTCCGTCTCCTGTTTATTGTATTCGGTGGTACACTGCCAGTTTCCCGTGGCGGCGGAGAGACGCAGGTGCCGCGCCACGATCGGTGCGCAGTCCTTGTCCATGCCATGACGACCACAGAGCACGTAGCCAGCCCAGGGGTTTGCACGGGAGGAACCTCGTGGCGGACCAGACGGTCGCCCCGCAGACTGTCCAGGATTCGGAGTAAGTAAATCAGTGCGGTGGTTGACCTCCCACTGAATGTCCAGATCAACCCGCGCCCATTTGCGGCAAACGTCCCTATACAGGGTCACCTCCTCATTGGTGCGGCAGATCGCCAACTCGGGGAACGTACCCATACAAACCTTGACTGGCAAAATCTGACAATCGGGAACTACGTCGGACTTCTCTGCAAACTTGAAGTGCCTGCGGAGCGCGTAAACTCCACCTTCGCCCGAGCCATAGAGTTTGACCCCGATGGCTAGAGGATCAAGTAGAATCGGCTTCAGCATGGTGGTGCTCGGCACCAAAGACTCATCAGGACGGAGGTATACTCGACCCGCAGGCGTTGTCGTGAATACCTGCCTCAGGACCGAGCGTCGATAGCTCTGTGTCCTGAATTCCTCGGCGAAAGGCGGGACGATGATGTCCTGCTCGATTAGATGTCTACGTAACGCCCTATAGCTCTTGATGTGGGGCAGCATTGCGGCGCGCATAATTTTCAGCTTGACTTCTGAGTGTGGTGGATATACGACAAGTTGCGGAGCGACCGCCTCACGAGTATCGCTCTCCAACTTCAGCTTGCCAGGTTCGACACGCCAGCCCAAGGGCGCAGGTCCGCCAGTAAAATTTCCCTCAGATGCAGAAGTGCGCTTCGCACTATTTGTTACTTCCCTGATTTTGTCTCGGTGGTCGGCGGCTCCTTGAGCCTAATCGAAGAAAGTCTCACGGTCTTTCTTGTCATTGAAGTCTAACAGAATGAGTTTGCCTTTGATGTGGGTGAGAAGTTTGACTTTGTTCCGCCCAGCTCGCTGAACGAACTCCGCAGGTCCCTTCAGCGAGGGGTCCCGAAACCACCGCGCGACATCGACGGACATGATGGTGCCTACCAACCCTTCGCCCATCAGGTGGAAGGTGGAGTCCAGATCGCTGCGGAACTGGCGCGGTAAAGCACCACTCTTGCCCGTGTCGCCATCCTTTACCAGTACGCGTTCCTTCGGAAAGCCACATTTGATAATTCTGGACGGCATCAGTTCCTGGCCGCGCAAGTAGTGCGCTGACCGTTCATGTCCCGTTGGATTGCTCTTGCGCACGTACGCGATTAGCAACCGATCATGATCGAGTTCAGCGACCAGGCTGCGAAGTTTATGGTCGTCGGAACCGCCCCACCCTGCGAGGACCGCATCAAGGTCAAAACCCTCTAAACCCTTACCGAGACTCACTGTGGCAACCCCTTCTTTCGCTCGATCACCATCCAGTGCCCTTCAGCGATGGGCAGCCCCGCAGCATCCATGGACGCTACGGCAATCCACCTGCGTATTTCCATCAGTCGATCCGATTCTTCGTTCACCCAGATTCGCAGGTGTTCAGGGTAAAACTTCGTTACCCGCTTATCCTGCCCGTCGATGTCCAAATTGGCTCGTTTAGCGATCTCTGTGCTTTTTTGCTTCGTGCCCACATTTTCGCGCCACCTTCATTCCGCGACTCCCTCTTGTCGTGCATTTCCATCAGATCGTCACGACCCATCGCGATAAAAGGCAAAAAGGCGCAAAACTGCGTAAAATCTCGTAGTCACAGCCGCGAATCAAGCTGGACGGTGTAGGATGTTATCTCGATCTGAACGCGCGCGCAGCGAAGATGCGCACGGTTTTTCAAATATTCTGACCGTCCGTATTGCGCTCTTATCCTGAGATTGCCAGGGATCTCGCAGCTCTGCTGCTCCAGAGTTGGCATCTGGGCTTTGTTTAGCGAGAGTCGCTTCCTCTCGCTGAGTGCATCCATCGCAGTACGGCTCCGAGTAACTCGCAGTCTGCCTCGAGATATCGACTGATCAACCCCAATTCAGATGCGGCGAGCGGATCTGCCTGATCGTAGGCGCGCCACCCGCATACTATAGCGGCGTCGGCGTTCCTGACATCAACAACACTGAGCGATGTTTGACGATCTAAAAGAGGAAAAATCATCTACCGAGCGAACATAAACGTGTTGATGAAGACTGAACCTATCTTCCCTGCTTCGCATCAAATTGGAGACTCATTATCATGTCCCTCTCGACTTACCAGCAGATTACTGGGCTTGCCAACATTGATCTCTTCGCAAAATGCAAGAACGAGAGCCACTTCATTGGGCGCCCCTTTTACTTTGACTATGGCAAGGTGTTTCTGCTCGTCAACGATCGTCAGAAAAAGGATGTCGGCGGTATTCCCGAGGGATGTTTCCTTATATGCACATATGACCATGAACCTGAACTAACCGAAGTCGTGCTGGTTAGAGTTATTGGCCCTACCAAACTACCAACCGACAACGATACTATCGCCTCAATGGTGGATTACTATAAGGAGTCGGCTCCTACCGCGACGGTGGCCTCTCCGCTCGATTCATTTACGCGCTACGAGTTTCAGTTTTCTGGACTCGAATGCCGTGTTCTGGGGACGTTCTATAAAGTGAAGAGCGGGGATAACGCGGGGAAGGTGGCGTTTGGCTCCGATATCGAAAACTTTTACTCAGCAAATAACTACTCTGCCTTTAAGCCTGCTGGAAAGGTGTTGGAGTATATTGTCAATTTCAAGGAAGATGGTGGCGTTATCGGAGGTAAAGGAGATACACGTATAGGTCAGGTCCGCTATGCTTCAACCATCCGTACGTCTCCTGTTGACCCCGTGACGGTCTTTGTCAAGCCAACTGATTTTCTTGCGAAACGCACAGCCCTATTTGGAATGACTCGTACAGGAAAGTCAAACACAGTCAAGAAGATCATCCAGTGCGTTGAGCAGATTTCGGGGAGTGGCATCGAATACGATGGCGAGAAGCTCTCTCCCGTCGGACAGATCATCTTCGACGTAAATGGGGAATATGCGAACCCGAATCGCCAGGACGGCGGTACAGCGATCTACGAACTGTACGCCGATAAAGTGACCCGCTACAGCACCATGAAAAAAGATGACTTTAAGGTCATGAAGCTAAACTTCTACCGCGATGTAGAACAAGGTTTAGGAATGCTCCAAACGTTGCTTGCGGAAGATACGTCGGACTATATTCGTTCGTTTCGTGCCATGGATCTTTCCCTGGATGAGGACTTCGCGAGTGATTTCTCGTACACTACGCGGCGAGATCGCCGTGTCGCGGCGTACCTGTGCTGTCTTAAAAAGGCTGGGTTTAAGGAGCCGTCCAACTTTACGCTAAAGTTCAAAGGTTGTAAGACGGACCCGAAAAAGTCATATCGCGGTTTGAACGATTTGAGCGGCCGCACGATTGACCCATCTCTAGGCATTTCCCTTGACGAAGCGACAGCCTGGTTCGAGGCGGTGTGGAGGGAGTACAGCACACACCAATACATACAGGAGTATCGACAGGAGAACAGTAGGGAGTGGGCTGACGATGATCTCAAGCTATTGCTGCGTATTCTATCGCTCAGGAATGAGAACGCGACTGTAGCACCTATTACAGGCTATCGTAAATTCGGTCCTGCGAAGAGTCTGCACACCGAGACCGTTGGCAAGTCGTTCGAGAGCGAGATTGTTGATCTTCTTCGTGAAGGACAAATTATCATTGTCGATCTTTCCGAAGGTGATCCTTCCATACAACGAACCTATTCGGAACGTATCTGCCAGCGCATCTTCGCGGATTCTATGCGTCGCTTTATCAGCAACCCGAACAACGCGAAGGGAACGAACCACCTGAATTTTATTCAGATGTACTTTGAGGAAGCACACAACCTGTTCCCAAAGAAGGAAGATAAGGATCTCAGTCAGATATACAACCGCCTTGCTAAGGAAGGTGCAAAGCTACGCATCAGCGTCAATTATGCTACTCAGGAAGTATCCTCAATATCGTCCAACATCCTTAAAAATACTCAAAACTGGTTTATATCGCATCTGAACAATCGCGACGAACTGCAGGAGATAGAGAAATTTTATGATTTTGCGGACTTCACTGATAGTTTAATGCGCGCGACAGACAAAGGCTTCATTCGGATGAAGACCTACTCTAACGCTTTCATCGTTCCCGTACAAGTGGATCGTTTCAAAGCCGCCGAGACGTCTAGTTTGAACAAGCCCATAGGCGGGCAGGCAGGCTCTTAGAAAGGATACGCGAATGGCCTATTCTAGCCGTAACGGACGCAAACCAATGGAACGTGCAAGCAAGATTTCACACTCCGAAATCATTAACAACCCTGTTGTCGCGTCCTTTCTTATAAATTGCAAGCTGCCCGAACCTGCGGAGAAGCACGATCTGACGCCGTTCACGTTCCCAGTAAACAGGACAGATGGGGGGGGAATTGCGGCCGTCGTGGCACTAGACGGCGGCTACACTGAGACATTCGTGAAGGAGGGATTCCCATCGGCCTCAGTAACTTTTTATAACTTTGGACCCCTTATGTTTCAACTAGAGGATCTGCGCAAGATCGATGCGGATGATTTCATTGACCCTCGTGATTTTGCTAAACTCAAGCAACTTCAGCGCCACAGCTTGGTTTTACCAACCAAGAATGTCTGCCTTGGTGGCTGCGACTCGCTTGTTATCTCAATACGACAGACCCTGAGAGACTTCTTTGAGAAAAAAGATGCGGATGGTCAGCGTCTCGTGGACGCGGTGCGCTGGCTCGTATGTCACGAGTGGTCAGGGCGTCCACAGCCATGGGTTCTGGCGCGGTGTCCACACTACCCTGATTGCAATGGGGTAGATATCATCTTCAATAGCGGTGGTCCAGATGAAGTCCCATGCCCACTATGTGGAAGGCCCGTATGGCTAACTGATACATTCAGGCTCCATGAGGCGGTGGACGAAGAACACGGCGCAGGGGGCATACTGGGCTACCTGATCGTATTGCTAGAGCAGATGCTCCTCGTACAATGGATCAGAGCCATTCATGAGATCAAGCCATCACTTATGGGAGAGGTATTGTTCGTCAAGGATGGTCCACTTGCGTTTTTTGGGCAGACTGCGAACCTCCACAAGCCCATGCGGGCGTTAATGCGCTACCTGTTGGAGCCGAACGAAGTAGGGGCCTCGATCCGTCTCGTCGGAGTGGAGAAGAGTGGGGCGTTCGTAGAGCATGCGGCGGCGATACAAGGTCTCCTGGAGAAGGGGACTCTGCTGATGCCGTCTAACTCTTATATCTACAAGTACATCGTTCCAGGCACTGCGACGACACTAGAGTATGGTCGCAGTACTTATTATGGCTCTAAAGTTATTTTTAAAGACTGGGACGGGGCTGTCTACGTGCTGACGCTACCAACCGCTGAGTACAAGCCTGCCCCTATGGCTACCGATTTTGTTGATTTGGCGAATGTGCTCTCAACGGTTGGTAGTTTGAAATGCCACATGTACGAGAATGCGCTCATACCCGTGGCGCTGGTGAACAAACTGGTTTCACTATCCGATTTCCCCAGTTCGCAACTCCTCGGTGCCTTCGCCAAACAAGCCATCCGAAATGGAGGCAGTATCCGCCTTGAGCAATGACGCTTGAGACGGCTCAGGACGGATGTAACTGAAGTCTGCCCCCGTTCGTTCTGCCAGCCTGATGAAGCGAGGACACGTGGCGAACAGCGCCGTTGGGTCTTCAACGAAGCGTGTCTGGCTTGCAAAAAGGTAGTTGGGGTCCATCTCCATCGCGAGCCACACACGGTCCAAGTCTTCAGCGACCGCCCCCGTAACATTACTGCCAGCGAAAGGGTCAAGGACAAGGTCACCACGTTCAGTTAGAAAGCGAATAAAGAAATCAGGTAGGACGTGTGGTATGCGGGCGGGATGTAACTGAGCTTGAATTGCCTTACATCCCCGTATATAGCGGTCGGACGATGCTGTGTTCGCCGCCCGAATCAGATTTTCTGGTTCGGGAACACCGTCCTCCGTCGTATCTTCAGCGGTATTGGCAGCCAAGGCGAGTACCATAGGCGCCATACCGTTGCCGAGCGATTCAGGAATCAAAGCATCGAAGATCTTCTTATCCAGAAAGTTCGGGGCAATCGCCCCTCCATTATTCTTGCCGAACTTATCGGAAATAACGTGCTCCGAAGGGCGGCGGCCTCTATTATACACGTTGCTCTCGATAAGTTTCTTTTGATCGGGTTTGTACTCTGTGAGGACTCGACGATTGTCGGCCTTGGGGCGCGACGTTTTCGACAGCCACCATACCATGTTGACTGCGTCCTTTAGACGAACCCGATCGCGGCAGACCCACTGGGCTGGTGTTGGAAGGCGGGCTTCATTGTACCAGAATACCTCTTGCGCCAAATGCAGCCCAACACGGTCGACAAGAGCGAGTAGCAAGCGGTAGTGATAGAGGGACTTGGTCGGCTCGCCAGGAGTCCAACTCCCTCCGATGTCTATGACGAGTGACCCTGTGTCTTTCAGGACACGGTGAAACTCGCGGGCGAAGCCGAGAAACCAAGATACATAGTGATCGGCATCCTCATTTCCGTAGCTCTTCTTGCGACGAAGAGCAAACGGCGGTGAGGTGAAGATCAGGTCAACACTTCCATCAGGGATCTTTTTGAGAAGTTTTTTACTGTCGCCAAGCAAGGCACCCCCTGCCTTCGTAAGATAGGCAGTATTTCTTAATCGCGAAATAGCGGGAAAAACATCAGGAATTCGGCTGGTCTTAGAATTGAGTGGAATTAGTGTCACGCGCGGCCCTCGCTCATATTTTATCGGAGCAAGCGTGGTTTCCTCTGAAGGCCCAATTCATTTGCTACCAATATTGTAGCCCCTCAGTTTTATTTGAGTAGGCTGATGTGATATGGGGCCGCATTCCCTATCGGACAATCCATAGGTGGCCTAGCAAACTGTTCACCTGATTTTTAAGGCGCGACTAAAAAACGTTGCAGGCCATGGTCGGTTAGAACCTCACCAACCAGGACTAGACATGCCGTGCGCAAACAGCGCACCTCCTGAATTACTGGCGAAATCTCCGTGAGGATAACCGCTTCGATCGGATCGGCACCGCGCACCATCAACCGCGCCCGCCGTATGTGCCGTACCCGATCGGCGCGGCACCGCCGTACCTGATGCGCTACCCGCTCCAGCGCCTCGGGTGAGCAGGGTGGGATCGTCCATATCACACCCCATTCACCTCCGATTCGCATCTGGATCATATCTGCGGTAAGGCCGCGGCGATAGGCGGAAAGAATTCTAGCCAATTCATCTGCTGTAACTAGATCGTCCATCGAGCGACCTTTCTTTGGAGACAAAGTCTCGTTGCGGCACCAACAGCGGGATAGATCGTGTTGACAGCAATCAATTTCCAGTTAATTCAGAAACGATGCCAACTTCAAACTCAGCAATCGACCCATGATCTATTGGCATATCTTCTTTGCTCGGCGTGTAGCCAGGTACTGTCTCGAACGGATTGTAGGCATACTTACGACCATCGTACGCGCGCTTTAGCCCTGCAACAAACGAGTCTGGATCGGGAAGGTCCATGACTGTACCCAGCACCTCATCTGGACGAGCTGGCCTGATTCCGAGCGCACGCTTGCCGTGATGTCCTGTATGTACGCGTTCGATCACTGCCGTGTGATACGTGCCAAATCCTGATAGGAAGAGAATACATCCAGTGCGAATAGGAGGCAAAAGACCCGACGCGTCGCGTACTGCTTTAATACGTCCTTGCGGATAGGGTTCATCCGACGGGACCACAGCGGCCCACCTTATCACGGATCGAACTACATCACGGCGTGTTTCAGCGGGCAGATCGTGGAGCTTGCTCAAGTCTCGCTGCATTTCTTGCGAGTTCAGCCCACGTAAACGTCCCTGAATTGAATCATTCTCCCGTCGCAGCTCGAGAAGCTGCGCCAGAAGATCCGCCTCCATTTGCCCAAGTAGCACTGGCGAGACCTTACCAAGGTACCCTGGCAATTCTTCTCGGAGTTTCCGCTCGACATCGCGGATCGCACCTGCGACGCGAATCTCCTCTAGTTTTAGAGGATCGCCCGCTTCCGTTTCTGCCC
>Ga0105239_10006428_pt1 | contig 13630 bp, 34 predicted proteins | sample KBSC44metaG_FD_92761 | JGI IMG/M metagenome (GOLD analysis project Ga0105239, IMG submission 92761) | Corn rhizosphere microbial communities from Kellogg Biological Station, Michigan, USA - KBS C4-4 metaG | ecosystem: Host-associated > Plants > Roots > Rhizosphere > Soil | place: Michigan, USA... | reverse complement strand
GCATTTGGCCTCGGCAAATCTCTCGTTGACCAGTTCTCGCTCATTTCGCGTCCTCCTGCTTCGGGGGCCACGCATTAGCCTGACCTCTGCGATACGCCTCGATTATGCGCTGGTTCATCTCGTCTGATCCGGGTAGGCCGATATCAGGACGCGGCCTCAGGTTGATGTGAGCAGGGATCAGCAAATCTCGCACGGCTGCTGGAGTCTCATCGAAGGGCGCAAGCTCCCCAGAAGCACCCTCGGCCCGTATGCACGTCCAACTCACTTGCCCTCCTTGGCCCAATCCCTCTTCTTCTTGCCGTACCGCCGAAAGCGTAAAAGTCTTGGCGCAGTGGACCACCAAATCGTGGGCATTCCGTTCTTGTCCTAGGTAATGCGCTGAAACACCCTAACAACAGTCACCGACTTGAATCCTCCGGGCTGGGGAAAAGGCTTTTGCGAGGGCAGAGACCACGTTCCACTACATCATGAGCAGAGATGATAGCGTTTGCGTCATCAAAGAGCACCTGAACATACCTGCGCAAGCTCTCAATTCGCTGATAGCGAGTAAGCCCTTCCCCTACTGCCTTCTCGATATGTTGTGCGCCACTCGCTAAAATCCTACTAACGTCTCCGGCAGCATCCGACCACATATCACGCATTCTTTACTCTCCTGAGTGGATTCTGTTCTTGTATTTCCATGCTTCGTACCAGAACATGAGCACCACTCCGATGAAAAGTATGGAGAATCCCATTAGTGCGCAGATAACCATCAGACAGGCGAACTGGTTATCGCTCATATCGCCGTTTCCTTTTCGGGGTGAATTTCATCGATGACCTTGCCAACGATACGAGCGTACTCAACCTGCACGTCAAAGCCAATTCCAGATTGGTCCATAAGGCTGGCATCGCGGCACATCTTGAATTCATCGATGCAGCGCTTGCGAACCCTGCGAGTCTCGGCTGCTTGATGCTCATTGTGCTCTGCCATCCATCGCAAAGCGACAGCTAACACAGCATCGCGGTTCTGTTCGCAATGGCCACATTTGCAGGTACCCGCGACTGCATTTGCTGTATCGAGAAGACTTTTAGGAACCACCCAATCCGTCAGGCTCATTTCTTCTTTCCGATCTGCGCCACGGCCATCCTGAGAGCATAGCGAATCGCTTCAGCCGCGCTGACCTTGAGATTCTGCTTCTCAAGATACTTCCGAATCGCTTCGATGTTATCTCGGTCTTCCTGCTCGAAGGCCATCGTGGTCCGTTGCTTTACCATGTCACTGTTATGCACGAATTAATCATACCGCCATAACTTTTATGTTGCAATGGGAATCTAGTTTGTAATAAATTGCGATTCATCGTTACTTTCCTCCTTGCCAACAGGGCCTTTCGTACCGTTACCGTCATTCCCCATAAGTGCCATTACATCGGTGCAATCCGAGGAGTAGAACTGTGTCCGAAATAAAGCACACGCCGAATCACGATAACTGTCTAGCCTGTGAAACGTTCAGGGCCAGCTCTATGCTCACTGCTGAGATGTGTTTCTCCGTTGCTTCGGTCCTCTGGTTGAGAAGTCACAGCCAATATATCCAGAAATCCAGTCTTCGGAACTATGAGCAGAAGCGTAAGAAACTAGAGGAGTTCTATCGCGATATGCCGCTCGGTTCTTTCCATATCGGGCATATTCGCTCCTACCAGCAGTGGCGTATCCAGCAGGTCAATCCCGAGATGGTCAACAGTGAGGTTGGATCGGTTCTGATTCCCATGCTGGCAGAGGTTGATCTGTGGGCAGGCATGATGAAGTTGTATCGCGGGCTGCCTGTTCCCCCTAAGCGAGTACGCCAATCCATGACGGAGGAGGAGATGCGGCGGCTGATTACCGTTGCGCTCGATCCGTCGAAATCCCGCAGGTTACTAGCGGGGCATTGTCTTTTGGTAATGTGCAACACCGGCCTTGGATTTGGGGAGCTGAAGCATCTGAGACGGCGGGATGTGGTCCTAAACGAGAGAGAGCCGTATGTTTCCGTGAACGAAGGTTTAAAGAACCCCTACAGGCAACGGCTGATCCCATTGAATTGGATTTCACTACGTTCTATGAGGTGGATCGTGAGACGCTGGGAAGACTTAGGCGGAAGCGAGCCGGAGCAGTACGTGCTTCCTCATTTGGCCCGGCGTGCACCGGGGGACAAGAATAAGAAAAAGAAGTCCGACCCCATCTTCTCAGAGCCCATGCTGACCATCTGGAATGCTGCCCGCAAGATCATGAACGAAGCAGGTCTAGCGCACATGGACCCGTACGATTGCAGATCGCACTTCGCTACCAAGATCATGGAAAACCCTGAAGTTTCAGAGATGGAAGCCGGGGAATGGATCGGCCACAGTAAGGTTGCGCGAGAGATGAACCGCCGCTACTTCGCTCCAAAGATGAAGAAGATGGTGAAGGCTGTGGATAAGGTAGCTGTCGATCCCGAGCCAGTGAACAAACTTATAGTATTTAGCGGCGGCAGAAAATAACTGTTGACATGCACCATGGTGTACCCCTATAGTCAGTGCTCATGAAACCAATCGTCATTTACGAGCACAAGTGCAAGCGTTGCGAAAGGACGTTTCGGTCTGATTCGCAATCGCCTGTCCGGTGCGGTAAATGCAAGACGCCGTATTGGAATCAACCGCGTAAAGTCACCAAAGCCGCATAACCGATGTAACTGAATTCCAAGAGCGAGTAATCAGATTACTCCACCCAAGGCGGAAGTCGGCATTTCGGGGAAAAACGACAACCTGCACACGGTTCACGTTTATCCCTCCCGCCAAAAGTGAATAACTGATTGCTTGCCAGAAAAAGGCGAGCATGGTTTGCAAAATTACACTCACAAGAGGATTTGAGGCTCTAGTCGATCCAGCGGACTATGAGCGCTTCTTGGGGAATGGCAAGTGGACTGCCCATCCTGGGTACAAAGGCAAAGTCTACGCGAAGCGTTATGGGCGGAAGAATGGCAAGCAATGCGTTGTCTTCCTTCATCGCCTCATCACGGACGCACCGGATGGAATGGTCGTTGACCACATCAACGGCAACACCTTAGATAATCGGCGCTCAAACCTTCGGCTCTGCACTCATCAGCAAAACTCCTGGAATCGCAAAAGTACGGTAGCCAATACCGGGTTCTTCGGTGTTCACAAGAACTTTCGCAAGAACAGCTGGCGCGGCATTGTCTGCCTCAACGGGAAACTTCACTACACCCGCTCCTGTAAATCCCCCGAACAGGCCGCCCGTCTTCGCGACGAGCTTGCTATCCGTCTGTGCGGTGAGTTCGCAACCCTCAACTTCCCGACTGAGAGGATCGCATGACCGATACCTTATCTCCACTTCACAGCCCAGAGATAGCTGAAGCGCAAGCCTCGTTCGATGCAGCCGTGCATATGGAAGGCGTGTTGGAAGATGCGCTGAACGTTGTGCGCAACGACCTGCGTGAGGCTCGGAACAAGCTGATGGACCTGAAGGCGAAGGCATTTCGCGAGATGGAGGAGGCCCAATGAGCACCTTCCCTGATATCGATCGCCGCACGGAAGCCCCGATGCCGTATGAGCAGTTCTTTGATGAAGCGCTGCGTGATTTTGCGCGGTTCTTTGCAGCCTTCGTGCTGATGTCGCTGCTCTTTGCTGGGGCAGTTTACCCGTGGCGCCATGAGCTTGCAGCCCTTCCCTTCTTTGTGCTGTTTGTGGGCGGGATGTGGCTGCTGGCCGGGGCAGGGAGGAAGCAATGAAGCATCTGGTCTTTGCATCTTCGCCTTGGACTTTGACGCATGTGTCTGGCTCAAACTTCGCAAGTCAAGAGTTTGAGCTACGCGGCATGTTTGGATCTACGCCTAATGTTTATCCAATTTTCCATAAGAGTACTGAAGCCATCGATGGCGCTACTATCTGCGTTTCTCCTAAGCACGCTCACCTCATCGCCGCTGCGCCTGAACTGCTCGAAAAACTTTCCGAAGCGGTTGAGCTTCTGGAGATTGACGACGACGCAAACACGGTAGGCACAGATGCGTGGGTGTGGCTTAAGCAAGCGCGTGAACTGCTTGCCAAAGCGGAGGGACGCCAATGATTGATTCCTGCTATTTCCACGCCTGCTGTGAGTGCGGCTTTGAAGCCTGCGAGTTTGACAAGAACCTGCAAGGCAAGGACCTGCTGATCTACGACGATGGCGGCTGGTTCTGCCGTGAGTGCTGGAAGCAGATGGATGCCGAACGGGAAGCGAAGTACACGGAGAGTGCAGCATGAAGAATTGGGACGTAACTTTGCCGATTGCTGGTCACGCATATGTGACCGTCGAAGCCGACTCGGAAGAAGAGGCCATTGAGAAAGCCTTTGATGTTGTCGAGTTGAAGCACATCGAGAATTGGGAAGCGCTCACGGCATTCAATCACGGAAATGTCTGCCATTGCCCTTCGCCTTGGGAGGCAGGAGCGCAACTTGCCTTTGGCGAAGACGAAGAGGATGGTGCCGCATGACTACATCTCTCATTCAGAAGCCCCAGCTTGATCCCGAGTTTGCGCAGCCGCACGAAACCAGCATCATTCAGTACGCCATTGAGCGCGGTGCTGGGATCGACACGATTGAACGGCTGATTGCCCTCAAAGAGCGCGAGGACGAGAACCAGGCACGGCGGGCGTTCAACGTGGCCTTTGCCGATTTCAAGGCTGAAGCCATAACGATCCTGCGCAGCAAAGAGATCACGTCTGGACCGCTGGCAGGAAAGAAGCATGTTGAGCTTGGCAGTGTAGTGAAGGCTGCGACGCCGGCCCTTGCCAAGCACGGCCTCAGCATCTCATGGAAGCTCACCAAAGACTCGCCTGAGTGGATGGAAGTGACCTGCGTTCTGCGGCACATTGCCGGCCACTCAGAGACGGTTTCGATGGGTGGGGCACCCGATACAGGCCCCGGCAGAAACGCAATACAGGCCCGTGGCAGCGCCAAGACGTACCTGGAGCGGTACACGGCCACTGCAATCCTCGGGCTGGCTCCAGAGGACGAGGACACGGATGGCGTGGCGCCTGCGCAGGTGATGAAGGCCAGCGAAGAGCAGCAAGCCAAGTTGCAGGAGTACGCCGAGTGTCTCAGGAACGCGCCGGACAAGCCGCAACTGAAGGCTGCGTTTGATCGCGCCATCGTCTACGCCAAGTCGGTAAGCCCGAAGGCTGGCTCCCGCATGACGGACATCTTCAACGAGTGCCTTGCGAGGTTCAAATGATGGGCGCATGGGTACTGCGTGTGCTGTGGTGTGTGCTGACTGGACATAGGACTACGGAGAAGATGATCCCCTTCAAAGCTCTCTCTAGAGTCGCCCTCTGCGATGTGTGCGAAAAGTGCGGCTCTATCGTGGGCGTCACCCTCGACGGGAAAAAGGTAAAGATATGAGAATCGTTTGCGCAACGCAGCATTCAGCCGAATGGATGCAGGCTCGGACCTTCGTAGTCACCGCTTCACGCATGGGTGATGCATCAGCCCGTTACGAGACGGATCGAAAAGGCCAATGGGTAAAGGGTGATTGGAAAGCCGCCCATTGGAACTACGTTTCCGAATTGGCATGGGAGGGTATCACCGGAGTTTGCGCAGAGCACTACGTTTCCAAGCCGATGGAGATCGGGACGCAGTATGAAGGCGAGGCGCGGGTTGAATACTGGCTCCGCACTGGGAATGAGGTAGAGCAGACAGGCTTCGTGCTGCACCCAAGGCTCAACTATCTAGGAAGTAGCCCGGACGGGCTTGTAAATCCTGACGGCGGGATAGAGATCAAAGTTCCATTGTTCAAGACCCATTGCTCCTACCTTGAGTCGGGCGAAATCCCGCAAGAATACAAACACCAGATGTACACCAACATGCTCTGCTGCGAGCGCCAGTGGTGGGACTTCGTCTCCTACTGCCCTCCCGACATTGCGCCCGAACTGCCTGACGAGTTCCGCATGTTCAAGAAGCGCTTGGAAGCCGATCAAACAATGTTCGATGCCATCGAGGAAGCCGCCACAGTGACGATGCAGCACGTTGCAGAGAGCATGGAGACGCTACGGAGGATGTACCCCGCCAAGTCTGCGCCGAAGAGCAAGCTGAACGCCGAACTAGAGGCAAGCATGGAAGCGCTGGAAGTCTTGGATGCCGACTGGGAAGCCGTTATCGAGCGCAGGGTGCAGAGAGTGGAAGAGGGGGTTGCGTGAGCGATCCGAGCTATATCTACGCGAAAAAGTTTCTACCCTATGTGCATTCTACGGGGCACAACGCGATGCTGATTCACGAAGTAGCAAGCGTGCGGATGTTTTGGGGCGATGACTCGAAGCTGACGATGATCGCTGAAACCGTTTGCGGCATGTCCAAGATACTTGCTCATCACTACAACAAGCCCGGAGAGGTTAAAGCGAAGATGTGCGAAATTCCTGATCCTAGCGCTGTATTGTGTGGGCGCTGCCACGGCGAATTGCCCACCTTTTCCAAGAGGAGAACTATTCGGATAAAGAAGCGCTGGGCTAAGGATCATCTGGGCTGCAAAGGAATAGTGGAAGTCATTGGACCCTACAAGCCACAAAAGAGGCGCCCATGAAACGTTCAACCCCCTTGCAGCGCAAGACTCGGCTCAGAGCACGCCGCCCTACGCCTAGAACGCACAAGCTGGTGCCACGGCTTACGGGCAAGGCTCTGGAGCAGCTACGCAAGGACTGCTATTGGAGAGATGGCGGTATCTGCCAAGAGTGCGGAGTGAGGATCAGCGATCTCTACCCAGACTGGCATGGGCTGAAGTACCACATGGCCCACATTCACGCCAAAAGGAACGGCGGAGACACGCTCAGCAACGTTCGCTCACTTTGTGGTGACTGCCATAGAGCAGAGCACGGCAACCCAAGGAGGGCCGCATGACCACCCAACAGCTAATCCTGCTCTCTCTCTTTGTACTGCTTGGTTTGGGCATGGCATGGATTTCATTTCGGGGCGCTGCATACAAGTCTACGAGGAGGACGAAGTGAGCAAGTTTCGCAAGAAGCCTGTAGTTATCGAAGCAACGCAGTGGCATGAGAACGGTGACCATCCGCTTGATGGAGTTGGGATGGAAGCCCCTGACGGCAATGGTGGCGTGTACGAGCGCATTGAGGGATTGGTTGTCAGATCCTTTCGTCGCCCCGATGTTCCCGGCGTATCTCTCTGCGATCACTGCCATACCCAAATGCATCATCACGGCTGGATCGACACGCTAGAAGGTGGGCATATCGTCTGCCCCGGGGACTGGATCATTACGGGCGTCAAAGGCGAACGCTACCCCTGCAAGCCAGACATTTTTGAAGCGACCTATGAGGCTGTAGACGAAGCTCTCGCGTAGACGTTTTGAAGCACGTACCAGTTAGTTGGGTTGTATCGGGGGATCGGGGAAAAGTGAGCAAGATACCGGCGTTTCAGTTTTATCCAGGCGATTGGCGCAAATCAATAGACGTTCAATCCCTCGGCTACTTCGAGCGCGGAGTATGGTTCGAAATGCTTTGCCTTATGCACGAATCCGAGCAACGCGGAAAGCTGATCATTCGGGGCAAAAAGATGACTAATGATACTCTCTCCCGGCTTCTCGGTTTGGATAAGCAAAGTTTCGAAAGGTGCTTAAGCACCCTCATTGACGCAGGCGTGGCAAGTCTTGACAAAGACACCGGAGCAGTGATCAGCCGGAGGATGGTTCGCGACGAACAGCTACGCATAATCCGTACCTCAGCGGGCAAAAAGGGCGGTAATCCAGCTTTGCTTAACCAAAATGGTAACGGGCAACCCAAAGGTTGCTTAACCAAAAAGGATAACCAAACTGGTGAAGATGAAGATGCAAATGAAAATGCAATTGAAATAACCCCGGAGATGGTTGCTTCGGCTGTGATTCAAGAGCTCCGCATCTCTGGCCGCAATCTGCGTATCGTGCTCGAAGAAATCGCCCGAAACGACATGGCTTGTGGGAAAACCGCAGACCAAGTGCGCGACGGCATGATCAGCGCCTATCACGAATTCCAAAAAGCAAAGCCAAGTCTGCAATTCGTAAAGGGTTTGGAGAAGTTCTACGGCGAAGGCGACTGGCGCGATTCGAAGACGTGGCCGTGGAAAGAAAAGAAATCCCCCGACGCCAAAACCGCAGCTGAATGGGAAGAGTTTGAAAACGGAGGCAAGAAGTGAAACCCACTGAAATGAAACAGATTTACGAAGAGGCCTGCCGTACCGCAGTTAACCGCCCCGTGCCAGATCCGGCGCAGGCGAAAGCATGGCTCGAAACCCTCGGATTCTTCGACGCCAAAGACGTTCGCGGGGGGCTGTCGCTGTGGTGGGCTTCCACGGCTTGCGATGAGCGCGGAGAAGTGCGCAGCAAGTGGCTCCCAGCACCCGCAGAGCTCAAGCCGCTGTGTGAGCAGGCGAGACGTGGCATACAGGCGAAGAAAGCGCAGGGAGAGCGCCTGGTGCTCTGGCAATGCCCATCCTGCAACGCGCGTCTCTCAGGGTTTCCGGTTCAAGGCGCATCACTTGAACGTCGCTGCCAAAAGCGCGTGAACGGCAGACCTACGCAAGACGGATTCCCGATCTGCGGCGCACTAATGAACGTGATTGTCGATGAAGCGAACGAGGGAACGAGCGAGATGGTTACTGCTACCGGCCTGCCATCCTGGGCGATCGGAAAGGACCCGGCATGACCGACTTCTACGCACTGAAGCGCTACCACAGGACGGTTGACTGGAGCATGGTTTGGTTCTGGGCTTCGCTGTGGGTGTTTGGGGTAGTTGAGGTGGGGCTGGCTATCTATGGGGCCATTCATCTGGCGCTGCGCTACAAGGAAGCGTTTGTGCAGTTCTTGCAGAAGGTGGGGCTGGGGGGATGAAGCCTTTTTACGAGCATGCAGGAATCACAATTTACCACGGAGACGCATGTGAGTTAGTTCCGAATCTCGGAACGTTCGACGCGTTAGTGACCGACCCGCCTTATGGTATTGGGTGGGCAGCTGCTCCGGGGAAATGGCAGCGACGTCGAGGTGCTGTAGCTGAGCACTGGGATGATTCCAAGCCAGAATTTCTAGTCGACATTTTGAAGCACGGTCGCTATCAGATTGTTTGGGGAGGGAACTACTTCGAACTTCCGGTTTCGCGTGGATGGCTTTGCTGGATGAAGCCCGATGCGCCTCCATGCATGGGAAACTTTGAACTCGCATGGACCAACCTCGATCGCACGGCGCGGCTCATCACTCATACGATTTCGGCAACTAATGCGGAGCGCGTAGGACACCCAACCCAGAAACCGCTGGCTGTGATGAAGTGGGCGATCGGATTTCTGCCGATGTGCTCGACACTTATAGACCCTTTCTGTGGATCAGGGACCACGTTAGTCGCGGCCAAATCATTGGGGATAAGTGCCTGCGGCATCGACATAGACGAACGTTTCTGTGAAATGGCAGCCAAGCGCCTAAGCCAAGAAGTATTCAATTTCGAGGCCACAGCATGAACGTAGCCGAGCTGCAGCAACTGCGATATTTCCCGCTGGCAAAAGCGTTTCTCTGCAACGACTGCCAGAACGTGCATAACAGCAATTCGTGGTGTCCTGCCTGCTCATCGAACGCCATCGTTCCGGTAACCAAGTGGGTAGCCGAGCTGGTGACGCGGTATGCGAAGGAGAGCAAGTGAGCGAGACGGGATATTACATCGACCTAGACAAACGACCATCGCACAAGCCGTTCTGGTTTCGTGTGCGCAGGGCTGTGAACTTGGCGAAGACGCTACGCCAGCCTGATGCCGACTTTCCCGATGGGATTCCGCTCAAGACAGTGTGTGAGGTTGCATGGGGCATCTGGCGTGAGTGCCCATGCGGAAAGTGCGACAAGAAGGGACCGTGGGGAAAGAAAGCATGAGCGAGCTGACCTTCACAGCCTATGGCACGCCGCGTCCGCAGGGCTCTGCCAAAGCATTTGTTCGCGGGAATAGGGCATTTATCACTTCCGACAACGCGAAGCTGAAACCGTATCGCCACACCTTGACGCAGGTAGCGCTAGAAGAGTTGCGCAGAAACGTGCCAGAAGGCCCCTTGTGCTCTCGGGGAGTCGGGGTTGAGGTTTCCATCGTCTGGCATATCGCCAAGCCCAAGAGCAAGGCAAAGCGCGTGATCCACATAACAACCAAGCCTGATACCGACAAGCTGGCAAGGGCTGTGCTCGATTCACTGACTGGTGTGGGCTACGAGGACGACGCGCAGGTGGTTTCGCTGTATGCAAGGAAGCAGTATGGAACGCCGGAGCGAACTGAAGTGCGAGTGCGGGCGATTGAAGACCCGCTGATCTGAAAGGAAAGCACGTGATACGGAAGGAAATAACGCATGGCTTCAATTCCGGCTATCGGCGGGGATGTAGATGCATGAGATGCAGAGTCGCGCATTCAGCAGCGGCGCACGCCGAGGCCGACCCTACTCGCCACATGGCGGTGGCCTTTGCGGAGAGATTTGGGGTCACGCCTAGAACTATCAGGGCCATCGGCACGCTACAGCTCTGCCTCTGCCGATCAGACGAAGCCCGCCGCATCCTGCTCCGAGCCGTGGAAGCTGAGAGCATCGCCGGCAAAAAGGCCAACGCTGTGATGAACGAAAGACGCAGGGCTGCATGATGTTCATCCTTTGGGACCACCGTTTGGGCTGGCTCCCTCAGGTGAGGGCGAGATGGAAGAAGTGGAGGAGGAAGTGATAGCGATGCTCGACACAAGTGAGAGTCTAGGGGTTTGCGAGGCTGAGATCGGCTGCCCTGTCGAGCAACTGTTTACTCCGTTGACTCGATTCCTGTGCCAAGATCCAGAGGCTCACTTTGGCATCGATAACGGCTGTTTCAAGAAGTTCTTTGAGCAAGCGTTTCTGTCGCTTCTGGAACGGGAATATGAGCGCAGGCACTTATGCCGATTCGTCTGTTGCCCCGACATTGTAGGAAGCGCCCGTCGCACGCTGGAGATATTCGAGCGATGGAAGCATCGGCTTGCTGGCTGGCCTATCGCGTTAGTCGCTCAGGACGGCTTAGAGGACATGACGATTCCGTGGGATGACATTTCGGCCATTTTCATCGGCGGATCGACGCAATGGAAGGACGGTCCACATGCAGGTGCGATTGTGAGGACCGGAAAGATACTCGGCAAGTGGGTCCACATCGGCAGAATCAACACGCCGGGGCGCTTCGAGAAGTTTGAGGAACTCGGAGCCGATTCGATGGATGGCAGCGGCCTAGCTAGATACTCATGGATGCGCCAGAGGATTTACGACGCGCAACACAAACCGACGCTGTTTAGCGATGTGCAACACGAAGTTACGCAATAAAAGGAAAGCAGAAATGAAATACCAAATCACAGTCATTGACGATTCACCAGATTCTCCATTCGCGCATGGAGCTACCGACTCGCGGCCCATCACAATCCAGCGCAGAACAGCAGTGGATTTTGAGGTTCAGGGGCGACTCAAATCACAAATAAAAGGAGATGCGATGAAAATTTCAATTCAGGTTGTTGACGGCAAAACAAGTTCAGTCTTACTGCAACACGAAATCAGCGTACCAGATGAGATCCCGTATGCGCCCGAGGAAATTCAGGGCGGCCCAATGACTCTATGGGGCTTAAAGACAGCGTTGGATTATTGGCTATCGAGGCTCCCGGAGAGCGCCGATGAGCCACGAATCTAGCAGTGCAGTATCGCTCGAACTTATCCGATTGTGCAGAAACTATCCCGTCACCGAGGCTGAAGTAAACGAGGCCCTGCACAACCTGCACCCAAACAAAGACGACTGGACTGCGTTCGAGCGCTCAAACATGGAACGCGCCCTTTATCTGTTCTGGAACAAGCGCAGAATGGAACTTAACGCAATGCGGTAGCCCCTATCAGGGCAACACAGAGGAGAGCGGAGATGCCAAGAATTGATGTGAAGTCAGAGCGTATTAACGGCGGCATGGTCATCAGTGCCCACACGAAAGATTGGGACCTAATGCAGTCATTCCCGCACACGATAGTGCAGGACATTTGCGACGCGATTGTTACCCGCTTTCTCGAAGAGAACCGCGAAGCCATTTTGACTATCGTGCAGGACGCGGAACTGCTATCTACGGCGTTGGCAAAAGAAGTCAGTTCCAGAGTGGGCAAAATGATTGCCGAAAACAAGAAGCGCGAACAGGAAAGAACGGCTCGCAACTGAGAGGGGGATGCACAGATGGGCGTCGAGAGACAGATACCGGAACTAGAAACGATTGCAAGATGCGAAGTGTGCGGAGGTGACGGAGCCGTTGACTCTGGCGGTGTTCAGCCGTGGGGCGAGGCGATCTTCGTCAAGTGTGGCCACTGCAATGGAACTGGCAAGGAACCGCCGCCCGAAGAGATGTGCCAACTGTTCGAGATGTGTGAGTTGCAGGGCGTTCACCCCGAACTCAAAGCCGCAGTCGGGGCGCTGATTCTGCGCTGCATGGACGCCGAACTAAAGCTCCGCAGACTTCCTGCCGATTGGTTTGAGGATTCAAGCCTAGAAACATGGTTCCCGCTGACAGCCGAGCGCATCGCCGACCTCGCCGCAGAGGTGGCACAAAAGGATGCTGAAATAAAAAGACTTCGCCGTATAATAGAGGGGTCAGGTGCTAGTAACACCGGACAAAGCCCAATCGCTGTTGAGGAGCGACCGTGACCCCTTCCCAATCTTATCGCGAGATCCCTCTTGCTGGCGGCAAGGTAGCCATTGTTGACGCGGCGGTGTATCCGCGCCTAGCGGCATTTAAGTGGCGAGCAATCCGCGTGAACGCATTCAATGCGGTGAAGTTCTACGCTGTTCGCGGCTATCAGATCGACAACAAGCTTTTCACGGTTCTGATGCACCGAGAGGTATTAGGCATTCCCGCTGGCGACCCGCGAGAGGTTGACCATATTCGCGCCGATGACACCCTCGACAATCGCGTGAGTAACTTGCGCATTGCCAGCCATAAGGACAATGGCCGCAATTCAGGAAAGCGCCGGGATAGTACCTATCGCTTCAAGGGCGTAGCGCGTGCATCTCGTTCTACCAAATACAGGGCCAGAATAAGGATCAACGGCAAACAAGAGAGTCGCGGCTACTTTGAGACTCAGCTAGACGCTCATCTGCACTATTGCGTTCTCGCGCTACAGCACTACGGGGAGTTCGCCAACTTTGGGGAGGGACCGATGGACGTAACGAAGGAAGAATTTGAGGCGGTACGTAAGAGAGCAGTAGAAGCGGAAATTGCCTTGGAGAGTCTGACCAATGCTTTGACGAAGGCGAATGCTGGCTTTGAGGAGCACGAACGCAAGTGGTATTTGGCAACAGACGAAGTCGAGAAGCTTAAGGGGCTGCTCCGCGAGTGGCGTGGCAATGGCAGCACGATGAGTCCAGCTTATAGCGACCTCTGCAAGCGCACAGACCAGCAATTGCAGCCCAAGGGAGAACAACTGTGAACGAGTTGAAGCCGTGTCCGTTTTGTGGAAGTAAAGCGAGCCTATGCAGTCCTGCCGACAGGCACGGGCGGTTCTATGTGGCTTGCATGGGCAGCGATTGTTGGTGCGCAATGGGAGAGTACTACGATCCCGACGGAATGCCTGACCACCGCTACTACACCGACGAACAAGCCATCGCAGCATGGAACACG
>Ga0105239_10006425_pt1 | contig 13640 bp, 23 predicted proteins | sample KBSC44metaG_FD_92761 | JGI IMG/M metagenome (GOLD analysis project Ga0105239, IMG submission 92761) | Corn rhizosphere microbial communities from Kellogg Biological Station, Michigan, USA - KBS C4-4 metaG | ecosystem: Host-associated > Plants > Roots > Rhizosphere > Soil | place: Michigan, USA... | reverse complement strand
GCCGTATCCAGGCTGCCAACGACCAGGAACGGCAGCTGGGCGAAGAAGTCCCGATGCTGGTCGGGCATGTGGTCGCGCAGCACGCGCGCGCCGAAGGCCTCCATCCGCTCGCGCACGCCGGCGCGCGCCTGCATGGCGCGCTCGCCCTCGTGCCAGGGGGTAGGGGGCGCGTTCATGCGACCAGTCCGATGCGCGAGGCCGCCATCGGCACGAAGCCCGGCAGTGCCTCGATCCGCGCCAGCCAGGCGCGCACCTGCGGGTAGGCCTCGAGCGAGACGTTGCCTTCCGGCGCGTGGGCCACGTAGGAGTAGTTGGCGATGTCGGCCAGGGTCGCCGACTCCGCTAGTTTGATATGGGCGTCATATTGATCGCCGCTGTGACGTTGTTTTACGAGCGTAAGCATTTTGGTTTTTTGATGAGATTAAATTGATCGGACATCGGCAACGGGCAGGGCCGCTCCACTTTAACGGGGAAGATCGCCAGCCGCTCTCCGCGCGCCGGCAGCGACGTGACGGGAATGACGGGATTGAAGGGTGGGCGAGAGAAGGGCATTTAGCTAAAGACCGCCATGAGGAGCAACGCGACGCCCACAATGGCCGCAGCCAGGAGGAAGCAGGGCAGGATGTTTACCTCATGTTCGTTCACGTCGGGATTCAGGGTGGATTTGCGTAGTTGGTTCATGGTTTTTTGTCTTCGTTGTTTCCCTGTGGGGAAGGGGTGGCGAGGGCGGCATCGATGTTATGAAGCTGCGTGACCATGCGGTACTGCATTGCCTGCATGTCTTCTCGGAAGTGTCGCCAAGACTTCTGTTGAGCTAATTCCAGAACGTCTTTTTCGAGTGCGATTTCAGCGCGTGTATTCTCAAGTTCCTTCCGCATTTCCTGCCCCTGTCGGCGGGCTTCGGCGAGGTCGGACTCTAGCCGCTCTACTAAATTAATCACACTCTGATCCACTGCAGAAAAAGTGCCGTCCCCGGTTCGCAGTATCTGGCGCGACGAAAGATATTTTTCTGTCTCCTCCAGCTCGCGTGTGGCTGTCGCTAACCAGTGATTAACGTGGGCCCTTATTGCTTGCGCACATACTGCGGTGTTTTCCCGCCATTGATCTGCCGATACATACTCAGGCTTCGGCCCAAATATCCTGTGAATCAACTCAAGCTCTCTTGCCGTGGCATCGGCTGATGTGATGTTGTCCCAATTATTTCTCTCCGTGTTTACGGGTTCTGGCGTCTGCGCGCCCGCCTCGCTCGCGGGGGGCTGGCAATCGGCAGGACCGTCGATTCCGTTAATCGGTGCCTCGTGCCAATCCGCGATGCAATTACCGTCACTGAATCCTGATCCTTTGCGGTATATCCATTTAAAGCCTGGCCGGGCCGGACGTAGCCAACTAGGCGGCTTCCCTGCGTTCTCGTCGGTGGGTGGGGGTGAAGAGTTCATGCGTAACTCAAGACTAACAGTTTGATTTCATTTCCTTCTGCGTCCTCGCCATCTTCAATACTCGCTACCGGTTCCCCGGAGTGCTCGGCTCCTTCATCGTACTCTTTCACGATGGGGTGAACGATTGGCAGGTCAGGACCAGCGAGAAGTTCTCTCGCGAATTGATGGGCGGTTTTCATAGTTTTGAGTGAGTTGCGATAAATGCGTCGATGGCCATAACACGAACCTTGGCTGCATATTTTCGATAGCTCCACACGCCGGATACTTTGTATGGGCGTTTACCGATCACGAGATTGCCGCATCTGATAGCTTTGGCGCGAGTGGGAGCAAAGACGGAGATTAATCCCGCGCCTGCGTTCTTGCGTGTGTGGTGGGCGAAAACGATCCACCGCTTATTTTTATTCTTCATAAAATTCATTCCGTTAGACCGGACGCGGGCGGGGTGATGCCCTTAGGACAAAGCGTTTCCCATTCTTCGTAAGAAACGTGTGAGTCTGGTGTGACCATAATGTGCCGGGCCTTTCCTGATTCAATGTCGTCAAACGATATGAACCGGCCACACACTTGGCATTTTGGATTTACTTCTGCGTTCATGACGAGGACTGCGGGGGCACATCGTATCTGCATTGGTCCATAAGAAATTCAACGGACTTGTTGAATGCACCTGAGTTGAAGTCTGCGACGAGGTGTTTCGCTACTAGGGCGCTGTTGTAGTTGCCCTCTAAAAGGAACCGCCACCGCGCAGCATCAGCCAATAGCTTTGCTCCTTCCTTTCGCACGAATGAGGCAAGATAATCGTCGCTCACTGGACTCCCGCCAGCGCGATGATTTATCTCAAACTCCGATTGGAGCGCCTTTATTAGTTTCTCTTCCGCTTTCATGACGAGGAGGGTTGAGGGAACGTGATTCCGAATATTTTTAGAAAAGCGGTTAAGGATTGTTTGCGTTCATCCATTGGAACCTTTGCGAAAAATGATCGCTTCACAAAGCACACTCTCCGCTTTGTCTTTTTGTCGAAAGCCCAGACGGTAGCGGAACGCATACCGCGAGCTACAGTATATCCGTAATAATGCTTTTCTGTTTTCATGACGACGACGCGGGTTTGGGGGTGAGATGCCCTACAGGTGGTTGTTTTTAATTTCATCGTCGCTTAAGTCTTCGGGGTTTAAATATGGTGCTTCGCAGATTATATCTGCCCGCGAAAATCCTTCGCGCACCTTCTTGTTTTCACCTCGAATGATTATTTCGCAGCATTCATCGGAACAGGCCCACTTGCCGTGTTGCAATGTGTTGCAACCCGGTTTTTGGCACACCACGCAGGTCCTTTCTTCTACATTCATGGCGCTGCGTGTTTAGGGGTCAGGGCTTCGCTGGTTACGGTTAAAATTAACCCTATAGCAATGTTTGGAGGAAATGCCGTGGCGTACTTCGCTACCTTCTCTAGCGAACCCACCTTATCCTCCCTATCCTTGGCGAGTGGTTGGAGGTGTCGGAGCAAAACATTGCGCACGACATTCTCATCCATATTGCAAGGAACGTATCCCTCGCGTCCGATGAGTTCAAAGTGAGCGGTTATTTCCTTCGCGCACGCTTCGGCTAGGGAGGATAAATCGGTTTGCGTGCTCATGCTGATGAGCGGTTTCGGACGAGCGTTCCTCGCTCTGTTAATTTGGCCCAGCGTTTGCCGGTTATGAGTTTTTGATCGCGGAGCTTCGCTGCGATTTCCTCGTCTTCCTTTGTTTTGAATACCTCCACGCTCCCGCCTTCATCGGCCAGACAGAGTTGAACCCAAAGATCACTTTGCAGTAGATTATTCATGTCTGCTCTTCTCCCCCTTGTTCGCTGCGTTGGCCGAGAGGGCGGAAGCGCGCAACAACTCGTCGGCTTCGTCAATTTCTTCGGCCCACGCCAAGTTTACTTTCCCGCTGACATTGTGGTGAATCAGGTCGCGCATGTTGCGAAGTGCCGTTAGAAGCGTTTTCTCGCGCTCCCCTTTCGCTGCGAGTTCGGCCCGCAACTGGGCAAGCTCGTGAACCGCCTTGTCGCGTTGGTCGCAGATGGCGTGAACATCCAGAAGCTCGGCTGGCATTGCCCGCAACGCCTCCATCTCCCGCGACTGGTTGGCGATCTGATTAACCTGTCCAGTGATCGTTTCTTTCGCCGCTGCCAGTTCGGCGCGAAGGGCGCGAATCTGTTCGGCCAGTGCTAGCATCGCAATGCCGTCATCAGTTACAGGCTGCTGCTTCTCAGCGTAGGCAAGAAATCGTTCGTCCTGTTCTGCTCTGGCCGCAGCCATCGCGCGTTGGGTGGGTGTAGGGTTATCGTTGGGCATGACTGGTAAGGGCGGGGATGGTTAGATTTAATCCCGCTCCCCCACAAGCGAACCTCTGCTAAGAGCCGCGGCGGGCCAGGCCGTGTAACACGGAGCAGCTTGGGACGGGCGCGGGGGAAATTAGTGGGTAATGCCGGCCCTAAATCGGGCAGCGGTTTTATTTAGCGGGTTATTTCCTTTGAAAACCTGTTTTGGGAATTGGCGTCTGATTTCTGGATGCGCTCGGTAAAATTCCACTGATAGCTGGCGGACCTGCAATAAATCGCGGCATCCAAACATGATTTTAAGGCGCGTTACGTATGTCTCAAAAGTCTTTACGGAAATATTCATTTCCTTGGCGATTTCGCGGCCTCGTTTCCAGTCTGCGAGAGATTGGAAGACCTGCTCCTCGCGCTCGTATATGCACGAAGTCATTATTTCTTTTACTGCGTGAATTGATGTCATGGGTTAAAACTTCGGCCATTTCGTTTCGGGTTTGGAGGGCAGGCCAAGGGCCAGGAGAAAGTCGCCGCAAAATTCGACGGAGGCGGCCTGCACGAAGCATGACCATGCCTCACTCTGCCGGCTCATGACCAGGCGGCGGTCCTCCGTGTATTCAATCAGTTTGGTGAGGTAGGGCTCGAAGGTCATGGCGATGTTTTTTCTGGCACCACCAGGAACGGCATTTCACCATAAATTGTTTCGTATTTTTCGAGCGTGCAAATGCAGCATCGTGTCGGCTCTGTATCTGGCGTTCGTTTGCTCACAATTAGAATCGCGTGGTGAGCGTTATTGGCGCGATCACATTTTGGTGAGGTCATGTTATGCTGATTTGTGCCCGCGATCTTTCCAGAACTTGGATCGAGCGGCTGCGATTCGTTTTGCCTCCGCATACATCTCCGAGGATTGGTTTGCGCGAATCGCGGACAATAATTCTGCGATAAAATCCGCGTCGTTTGTCAGGATATGGAAAAGGTGGCTATAGGATTGAAAGTTACCCCAAAAACTAACCCAACCGGTCGGCATAAGCGGTTCATCTGTCACGGCTGAAATGGGCGTCTCGTGATAGAAATTACCGTAATTCTCGAACATGGGATCGAGCGCATATTTACCAAGCATTTCAAACAACTGCTCGACTGAATCGGGCTCCTGTCCGGCCCATTTTGAGCCGTTGTCCATAACCAGAATTGTCGGACCGGATGCAGCCTTTGCATCGTCTGGATACGTGCCACCGGTTGTTATGCGTTCGTTTGATCGGCGGGATGTTTGAACAGTGCTCATGCGTTGATTCGGTTGAGTGCTTTAAGTGAAACCAGAAACCCGTGCGACAGCTTGCCGTCATCAGTGAAAACGCGGCCGTCATCGTCATCATTCACCACATAATTCAGCGGATAGCTTTCCTTTGAATTGTACGGCAAATTGAGTTCGATCACTTGACCGGCGAACGTCAGTTGCATGTTCGCGCAGTACAAGGCAGCGGAATCCTGGTTCTGTTCGATTTGGAAGCCGGAAAACTCGCTGTCGTCGTGGGTCAGCTCGAGTTCGCGCGGCACGTTCACGCGGTCGTGAATAATGAGCGCAAGCTGGCCAAGGCATTTCAGCAGCTTGGATTCGTTGAAGAGATCGCGTGGGATTACTCGTTGGTAGCTCATGGGATTTGGACGGTTGCGGTTTGGGTTTAAAGTTGGGTGGCTTTGGCGATGGCGGCGCGGGCCTGAAACACCCGGGCTTCAATTGGGTCATTCGTGCCGGGCCTGTTAAGCAATTCCAGCATTGAAAGCACACCTCTCAACGCCTCCAGCAAATCCGGCGCGGCGCAAAACAACCGGCCATAAGCGGCTTGATTCGGGCCATCTTTCAGAACTGCGATAAAGCGATCGCCGGGAGTATGGATGTATTGCGGGCCATCCTCCTGTGTGAGCGGGCCAAGTCCCGGCGTATGCGTGGACGGAGTGGTCTTGGCGGGGATGGATGGCTTTGATTCGGTCATGGGATTAAATGGTTCCCCGGGGCTCCTCACCCTTGCGGCGGGGCTCTGGTTAAATTTGTCCGCCAGTTTTAAAGGCGGTGTTAGCTGGAATTGGTTTTCCGAAGCGATCAACCGCCCGGCCTTTTGCTCGCATGTCGGCCAAATTTTGCTTTTGTGTCCCGATCCAAAGGTGGTCCGGGTTCACGCAATAGCTATTGTCGCACGAATGACAGACGCACATTCCTTCCGGGATTGGACCGCGATGAAGCTCCCACGATACACGCGCTGCGACAAGGCGCTTTCCAAGGTGGTTTATTTTGGGGCGAGGCGCATTGATATTTGCTCCCCTTCTAATAAGTGCGCCGGTCCATATCCAGCAGCAGGTGTAAGGCTCAGGAATATAGGACAGGGCGAAACGCTCGGCGAGGGGCAGATTTGAATTTATCTGGATTTTCATTTTTACCTTTGTCTCGCCAGAGTTTGAGGGTTGGATTGTTTAAACTGAAATTTCATTCGCCTCACACGCGGCCGCCAATTCCTGCGCGGTGAAAGCCTTGTCCGTGAGTTCGGAGAAACCGTTAGCGTCAGCGGCACGCAAGGCGCGCAACTGCCGTGAAATAACCGGATGACCGGAAACGTCCTCACAGTCGCAGGTGGCCCATTCGTTCAAGTCCATCAGCCTTTCGATCTCGTGCGCGGCATCATGGCGTGAATCGGTGGCAATGAACCGGCCTTCAAAATGGCGATGGATGGTCACGGGGTGTATTGGTTGAAGTGATACGGTTAAAGGCAAAATTCGGTCAGGTGATTCTCGGGATAAAACGTGCTCTTGAAATAGAGCGGCGGAACCGGTGAAGGGAACTTCTCCGCACTCACTTCGAACCACGCCTTGCCGTTCACATCACGGGCAAAGTATCGCACTGCGACATAATCACCGGCCTTGAAAAGAGCGCAGGAAATGACTGCGCGGGCGGTCTTGTAGAGAGTTTCTTTTGCTGGAAGTTCGGCCATGTCTTGCATGGTGGAAATATACGTCACCTATGCGCGCAAAACGAGCAAAAAGATTCGATAATTTATGTCGGAGTTTTAAGTTTTTAATATACAGTGGATAGAGAAGTTTATTTTTAGGAGAAAATAACGGGGATAAATTATCATAAACCAATACTAGCCGATCGGCTAGAGGCTAAAGCCTCTACTAATAGTAGGGCCGAAAGCCTCCAGTGAACTAGATCGCCACTTAGTCTTGCCCGGCGGACACAGTTACTTTACGCGTAAAGTTAAATCCATGAGCGTCCTTGCACCACGTCGCGCAGTTGATTGGACTCCAATTAGAGAAGCGTTTCTTACGAGGAGTCCAATCCCATCCTATGTAGAGCTTTCGGGAGAGTTTGGAATATCGAATGCGATCATCGGAAGATGCGCGAATGAGGAAAACTGGGTGGAGTTGAGAGCGAAGCGAGCGGAACAGAAGATGAAGGAAAGTGGCGCCGCAGACATGCTATTAGCCGCATTAAGCGAGGAGGGCGAGCTGACGCAGCGCGCTCGGCGCTTCGTCACTGACTTCATTGGCACGGGCGAACTCTTGCGCCAAAAAATTATGGAGGAGGACGACGTGAAAACGAGCGGTCGCGTGCAGTCGCTAAACAATCTCGGATTCGCTTTCGCCAACATCGGCCGTTTCATCGAAAGCATGTCGAGCATGAGTCTCTCTGGAAAGCTTGGCAAAGCGCAGAAGAACGGATCCGAGCAAGGCCAGCCATGGGAAAAAGGCATGCTCCAGCAAATCAACGTGACCGTGCAGAATCTCCAGAGCCAAGCGAAGGCCGCTGAAAAAATCCAGGCATCCGATACGTTGCCGGTTGAAAACTTGGACTGATTCGTTGCGTGACGGAATAGCGAAACGCAATAAACCGTTTTGTTTCTTGGGGTGCCTCAAGTAACGGGTATTTTAAGCTAATTCGCTTTGCCCGTTTCCCTGCGATTTGGCGAGTTGACCACTATCCACCGCCAGCCATGGCGAGAAACTGCGCGTAATGCACGCCGTTGCGCCAATCCGAAAGCGCTGGCGTGATCGCGTGGTCCCGATTCGGCATGCGATCGAACCGCGCAGGGGTAAGCTTGCAGCGTGGCAGTAATGCAAATCAATGGCTACAGCAACCGGCTTGCAACACTTCCGAGGCCACCCACCCCCCTGCACCGGTACACCCCCGCCCGCGTTCGGACCCTCGCCGACTTCGCTGCAATTTTTAGCATTGGCGTGTTGCGTATATATCAAACGCAACACATAATAATCGTGGATTATTAGTGTCGAGGCTGATTCACTTTTTTACACGCATGCTCGTTAGATTATCTAATCCGATTCCGATATACATCGGAAATCGGAATTATAATCTAACTTCGAGCACCATACTTATAATCCATTAATAATGTAATTATAATCTTAATAATAATAAATCCCTCATTGACATTTTACCCTAGGTTAAAAACAATCCAGTAAATGAATCACACTAAATTCAAAGAACTGGTATCAACAATGCCGCCGCTAAAGCATGATTCGGGATCGGTGCCATTTGACATAAATCAATCGCAAGCCTTCAACTGGATCATTTCGCAGCCAGGGGTGAAGCAGTGGATATGGGAGCGATTCCGCGGTACAGGAAGGATCGAATACGACGCAGAATTAAAACTGTGGAAGGGGATAAACCGCAAAAGCCACGCAGATAAAACGTTGGTTAACCAAGAGGATTGGTCATGAAAATCTTAACGTATCTGCGAGTGAGCACCGACGATCAAACTTTGGAGCCCCAGCGCATGGAACTGGCCGGCTACATTCAACGCCAAGGCTGGACCCATGTTGCCGAGTTCACGGACATTGTTTCCGGATCCAAAGCTTCCCGGGCCGGGCTCGACGCAATGCTGGCCGCGTGTTCGGGTATCGATGCCGTGCTGGTGGTAAAACTGGACCGGCTAGGCCGATCAGTCCTCAATGTCGTTTCATTGGTCCAACGATTGGCCGGGATGGGCGTTTCGGTCATCTGCACGTCGCAGGGGATCGATACGCGCGACTCCAACCCGTGCGGCAAAATGATCCTGTCTATCATGGCGGCCTTCGCCGAATTTGAGCGCGATATTATCCGGGAACGCACCCGGGCTGGACTCAAGGTGGCAAGGGCCGCGGGAAAGCAGATCGGGCGGGTCTCGCCCGTGATGGTCGCTGGGCCGCAGAGGGCTGCGATCGTCAATGAGTGGAGAGCCAAGGGCGGAAAGAATGTGCGCGAGTTGGGCCGCCTGCTGGGCGGGGTGTCGGGTAGCACTGCCTGGCGGGTGGCGAAGACGATAGCTCCAGCCCTCCCGGTCGAGAACCTGGACTAAACCAATTTACGGTAGCGCGTCGGCTGGCCTTCGGGTGACATGCGTTCAATATGCTCCTCGTCCTCCCAGCGCTTTAGAAGGTTCGCAAAACTACCGGGTTGGATGAAGCCATTCGAATCCAGCGCCTGTTTCAGTTGAGAGTAGGGAAGGCCAGTGGTGTTTTTAGCCGGGAAAACATTGGCATACTGGCTAAATGGAAATTTAAGAGGAGCACCGGTATTTTTCTTGGGCGGTTTGGGCGCCTCCTCCAGTTCGCGTTGCTCCCAAAATATAACCGGTAAGTTCTGGCCATCAACCTCCATCCGGTCGGTGCTGTGACGCAGGCCGATTTCCATGGCTGGGTGGGGGAACTTAATCGCTGGATTTATTACGCCTGCCACCATCTTTGTGGCGCCGGCCCGTGCACCGCGCTTGGCGAGAATTAATTTAAACTGACCCTGCTCCTCAGCAGGCTGCAGGGAGAGAATGGCGCGCGCTGTGTTGGTCAGGTCGGCCGAACCCGCCATTTCATACATAACCTCATTCCACTGCCGGTCCTTCTTTTCCTTCGGCGGCTTGGCGGTGTGATGGATGAACACAAAGGCGAATGTGGGCGGCTCATTGAGGCTGTTCATCTGCTCTCTGAGAAACAGCCCGACGTCCGTGCTGTCGTTCACATCGCCACCGATGAATGCGAGAAGTGGGTTTACCCAGACGAGATCAGGGGAGTGCAGCTTGATCTGGCGCTGGGCCTCGGCGCGGAAGGTGAGCCCGCGGTGAACGCGATCGGTGACGATGATAACGTTGGATCGCACCTGGGCCCGCTCCTGCTCCGTCAGTTTCATCGCGTGCATGATGCTGAACCAAACCTCGGCAATATCGCCGTCGGAATCCTCGGACTGGAAGAATAGGGATTTGAGAGGACCGTTCGGAAGGAATGCCCCAAATATGTCCCGGCCCAAAGCCCAACAGGTGGCGATCTGCAGGGACAGTGATGACTTGCCCATGCCGGATGTGGACGCGAGAATCACAATGTCGCCGCGCGAGATGTAGCGATTGCCGACCAGTACACTGCTGTCGCCTTTCTTGGGAAGGAGAAAATCGGTGAACGGCTTGGCGACCAGGCCATCAGGAGATGGAGTTACTGCCGCCGCCGGCTCATTATCCCAGTCCTCCACCAAGGCATGCCCGTTGACCGCCCCGTTATTCTGAATGGGTGGAGATGGCATCGGTTGCTGCGACCCATATCCATTGCGACCCAAGCGCCTCGCCGCCTCCCGGAAGTCACCCCCGCATTCCAGTATCGCGTAAACGTGCCACGGCTTGTAAACGTGATTGGCTTGGAACTGGGTCGATGAACTGAACACGTAGAACCGGCCCGGTACCTTATCGAAGGTCGCGCTCACACCCTCTGACTTGTCTGGGCGACGCCACCCATTTTTCCCCACCTGTACCCAGCCGTGTGACCGCAGGACCGCAAAGACATCGCCCCGGCTGTCGTAGTCATCGCCTGGCGTGGTCTCGGGTATGCCAAGCCTGGGCTTGTCCAGCGGAACGTGAAATTCCTTCACGGGCTCAGGATATGGCAGCATCTCCGCGTCGTCGGCGGCAAACAGATCAGGATCGTGTGAGACAAAGCAGATTCGGTTTACATCCTTGCAGGCTTCATCGATCTCGAGACCGAAGTGGCGCAGAACATAATCGCCGGCCGCGCGGAACGAGAGGTAGTGATCCTTGGTGGGATCGCAGCGGAAGATCACCTTCAAGCCCGTGCCGGTCGGGCTGACGAATGCCGCAAGGGTATGAGGGTCTTGGGCAATCAAATCGCGGGTGGCCTCGACGCGCTCTCCTAGGCCGTCGAGATCCACACAAATCAATCCGCTGTGTTCGATCAGCGCTTCCTTCGATCGTTTCGTGAATGTACCGGAGAACAGTACGCCGGGCAGTTTTTTCTTCGGCGCCGCCGCAGCATCCTTGCCGCCGATCTTGAACGCGCGCCGCACTTCCTCCACCTGTGCCATCCAGCGAGTGCTCTGGATTTCCTCAAGGGCAAGACGGAAGCTGTAGGGCTCGGTCTTCGTGTCCATCGCCTCCCGGATGGTGGAAACTCTGAAATCGGTCCTCATTGTTTTTCGGGATGACATTTTTTGTGACAGGGCTCGCACACCGCAACCAACTCGAACAGGAGTTCGTCAAAGACATGGTAGTAAGTCAGGTGGTGCACATGCTCGGCTTTTGCTGTCAAGCAGCCTTCGCATTTATGCTTTGCGCGCCCCATCACCAGATTTCTACGTCCCCGCCATTCGGGTGATTTCAGGTAGTCCCGGTAGGTTTGTGTATAGACAAACTGTGGGGGCGCTTTTTTTAAAATCTGCTCCACGTTGGCCCGCTCGATCTTTTTGTAGCGGGCCGCGTCGTACGTGTCGCGCAGGGCATTGTCATAGGCCGGCATCGCCGCCAGTTCTTCTGGCGAGAAAGATGACTTGGGTAGCGCGTTCGATGTGCTTGATCCGCACATCAGGCACTGGCGGTAAATCGCCTTTCCACCGTTGCTGATCGTCCGAAGCCTCACCTCCTGGTGCAGATGTTCGCAGGGAGCGAATGGATCCGGCATCGGCTCGTTGTCCCAGTCTTCGGCTTTCATTACGACCAGTCCTCCGTAATTAACCCACCACAGCGCCCATGCGCCATTGCCACGTATTCCGGATTCAATTCACACAAGATCGCGTTTCGCCCGTGCTCCTTCGCGACAAGGCCTGTCGTGCCAGATCCCCCAAATGGATCGATGATCGTGTCACCGGGACGTGTGGACGCCAGCACGCAGGGCTCAATCAGCTTCGGAGGGAAGGTGGCGAAGTGTGCGCCTTTAAATCCCTTCGTATTTACCACGAACGCCAGCGGCTCGCCGTCCTCATCCGTCCACAAGCCCTGCCACGATTCAAAGAAATTATCGCTGGAGCGGCGGGCGCGCTTACCGTCTTCCTTTCGCTCCTTCATTGAAACGGTGCCCGCGTGGGGCGCGAGTGTTTTTCCGGTGGTGAACTTGCTGCCATTGGCTCCCGCCTTGGCTTGGAGCCGGACCGCCTCATAATCATAATACGCGATCCGGCTTTTCGTCAGCATGAACATTGTCTCCACGCATTGCGTGGGCCGGTCCTGCGTGGAGTCCGGCATTCCGTTTCGCTTCAGCCATGGGCACGCGGCGCGCAGATACCAGCCATCGCTTTGAAGGGCCATGGCGACGCGGGCGGGGATGAGCATCAAGTCTTTGTTTTTAAGCCCACCAAAATCCCGGCGCTCTCTGCCGATACCGGTATCTCCGTGAAGCCCCTTCGCGTGTTTGCCACCGGAGCTTCCTCCCCACTTTCCAACGCTCGCATAACTATCGCCCGAATTCAGCCACAACGTTCCATCGTCTTTCAGGATCCGCTTAACCTGCGCGAATACCGCGACAAGATGGGCAATGTATTGTGAAGGCGATCGTTCGTTTCCGATTTCTTTTTCGCCCGCATTGTACGCGCGCAATCCGAAGTAGGGTGGAGACGTGATGCAGCACTGCACTGATTTTTCTCGAAGCGCGCGCATCGATTCAATGCAGTCGCCGGTTATGATTTGAACGCTCACAGCGCCGGAATCGTTAATCGTTCGCGGCCCGTTGGCATCCTCCAACTCCCTTTGGGGAATTGGATTTCCGTCGAGATAGATATGTTTAATATCTGGTCTCTCGGTTGGGTTCGCGCTTCACTGGGGCTGCGACTTTTGATAGTCGGCTTATGATCCCCTCGGCGCGCAGCCACGGACTGTCCGCCCGCGGGACGCGACAACACCACTCTTGCGGCGTTGTGGTCTGCATTATCTTTATGTCCGCACTTCACGCATATAAACTCTGCCTGAGACGGCCGGTTTTCACTCGCGATATGATGACATTCGGCGCACTCCTGTGATGTGTAAGCCGGATTTTTAAAAATAAGTTTAGCTCCTGAGCGTTCGCACTTATACGCTATAAGGCGAATAGTTCTACCGTGAGCGTTCGCCAGTAATGAACGATTAAGTCCAGCCTTCTGTCGGACGTTTTTGCCTGGTTTATCAGCCGTGCCCCGGGCACTGGCAGTCATGTTTTTTAAACGCAGATCTTCAACGTGGATTTCGCTGCGTGTATTCGCAAGATGAGTTGTCAGCTTATGAGCAGCGTCGAGTACTCGACGGGCGTGATATCGCTTTCGATTGCCTAGTCTGTTAATTGATTTTTTCCACCGCGCGCTGCCATTGGTTTTGCGGCAAACTTGTCGGTTCAATCTTCGTATAAATGAAATTTCGCGAAGGCTGGGCACCGGCATATAAAACGCTTCTTGGCTGTCTGAAAATGCGATTGACTGCGCAATACCTAAATCAATGCCAACAGGGTTGCCTGATAATTCCGGAGCGATGGACATACAATGCTCCACACATAAAGAAATAAACCAGTGCGGCCCATCTCTGGAAACAGTTACATTAATAATGCGACTTCCAGCAGGAAGATCGCGTGACTTATAGAACCGGATCCAGCCTATTTTGGGCAATCGTATCCAGTCAT
>Ga0105239_10006422_pt1 | contig 13644 bp, 10 predicted proteins | sample KBSC44metaG_FD_92761 | JGI IMG/M metagenome (GOLD analysis project Ga0105239, IMG submission 92761) | Corn rhizosphere microbial communities from Kellogg Biological Station, Michigan, USA - KBS C4-4 metaG | ecosystem: Host-associated > Plants > Roots > Rhizosphere > Soil | place: Michigan, USA... | reverse complement strand
CTGAATTTCCCAATCCTTGCCACTAAGCTTTGGAAATGGATGATGATCCCAGGTATGGCTGCCAATCACATTTCCTTCGTCAGACAATTGTTTGATCTGCGCTTTATTCATATAATGAGGCCGACCGATGGATACCGTCATAATGAAGTAAACGGCTTTGAAGTTGTATTTTTTTAACTCCGGAGCGGCAACAATAAATTGATCCAGATCGGTGTCATCAAAAGTGAACATAATGGGTTTGGAAGGCAGTGGCGCGCCTGTGGTAAGGTAATCATACAATTGATCGGGCAGGATACTGTGATAGCCCTGGTCGGCCAGCATTTTGATATGGTCTTTAAATGCTGCTATTTGTACAATATCATCTTTAGCGCTTTTAGAATCTGTAGGGCGCCAATCGCGTACCTGGTGATAGCATAAAACAGGTATCTGTTTTCGCTTCATAATAGCAGCAGTATCAACAGGAATTTTGACCGTTGATACTGCTGGTTTTGCTACTGACTGTGAAGCTACAGCAGTTTTATGAATTGATTTTGGTTGGCACGCAACTATGCCTGAAACAAAAAGCAATAATGCCAGTGATTTTAACATGATAAGGTTTTGATCTTGCAAACAGCCCCTTTAAGGGGCTGGGAGACTAAAAGCTGTTTCTTACGCTATTGCTGAAAGTTTTGGTGCTCCAGTAACCGCTGTCTAATATTCTTCTAACGGTCATTAGCGGATAATCAGGATCGCGTTTGTCAGCCAGTTGAAATGCTATTTTGAAACCTTTTTTCTGGATCTCCGGTAAAACTGGTTTTTTCCAGATGCCGAAAGGATAGGCAAAATAATCTATTTTTTTACCGGTAATTTCTTCCAGTTTTTTGGTAGGCTTGTCTATTTGTGTAACCCAATCATCAACCGGACGGGTAGTGATTTTACCGTTTTTGCCGATGATCTTCAGCGTTGAATTGTGAGAATATTTATCAACCCGGTGATGATCCCAGGTATGACTTCCGATGATGTTACCTTCGTCTGATAGTTTTTTAACCATATCGGCAGTCATATAATGAGGGCGGCCGATAGATACGGTCATTACAAAATAAACAGCCTTAAAGCCATATTTTTTAAGCGTAGGATTAGCAATGGTGAACTGATCAAGATCGGTATCATCAAACGTTAGCATAATAGGCTTTTTAGGCAATGGGGCACCGGTTGTCAGATAAGCATATAGCTGATCTGGCAAAATAGTATGGTAACCACTGTCGGCCAACATTTTGATATGTTCTTTAAATGCAGCTATTTGTACTATGTAATCCTTGGCATTTTTTGAGTCTGTGGCTTTCCAGTCGCGTATCTGGTGATAGCAAACTACAGGTACCTGTTTACGAGCCATGATGGCGGCGTTATCGATTTTTCCGCCGGTTACGGCGGCAGGGGTTTCAGAACCTTTATCAGCGGGGCTGGCTGTTTTATCAGCAGGTTTAGATTGGCAGGACATTGCGCCTAATGCGCAAACGGTTAACCACACAAAAGCTTTTTTTAACATAAGATAGCAATGATTATAGATTGAATTATTAACGGCGAAATTAATATTATAAATGTGCAGGTTTACAATTATATTAACAAATATTCAACCTGAAGTTATAAAATTATCCTTTTTCCTTCTTTAATCGATCTTTTAGCGGCATCCAGTATCTGCATCACAATCATGTTGTATTTTAACGATGACCGGTCATTGCGTACTTTGATGGGGTTTTTAAGCGCGGCTGTAAAATAGGGTACAGGGGCGCTTTCTGTTAAAGCCAATGGCAGCGCTTTAAATTCCTTTACATCATTATTGATGCGCACCTGAACCTTGTCGGGATCAAAAGTATGGATATAACCTTTGGCTCCGAATATTTCCATGTCTTTGATACTGAAGGGCCAGTTCCATGAAGCCTCGATCATACCGGTGGCATTGGCGTACTCTACTATAATAGTTGCATCATCTTCTACTTTGGGATATACTGATGGCTTATAATGACGTGCAATGGCGGTAACCGCGATAGGGCGCTGGCCCTGCATGAACCAGGTCATCATATCAGCACCATAGCAACCGAAATCATTTAATGCCCCGGCTCCGTTAAGTTCAGGATCTGTAAGCCAGCTTAAAAAATCCTCACTGCAACCAATCTCCCGCGGGCCCTGGTGCCCATCATGAAAAACCATTTTGCGGATCGCACCTATGCTATCGGTTTTTACGGTATTGTAAGCGCTTTGTACCGATGAATACCAGGTAGTTTCGTAGTTGGTTAGCAGGTTGATATAATATTTGAGTGCCAGAAACTCCATACGTTTAGCCTGATCAAGTGTGGCTGCCAGGGGTTTTTCGACCATTACAGAAATACCCATAGGGGCACAAGTTTCAACGATATCAATATGTTTACCTACGGCGTTATAACCCAGCACGATGGTTGGTTTACGTTTAAGGCACATGGTTTTCAGGTCCTCAAAAAATAGGGAATCAGGCAGATTATATATTTTACCAAACTTTTGCCAAAGCTTTTTGTCGGGCTCGGCTATGCCAACAATATTCACGTTGCCATGGCGATACTCATTTAATATCAGATGTATATGATCATGATTGAGCCCGGCAATACCTACTTTGGTACCGGTAGCTATCCTGCGGGTGGCTAAACTATCGGCTTTAACTTTGGCCAGGGAGTCGGCCTGGCTGGTTTGGGCCTGCGTATTCGCTGAATAAACTGTAATAAAAGCCGCAATAGCTAAAAGCATTTTGCAATAAAACCTGAAGCTTTGTTTAAGTTGTGTTCTCATGGTTTAATATGGTATAGTTGGTGGTTTACTAAAATAATGATGGGTTGCCGCCCAATTTTATTTTTCCTAAATGTTTATAAGCACTTTCGGTAGCCTCGCGCCCGCGGGCGGTGCGCATCAAAAAGCCTTCCTGTATCAAAAAGGGTTCATATACTTCTTCAATAGTACCTTCATCTTCACCAACGGCAGTAGCAATGGTTTTTAAACCTACCGGGCCACCCTTGAATTTATCAATGATGGTAATCAGTATCTTATTATCCATCTCATCCAAACCGTGTTCATCCACGTTCAGGGCATTTAGCGCATATTTAGCTATTTCAGTATCGATGTTACCGTTGCCTTTGATCTGGGCAAAATCACGTGTGCGGCGCAGCAAAGCATTGGCAATACGGGGCGTACCCCGACTTCTGCGGGCAATTTCATAGGCGCCTTCATCCGTAATGGGGGTTTTTAATATAGTTGCTGAGCGCAGTACAATAGTTGTAAGCAGTTTGGCATCATAATACTCCAACCGGGAGTTAATGCCAAAACGGGCCCTTAATGGTGCTGTAAGCAGACCTGAGCGGGTGGTAGCTCCTACCAGGGTAAAGGGGTTAAGTGATATTTGTACCGAACGGGCGTTGGGGCCGCTTTCCAGCATAATATCTATCTTAAAATCCTCCATGGCCGAGTATAAGTACTCCTCAACCAGCGGACTTAAGCGATGTATCTCGTCAATGAACAGTATATCCCCGGTTTCCAGGTTGGTAAGTAAGCCGGCAAGGTCGCCGGGTTTGTCCAGCACCGGGCCCGAGGTGATCTTGATACCCACGCTCATCTCATTGGCGATGATGTACGACAGGGTAGTTTTACCCAAACCGGGAGGCCCATGCAATAGTACGTGATCAAGGGCCTCGCCACGCTGACGGGCCGCTTGTACAAAAACTTTTAAATTGGCTAATATTTTATGCTGACCGGTAAAATCTTCGAATTGCTGCGGACGCAATACCCTTTCAATATCGCGTTCGGTATTGGTTAATCTTTCTGCTCCGGGGTCAAGATGCTCGTTCATTGCCAACGAAATTAGCTTTTTTAATTAGATTTGAGATGTGAGATATGAGATATGAGACAGATTTTTTACAAAAATCTCAAAATCAATAGTTCATCTTTTGTCTATATCTTAAAGGGGATATATCAGTAATTAAGATTTTGTCTCAAATCTCAAATCTAATATCATACATCTACCCTTCGGGGTACTTCCTGAAAATACTGTTGATCTTCATTTGTATCACCCCAAAAAACGCTTCCTTGAATATACCTGTCGACATTTTGGAGGTGCCTGCTGTTCTATCGGTAAAGATGATAGGAACCTCCACCAGCTTAAAGCCATGCTTTATAGTAGTATACTTCATCTCGATCTGGAAGGCATATCCCACAAATTTTATCTTATCGAGCCTTACGGTTTCCAATACTTTGCGTTTATAGCACATGAAACCGGCAGTAGAATCGTGTACGTCGATACCTGTAATGAACCGCACATATACCGATGCGAAATAGCTCATCAACACACGGCTCATAGGCCAGTTTACTACGTTTACACCACTGCTGTATCGCGAGCCAATAGCTGCATCAGCGCCATCAATACAAGCCTGACGAAGTTTAAGCAGATCATCGGGGTTATGCGAAAAATCGGCATCCATTTCAAAAATATAGTCGTACTGGCGCGCAATAGACCACTTAAAGCCATGTATGTAGGCCGTTCCGAGGCCTTGCTTACCCGCACGCTCTTCTATAAAAAGGCGTTCGGGGTATACGTTCATCAGATTTTTTACAATGATGTTTGTGCCATCAGGCGACCCATCATCAATGATGAGTAAATGAAAATCATGAGGCAAGGAAAACACTTTGCGAATCATCCGCTCAATATTTTCCTTTTCATTATAGGTTGGTATTATAACTATGCTATCCGGCACTTAAAAAATATCAGGTAAACAAAGAGCAAAAATAATTGATTTAAACCCGGTTTTAAAAATTAAAAACAGTTAAATAATGTTAACTGCTTTTAATGAAAAGAGATTTATAAATTATGCGTATCGGCAATAACCTGGTTATCTATGTAAGGATCAGTAATGTAGTTGCGTTCTTTTAACCTTGGTGCAACAAAAAGAAATATCAGTATAAATACGCAAATAAAAATAACAAAGAACCACTCATAGTTTGCACCTTTAAGCATACGTGCCCACCAGCCACCGTCTTCTATTAAGCCATTAACAAGCGCGGTAATCAAATTACCGAACGATACAACCAGGAACCAGATACCGGTCATGGTACTTTTCATTGATTTTGGTGAGTGTGTATAAGCGTATTCGAGGCCGGTGATAGATACGAGCACTTCGGCCGCTGAAAGTATCATAAACGCAAACACCTGCCACCAGATGGAGGGTGAACCGCCATGATCCAGACTGGTGTGTATTATGCCGATTACCACGAATGATAAAGCTGTTAAAATCAGGCCGGTGCCAAGTCTTCGCAGCGGGGTTGTTTTTAGACCAATTTTGTCGAGCCATGGATATACTACATAGTTGAAAAATGGAATGAATAGAAGAAGGAACACTGTATTAACAGTTGATAACTGACCAGGCAGCACCGTGAAAGAGGTAAAACCCAGGTTAATTACACGATCCATTCTTTCGGCATATAGGGTCCACTCAGACAAACATTGATCCCAAACAGCCCAAAATGCCAGTGCGAAAAAGAATACCGACATAACCCGGTATACTGCTTTCACCCCTTCAACGCGTTCGGGGTTATACGGGCCTTTGGCAACATCAAGCATAGATTGCCCTGGTTTGCGTTCACCTAAATGAGTGAGTGCATACCAGGTTATAAATACCAGGTTATTGCGATTAACGCCTTGTGGGGGAACCTTTACGTATTTTTTACGGCCCGAAAAAAATATGATGGTAGCCAGCGCCATCAGTAAACCGGGGATACCAAAAGCCCATCTGGGGCCAAAGTGCTCATAAGTCCATGGAATAGCAACGGTTGAAATCATAGAGCCCGCATTGATACTGAAATAGAACCAGCCGTAAACTTTCGAAAGTAGATCCTGGTTGGTAGCATCAAACTGATCACCAACATTAGCAGATACACATGATTTAATGCCGCCGGCACCAATTGCAACCACAAGTAAGCCTAATTCAAAACCACCAAGGCCACCATCGAACATGGCTAACATTAAATGCCCCAAACAGTAAATCATCGATACATATAAAATGAGTTTGTATTTACCTGTAAACCAGTCTGCTATCATTCCGCCTACAAATGGCAAAGCATAGGCCACCATCACAAATAAGTGGTGCAGCTTATTGGCTTTGGCGTTGGCAACATCTGTTAAAGCAACAATATGGTTGGGGTTAAAAAACTGGTTTACCAGAAAAAGCGTCAATACGGAACGCATTCCGTAAAAGCTGAAACGTTCAGCAGCTTCGTTGCCAATAATATAAGGGACACTCCTGGGGAATCTGGATTTTGAGGTAGCCGTTGCGGCAGGGTTTTCTTGCATTATTTAATTTTGTTAAAAATAGTATAATTCTTGTTATTCAGGGTCTTATACCAAAGGTGTTACAATTTATGATTTTAATATTTTGATGGATTAATTATTTATAGAGTCAATGTATTTAGTTTGAATGTATCAGGCTCTTGTCCTTAGCTGCTTGTTTTTTTGGGTCTACGTATTCTTCATCGCTATTGTTAGGGATATTGCGCATATCCAGATTTTCTACATATACCCAGCGGCCATTTTTTAGCTTATAGCCATCGTATGACAGATCGGGGCCAAAGGTCTCGGGCTGGTCTTTCATCTTTTTATCAGGCGGTGCCAGGTGGTCAAATACGATCAGATTTTGGTCGGGTACATAGCGCAGCAACATTGATACCTGGCGGGTATATTCAAATATTACCCTTTTGCGGGTTTTGCTATTACCATCAAAAACAGGCATCCCGAACGAAGGCCTATCCCCATTATTAAAAGACAGTATCTCCAATACTTTTTTGGTAGATTTTACGGTATTTCCCTTCCAGCCAAGCAACACATAATAGGGCTTTTGCGCGTAAACCGGGATGATCTTGTAATATTGTGCCCCATACCATTTGCGGTTATCGGTCACCGAATCTTCGGGGTTTTTGAGTAGGGGCGAATAATCTTCGAGCGGAAACATTTTAAGCGGACCACCGCTATTGAGCTGAATAGTGCCATAAAAACGATAACTGCCATCCTGGTTCATCACGTGCCAGCTCATGACCCGGAAACGGTTATCGGGCGAATTCAAGATGCTGATACTTTTAACCGAATCAAAAGGAAAAAGGAACGAATTGTTAATTTTTAAGGCGCTTACCAGTGTTTTAATAAACTGGTAATTAGCATTTTTACGCTCCAGGTCGTTTTCATCATTCACCATTTTTTTACCCAGCGACGCCAGGCTGTCCTGGTAAATATTTAATTGTTTTATACGTGAACTCTCGTCTGCGTGCTGACCAAAAGTCTGGCTGCAAATAAACAGGGAGGTTACGAACAGAAACAAACGCTTGACTACCATACCGGGTATTTGAAAATTAACATGATGTTGCCGCTAAATTAAATAATTTATCATAATAGCTGTTGTAACTTATAGTTGAACAGCCGGTTTGTTTAATTTAACGTAAATTTTCAATAACCATTGCGCTGGCACCGCCGCCACCATTACAAATTCCGGCGGCTCCGTATTTGCCTTTATTTTGCTGTAAAACAGAAAGTAAGGTAACTATGATGCGCGCACCCGAAGCACCCAGCGGATGACCCAATGAAACAGCGCCTCCATTAACATTAACCTTAGCCGGATCGAGCTTTAAAAGCTGGTTATTGGCTATGGATACCACCGAGAATGCCTCGTTGATCTCAAAAAAGTCGATCTGATCTACAGATAAGCCAGCGCGGTGTAAAGCCAACGGGATAGCTTTGGATGGGGCAGTGGTAAACCATTCCGGGGCTTGCTGCGCATCGGCATGGGCAATTATTTTGGCTAATGGCTTAATACCCAGCTCGTCTGCTTTCTCTTTACTCATGAGCACTAAAGCGGCCGCGCCATCATTTAAGGTAGATGCGTTGGCGGCGGTTACGGTGCCATCCTTTTTGAATACGGGTTTTAAGGAAGGTATTTTTTCAAACTTTACCGCTTTAGGTTCTTCATCCTCAGCAAATAAAGTGATATCGCCTTTTTTATCTTTAAGTTCTACAGGAGTTATTTCATCGTTGAATTTGCCTGCTGCCTGCGCTTTTTGGGCCCGGTTGTAGGATTCAATAGCAAAGGCATCCTGCTCCTCGCGACTGATGTTGCAATCAGTAGCGCACAATTCGGCTGCAGAACCCATGTGATAGTCGTTATAAACGTCCCAGAGACCATCTTTTACCAGTCCGTCGGTAATCTGACCGTTGCCCAGACGGTAGCCGTTACGGGCTTTATCCAGGTAATAGGGCACATTGCTCATGCTTTCCATACCGCCGGCTACCACAATATCATTTTGACCGATGGCAATGCTTTGGGCGGCCAGCATAATGGCTTTCATGCCCGAAGCGCATACTTTATTTACGGTAGTGGCAGGTAAATAGGGCAGACCGGCAAATATAGCTGCCTGGGTAGCTGGTGCCTGGCCCAAATTGGCCGACATAACATTGCCCATATAAACTTCCTGTATCTGCTCGGGTTTAAGGCCCGATTTTTCGATTGCTGATTTGATGGCTAAAGCGCCCAATTGCGTGGCGCTTAAGGTGGCTAAACTGCCCCCGAAACTGCCGATAGGCGTGCGTGTGGCAGCTACTATTACTACTTCTTTCATGTGTCCCTCATTAAATTGGTGTGGCAAATTTAGTTATTTTGATGAAAGGAAAAAGCTATGCATGCATAATAATTATAATTGATCCGGTTAGCGTTTTTTTTTGTACATACCATTTGGCCGGTCGATAGCCAAGGAGGTATTTTTGATTCGCTTCTTACCCTGAAAAACTTTTTAAACCTTAAATTTTAACACTTTTCTGCTCAAAAAATGATGAAAATTGCTCGAAAACTGCTTGAAAAACCCTCATTTTAACACTTTTTAACAAATTTTAACACGGTTTTGAGCAGTTTTTGAAACTTTAAAAAGTATTAAATTATTGATATTCAAATAATTGAATTAAAATTGGCTGCTTTTTGGCCTTGTTTTATCCTTAACAAAACAGCCCGGCTCATTAATGAAAATGAGCCGGGCTGGTATAATATAAATGTACGAAATTTTGTTGGGATGCTAAAATTTCTGCATTGTGTCAGTGAGTGAAGTTCAGCAATCGCGGACTTTGCAGCGTAAATAAGCATAACGTATATCCGCTCTTGGCCGCGGGGGGGGCAGTTACGTTTTTCGTTGTTGTTTGTTTTTATAGGTACTCAAGATGGCTGCGCCGGATGTCACCACAAAAGTAACCAAAAAGGCTTTCAGCAGAGAGGCTTCTTTGCGCACGAGGCCTTTACCCTGCAAATCAGTCAGAACCACGGCTGCTAAACCTCACCTCCACTTCGTTCGCTCATTCTCTATGCTTCGGCGAGGTTTGCTAATGCCTCTGCAACCACACGAGCCAGCATCGTTCTGCCCGATTTCGCCCGAAGCTTATCTGCTGACCAGGTGAAGAAACAAGAAGGCAATACTCGAGGATTTCTACTACTGCGAGATTAGCGCAGCGTATCTTGTGGCAGCAGAACTGTGGAATCCAAAATCCTTGCTCCTTGTTCCAAAAATCCTTACTCCAAAATATTATTCCTTTTTCTTCTTCGCGGTTTTTTTGCGGGCAAGCAGGGCTTGTTGCAGCAGGTATTCGACCTGGCCGTTGGTGCTCCGGAATTCCTCGGCCGCCCATGTCTCGATCTCCTTCAGCATCTCCGGATTAATACGTAATATAAATGCTTTCTTTTCGGCCATATCAACCTCCAACTCCTGCAGATGCCGCGGCCTTCTTCTGGTTTTGCAAAACCAGGTTTATACCCAGTAAAGCCAATAAAGGCGGGTTGGGTATGTTTTTTAATGCATCCGGCTCAAGGAAAATTTTAAATGGTGTTTTTAACTTCCATGATTCTTGTTTGATGTTCAGCAGATCACCATACTGCGTATTGATTAAACTAAAGGTGCGCGTAAAGACCTTCTTATTTAAATATACCGCCTCAAACCCGTCGTTTAAACTCAGCATCGTTTTACGCGACCATATTTCGGGTGTGATGGTGCCTATCTGCATCCCATCGGTATCATTGATCAGTAATACCCTGCTAAATATTCCTTTGCTTTTGATGATCCAGGTTTTTTGTGCCGACTCTAAAATAGCCCCAACTTTCCACAGGCCATCGTAGCTCAATTTGCCATAGCAAAACTGACCATCGGTTAATTCAAACCAGGGGCGCCAAAAGCCATGCCGTATTACCGACAGTTCGTTGGTGCGCAGTTGGTCAAAACCTCTGTATTGATCCATCATTAATGATATAAAGTTCCGGTATTCACAACGGGATTTACACTGCGGTCGCCGCATAATACTACCAGTAAGTTACTCACCATGGCAGCCTTGCGCTCTTCATCCAACTCTACAATGTTTTTTTCGGATAGTTTGTTCAGCGCCATTTCAACCATACCTACGGCACCTTCTACAATAAGGCGGCGGGCGGCTATAATAGCCGATGCCTGCTGTACCTGCAACATGGAATGTGCTATTTCGGGCGCATAAGCCAGGTGCGATATACGGGCTTCCAACACTTCTATACCGGCACGTGCCAGTCGTTCGTTCAACTCTTTTTCTAACAGCAGGCTTACCTGTTCGGCACCACCACGCAGGGTAATGGTGGCTGTTTCATCCTCCAGATTATCATAAGGGAAGGAGTTGGCCAGGTGGCGTACCGCGGCCTCGCTCTGGATATTTACGTATTGTATATAATTCTCAACTGCGAATACGGCAGCGGCAGTATCCTTGATCTGCCAAACAATTACAGCGGCAATTTCAATAGGATTGCCAATGCTGTCGTTCACTTTAAGCTGCTGTCCGTTGAGGTTAAAAGCCCGTAATGATACTTTCTTTTTATTGGTGAAAGGATTAACCCAAAAGAAGCCGTCTTTTTTTACACTACCGGTATACTGGCCAAAAAGTGTGAGCACTTTTGATTCGTTGGGATTGACAACGATCATACCCGGAAGCACAAAAATAAAGCCGAACACCAGGAGGATCGATCCTAAAAAAAATCCCATGTCGGAAGAAAATAGAAGTGCGGCGATAACTAATAATACCAGGAAAAACGCCAGTGCGGTGAAGCCTGATGGCGGGTTGATAGTTTTTTCGGTTTGCATGATAAGATGATTTTAAAATGATATCATAAAGATATCAAATTTAAATTGACAAATGCAAATAATTAGTATCAAGTAATTGGTATCAAGTAGCTAGTATCAAGTATCACGACTTGGAAATAATGAATAAAAAAGGTCTTATAAAAGGCGTTAACAATACCAATAACTATTTCTTGATACTTGATACTAGCTACTTGATACTAAAACGTGATACAACATATAACAGAAACTTATATTATTTTTGAGCGGTTAATTTAATAAATGGCAAAACTATCCACTTCGCGCCAAAAGGCTTTATTGCGTAAATACTCGCGCAACGTTAAGTTTTTAATGATGTTGCTGAGCATTGGCCTCATTGTGTTTTTTTTACCCAAGCAGGCAAAATTTGGCTATGAATATGAAAAAGGCCGTATCTGGAACCAGAAAGACCTGGTATCGCCCTATAACTTCGCCATCCTGAAAACCGCCCAGGAAAATAAGAACGATCAAAAATCGGCCAAGGAAAGTATCACTCCCATTTACCAGCTGGATGCCGCGGTGGCCAACCAGCAGCTGGAAGGTTTTAAAAGCGATATCGAGATCAAATGGCATAATGCAGGCATCAACGACAAGCTTAAACCCAAATACATTTCAACCGGCACCGATTTGCTGAAGGAAATATACGATACCGGTATTTTAAAGCTGAACCCCCAATACCAGGTAAATTCAGAAAACTATCCTATTACCGTTTTAGACAAAAACGTGGCTACGGCCAAAAATACCAACGAACTGTTTACCAAAGAAAAGGCCCTGGCGTATTGCGACAAGATCCTGGGCAAACATACCGACCTGGATAAAGCCTTTTTGCTGGATATGCTGCAAAACAGGCTACAAACCAATTTAAGCTATGATAATAACCTTACCTCGCGGCTCATTAATGAGGCTATCGAGGGCTTGTCTATCACCCGGGGCATGGTGCAGAAAGGGGAGGTGATTGTTTATAAAGGTTCGGTTATTAATGATGATGTTTATCAAAAGCTGGAATCATACAAGCAAGCCTTTGAAGATAATGCGCGTACCAACGGTAACCGCAAGCTGGTACTGCTGGGGCAGTTTTTCCTGGTAGGTATAGCCATATCCTTGCTGATGATATTCCTGCACCTTTTCCGTAAGGATATTTATGCTGATAACCGCCTGGTAAGTTTGATATTACTGGTGATGACGGCTATGCTGGCCACTTTATCATTGGCTATTAAGCTTCAGTTCCCCACCAACCTGTATTATATACCGTACTGCATCGTGCCTATCATTATCCGTATTTTGTTTGATACGCGTTTGGCGCTTAACATACATTTACTGGTTGTGCTCATCGCCGGTTTTTTTGTACCCAACAGCTTTGAGTTTACTTATTACGAGATCACGGCGGGGATGGTATCTATCTATAGCATCAAAAACCTCATCAGGCGCGAGCAGTTCCTGATCTCGGCGGTCATCATTATCTTTACCTATTTTGTGGCCTTTTTAGGTATCACCTTTATCCGCGAAGGTACTTTCCTGGATATCGACTGGATGGATTTTCTGCCTTTTGTGGTGAGCGTGCTACTTACCCTGCTGGCTTATCCGCTCATTTATATTTTTGAAAAGATATTTGCCATTACGTCGGATATCACGCTCATTGAGCTCACCAACACCAACGCACCTTTACTGCGCGAACTGGCCTTTAATGCTCCGGGTACATTCCAGCATTCATTGCAAGTGGCAAACCTTGCTGAGAACGCTATATACACCATTGGTGGCAACGCCTTGTTGGTAAGGGCAGGGGCACTGTACCATGACATTGGTAAAATGGAAAACCCTTTGTTTTTTATCGAAAACCAAAGCTCGGGCTTTAACCCGCATGATAAGCTGCCTTATGAAGAGAGCGCTCAGATCATCATCAGGCACGTAAGCAAAGGGATTGAAATGGCGCGTAAGGCCAACCTGCCCGAAGTGATCATTGATTTTATACGCACGCACCATGGTAATACCCGGGTCGACTATTTTTACCAGTCGTCGTTAAAAAATTTCCCCGAAAAATTCATCAATGAGAACATTTTCAGGTACCCCGGACCCATCCCTTTCACCAAAGAGGCGGGTGTTTTGATGCTGGCCGACTCGGTGGAGGCCGCTTCGCGCTCTTTAAAAGAGCCTGATGAAGAGTCGATCAGTATTTTGGTCGACCGGATAGTGAAATACAAACTCGATCAGAACCAGTTGAAAGACAGTAATATAACTTTAAAAGATATTGAAACCATCAAAACCATTTTTAAGCGAATGCTGATGAGTATCTACCATGTGCGAATAGATTATTAAAAATCGAACTTTTTTTTTGACGGGAAACTTGAATTACTATATTTGCAATCCCGAAAAACGGGGAACATATTGAAAAGAACACGGTGAGGTGCCTGAGAGGCCGAAAGGATCAGTTTGCTAAACTGACGTACGGGAAACTGTACCGAGGGT
>Ga0105239_10006421_pt1 | contig 13645 bp, 12 predicted proteins | sample KBSC44metaG_FD_92761 | JGI IMG/M metagenome (GOLD analysis project Ga0105239, IMG submission 92761) | Corn rhizosphere microbial communities from Kellogg Biological Station, Michigan, USA - KBS C4-4 metaG | ecosystem: Host-associated > Plants > Roots > Rhizosphere > Soil | place: Michigan, USA... | reverse complement strand
TGATGTACGTGATCGGCTACCCGGAGTTGACGACGACGGCGATCAACATCGCGAACCTCACGCTCGAGACACTCGAGGCGCTGACGGTGCTCGCGCTCGTCTACCTCACGCTCGTGTGGGGCCTCTCCGCGGCGATCCGGCTGCTCGAGCGCAAGCTCGCGATCCCGGAGATGCGCTGATGAGCGGTGCCGTACTCGCCCTCTTCCCCGACTGGTCGGGGCCGGTCGTCCACTACATCCTCGAGGTCGGCCTGCCGACGACGCTCCGCATCTCGGCGTTCGCCGTGCTCGGGGCGACGGTGATCGGGATCCTGCTCGGAACGCTCCTCACGATCGAGTTCTGGGCGTCGAAGACGGCGATCCGCGGCTACATCGAGGTCTTCCGCGGTCTCCCGATCCTCGTCACGGTCTTCCTCGTCTACTTCGGGCTGCCTGCGCTCTCCCCGGAGCTCGAGTTCGGACCGGTTCCCGCCACGATCCTCGCGCTCATCCTCTGGGGCAGCGCCCAGGTCGCCGAGGCGACCCGCGGAGCCGTCGGCTCGATCCCGCGCGAGCAGCACGAGGCCGCCGCCGCGCTCGGCTTCGGCTGGGTGGGCCGCCACGTCTACGTGATCGTCCCCCAGGCTCTACGCCGGCTGCTGCCGCCGCTCGTGAGCCTGCTCGTCAACATCATCCAGAACTCGACGCTCGCCGCGGTGATCGGCGGCATCGACCTGCTCCAGTCGGCGAAGGCCCAGACCGAGCGCCTGACCTTCTTCCCGCCGGCAGGTATCGGCGAGATCCATGCCGTCGAGATCTTCGGGTTCGTGATGCTGCTGTTCTTCGTGATCTCGTTCCCGCTCACCCGGCTCGCCGCGTACCTCGAGCGGCGGCTCGCCTGAGGAAGGCTCAGGCGCTGTCGCGCGCGGTGCCCGCGTCGCGCGGCGGCGGCGTCGGGCCAGGCCGGCTGCGAACGGGCTCGGCGCCGGGCGTGGGCGGGACGAGCACCAGGTGGCGCGCCGACGACTTCGGCGCCGCGCGGCGGCGCGGCGGCCGACGCGCCACGAGGTTCCAGCCGGAGGAAGCACCCATGGACTCACCGTTCGAACCGCGACCCCGCCCCGCATCCCTCCGGCGGGGGATCGTGCGGCCGGTCAGGCGACGATCGTGACGCTCTGGACGGCCGTGGCGGTCCCGGGTACGTACGGACGGCCCCGCGCGTACGTCACGGTCACGGGAGGATCGTGCGCGACGCACGTTCCCCCCATCGTCAGTGTGGTGCAGCCGGGGGCCGAGCAGACCACGAGCATCGATCCACGCGGCCGGGCCCTCACGGCGAGCACTTCGTCCAGCACGACTGACTGACGCACGGCGGCACCTCCAGCCGGAATGATGACACACGCGGTACCCACCTGCTTCGCTTCGCAAACGAGGCGGGACGCGACAAGCGTCCGGGCGTGGCTTCAGCCTCGCCTGTCTTCGTTCGCGTGCCTCCAGCCTCGCCGCTGGTTTCAGCGCACCGCTTTCCTCACGAGCGCGCGGATCTTCCTCTCCTCGGCGTCGGTCAGCTCCTTCAGCGCAAACGACGTCGGCCACATCGCGCCGGCGTCCAGGTTCGCCGTGTCGTTGAAGCCGAAGGTCGCGTACCTCGACTTGAACTTCGCCGCGCTCTGGAAGAAGCAGACGATCTTGCCGTCCTTGGCGTAGGCAGGCATCCCGTACCAGGTCCTCGGCGACAGCTCGGGGGCGGTGTCCTTGACGATCGCATGGAGGCGCTCCGCCATGACGCGGTCGCGCTTTGGCATCTCGGCGATCTTCGCGAGGAGATCGCTCTCCGCTTCCGCCTTGTTCTTCTCCGCCTTGAGCTCCCGAGCGCGCTCCTTCATCGCGGCCCGCTCCTCGGGCGTGAATCCCTCGGCGGCTTTCCGCGTGCCTTTCCTCGCAGGTTTCCTCTCGGCCATGGCTCCGGCTTGCGAAAACGACATGGGCGCTACTGGGCTCGAACCAGTGACCCCCAGCTTGTCGAGCTGGTGCTCTCCCAACTGAGCTAAGCGCCCGGGCTCTGCATCCTAGCCGTCATTCGGGCGGCCGTCGCGCGGCCGAGAGCGGCATCCGGTCGCGCTCCAGGGCGATCACGTCGCGGATCGGGAGCGGTGCCTTGCCCGTCAGCTCCTGGTAGTCGCGCGAGACAATGTTCATCTCGCCCGCGGCGACGCCGTCGTAGTACGTGATCCCCGCCTCGATCGACCATTCCGGGCGGCCGAGCGAGCGGCGGTAGGCGATCCACTCGTCGCGGTCGAGCGGCTCGTAGCGGTAGCTGTCGCCCGTCACGTCGGAGGCCGTCGCCGCGAGCTCCGAGAGCGAGAACGACTCCGGCCCCGTGATGGTCACGACCTGCCGCCGGTCGTGCGCCGGGTCGGTGAGCAGCACGGCGATCGCCTCGGCGAGCTCGGGCCGGTACGAGAGGCTGATGCGCCCGTCGTCGCCCGGTCCCGTGATCCGCCCGTCGCGATCGAACCACGTGGCGATCTCGTCCGCGTACATGCCGTTTCGCACGGCGGCGAAGGGAATGCCGGAATCGGCCAGCATCGCCTCGGTCGCCCCGTGCGAGCGCGCGTGCACGAACGCTGCGTCCGGGCTCGCACCGACGAACGACAGGTAGACGATCCGGGCGACGTGCCTCCGGGCCGCGACGGCGATGAAGCCGCGGTGAAGGACGATGCGACGGTCCGGCGGCTCGTGCATCGAGACCATGAACACGCGATCTCCGGGCTCGAGCGCGTCGAGCAGCGCGTCGGGCTCGTCGTAGCCCGCGAGCGCGACCTCGGCGCCGCCGAGGTCGGGAAGGCGCTCGACGTTTCGCGTCACCGCGCGGAAGGGGACGCCGTGACGGGCGAGCTCCTGCGCCACGAGGCCGCCGACCCGGCCGCTCGCACCGGTGACGACGATCACGGGCTCATCGGATCAGAAGATCTCCGGGCTCCACGGAGCCGGGGCGCTGCGGAACGCGGCGTCCACACGTCCGAGGCCTCCGCGGGCCGACTCCTCGACCAGCCCCACCGCGGCGAGCTGGGCGAACGAGTGCCCTCCGAGATACGCCGCTCCCAGAGCCTCGACGGGAAGCCGCACGTCCGGGCGCCGGCGCGCCGGCCGCACCCTGCCGTTCTCGATCGTCCACGCCCCGACGTTGTCCGGGAAGTGTGGATCGGAAACCACCTCCACCGTGACGCGTCCGTCCGAGGCGTACGTCCGCCCCGCGAGGGCCGCGGGGACGTCGACGAGGCGGATCCAGAGCGCGTCCCAGAGCGTGAGCCGGAGCTTGTTGATCCTGTCGACGAGCAGCGGCAGAGGATGGTCGAGGGGAAGGTGGTAGGCGGCGACCCGGTCGATCCAGTCGATCTCGAAGAGGAAGCGCCATACGTCGCGCGTCGCGGCGTCGTCGAGGCCGAACGCCTCGAGCACGCGGACGGTCTTCGTCCAATTCTCCGGCGAGGAGCCTTCCTGCACGAGCCGGTAGAGCGCGTACCCGACGGAACGGCCCTCGCGCTCGAGGAGCGCCCGCATGAGCGGGCCCCCTCCCCGGCGGCGCTCCGGCGCGTCGTCGAGGCGACGCGACGCCCACCACTCTCGCGTGCGGACGATCATCGCAGGTCTCGTCCGGGCCACGCGGTCGTAGACGCGGGGGAAGGTCTTCAACGCCTCCTCGTGCGACACGAGCCGTATGGACGCATGTGGCCCTGAGCCACGCACGATCGATACCGCGCTGCGGTCGGCGTCGAGGTTGAGCGACGTCGACGCGAGCCCGTAGCCGAAGCGGCCGTAGATCGTCTCCTCCGACGCCCAGAGCGCCGCAATCGGCTCGCCGCGCGCGCGGATGTCGCGCAGCTGGGCGTCCATCATGCGCCGCAGCAGGCCGCGGCGTCGATGCGTCGGCAAGACGCCGACGACCGTGACTCCCGCACACGGCAGCTCGCCTCCCGGCACCGTCAGCCCGAACGGGAAGACGCCCGCGCCCGCCACGACCGCACCGTCGTCCCACACGGCGTGCATCCGATCGAGTGGAAGCAGCTTTGCGAAGCGGGCAGCGTCCTCCTCGGTCGGCTGCCAGCCGAAGTAGTGCCCGATCGCGGACGCGGCGGCGGCCCACTCGTCCAGGTCGCGTGTGGTGCGGACGCGATACGCCATCCGCCGATCCTATGCCGCCGGGGCCGCGCTCAGACCTTCTCGAGCGGCGCGTAGTCGAGCATCAGCCGCCGCTCGCTGCCGTCCGCCGCGAAGCGCACGGTGACGACGCCGTCGGGCTCGATCCGCGTGACGACGCCCTCGCCCAGGGAGCCGTGTCGCACCGAGTCGCCCGTCGAGAGCGCCGGGAATGCGCGCTCGTCGCGCGGCGTGACCTGCCGGGGCGACTGCGCGTAGCCGGACCACGAGGCCGGCTGGAGGCGCTCCCGCTCGACGGACGCCGGCAGCTCGTCGAGGAAGCGGGACGGCAGGTTGTACTCGCGGCGGCCGTAGAGCGAGCGGGCGGTCGCGTGCGTCAGCGTGAGACGCTCCATCGCGCGTGTCATGCCGACGTACGCAAGCCGGCGCTCCTCCTCGACCTCGTTCTCCTCGAGCGAGCGCGCGTGCGGAAAGATTCCTTCCTCCATCCCGATCAGGAACACAACGCGGTACTCGAGACCCTTGGCGTTGTGGATCGTCATCAGCGTCACCTGGGCTTCGTCTTCGGCGAGGCTGTCCTGGTCGGACTGGAGCTGCACCTCCTCGAGGAAGCCGGAGAGCGTCGGCTCCTCGGCGCGGGCGCGGTACTCCTGCGCCGAGCCCACGAGCTCGGAGAGGTTCTCGATCCGGCCGCGGGCCTCGATCGTCCGCTCGGCCTCGTAGGCCTCCACCGTTCCCGACCGTTCGAGCACGGCCTCGACGAGCTCGTCGATCTCGAGCTCCTGCGCCGCGGACATGAGCGACTCCATCATCGTGCGGAAGCCACGGATCGCACGCGCGCTCGCCGTTGCGACGCCCGCCGCCTCGGGGTCGGCGGTCGCATCCCAGAGGGAGATCCCGAGCGCCGTCGCGTGCGCGACCATCCGCTGGATCGACGTGTCCCCGATTCCCCGCCGCGGGCGGTTCGCGATCCGCATCAGCGCCACGGCGTCGTCCGTGTTGTCCAGGACCGAGAGGTACGCGACCACGTCCTTGATCTCGGCGCGCTCGTAGAAGCGCGGCCCGCCGATCACCTGGTACGGGACGCCTTGCCGCACGAGCACGTCCTCGAGCACGCGGGACTGCGCGTTGGTGCGGTAGAAGACGGCGATCTCGGACGCCGAGTAGCCAGACTCCACCTGTCGCGCGATCTCCGCGGCGACAAAGCGGGCCTCGGCATGCTCGTCCTCGACCTCGACCACCTCCACGGGGTCGCCCTGGCCGAGCTCCGACCAGAGCCGCTTCGGCTTGCGGTCGCGGTTGTTGTCGATGACCGAGTTGGCCGCCTCGAGAATTGCGTTCGTCGAGCGGTAGTTCTGCTCGAGCGCGATGGTGTCCGCCCCGCCGAAGTCCTTCTCGAAGTCGAGGATGTTGCGGATGTCCGCGCCGCGAAAGGCATAGATCGACTGATCGGGGTCGCCGACGGCGAACACGTTCCGGTGCTTCGCCGCGAGGAGCTGGAGCAGGCGGTACTGGGCGTGGTTCGTGTCCTGGTACTCGTCGACGAGGACGTGGTGAAACGTCGACTGCCAGCGCTCGAGCGCCTCCGGGAAGCGCTCCAGGACGTCGACGGTGAGCATCAGCATGTCGTCGAAGTCGACGGCGTTCGAGGCGAAGAGCCGGCGCTGGTACAGCTCGTATACCTCGGCGACGGTCTGGTCCCAGAAGGACGCGACGCGCGACGTGTACTCCTCCGGGCCGATGAGCTGGTTCTTCGCGTTCGAGATCTGCGCGTGGATGCCGCGCGGCGTGAACCGTTTCGGGTCCTTCCCGAGCTCCTCGAGGCACGCCTTCACGAGGCGCACCTGATCGGCCTGGTCGTAGATCGTGAACGACGAGCGGTAGCCGAGCCGCTCGGCCTCCCGGCGCAGGATGCGACCGCAGGCGGCGTGGAAGGTGAGGATCCAGATCGCGCGGGCGGTGCGGCCGAGGATCCGCTCGAGACGCTCCCGCATCTCGGTCGCGGCCTTGTTCGTGAACGTGATAGCGAGGATCTCGTTCGGCTTCACGCCGTGCGCGCGAATCAGGTGTGCGACCCGATGCGTGAGGACGCGCGTCTTGCCGGAGCCCGCGCCGGCCACGACGAGAAGCGGCCCGTCGACGTGGAGCACGGCTTCCCGCTGGGCCGGATTGAGCCCTGCGAGGAGCTCCTCGTGGGGAGTCACGGTCACGGATCGATGCTAGCCGCGCGTTCTCTCAGCCCATGCCGAGCGAGATGATGCCGCGGTCGATCAGCCCCTGCGTGAAGGCGGGGACGGGCATCAGCTTGACGCCGTAGGCATCGCGCAGGAACCACTCGAAGTACACGAACGCGCTCGAGCGCACCGTTCCGAGACGCTCGAGCCGGTCGAGATCGCAGACGGCGAGCCTCGAGCGCAGCTCCGGCCGGTCGAGGAACAGGGTGACGAGGCCGTCGAGATCGCGCTCGACGTCGCCGAGGAGCATCGTCGGGGTGCTCGTCGCGAGGCGGTCGACACCGAGGAAGCCGTTGCGGAGCTCGAAGCGGCTTTCCTCGGCTCTCCAGCGGACGCTCAGGCGGGTGTCCTCGTCGCTCGAGACCTCGACGTCGTCGAGCTCCTCGCGGCAATGGCGTGCGAAGCCGGCAAGCACCTCCCCTTGCGTGGTCGTGAGGGCGCCCCACTGGACCGGCCGCCCTGCGGCCCGACCCTCGAGCACGCCCACGACCTCCTCGCGCCGTGCGGGCTCGAGCAGCCCTTCGGCCTCGAGCTCCTCGACGAGCCCTTCCGGGGCCGCGCCGTCGGGGAGCGCGCCGATCCGCTGATCGGTCAGCGCCTCGAGGACCTCCGCCTGCTCCTGCGTGAGCACGGACACGTTCTACGCGCTCTCCCTGATGACACCGAGGAAGACGTCGGGCGAGACCTCGGTGATCGGCAGGTGGAGGCCTCCCGAGGCATCCGCCAGCGCCGGCCCGCTCGGGCGGAACGGCGTCGACCACGACGCAGCCGACGCGGCCACGGCGTATGAGGCGGCCCTCTGCGAGGACGTCGGCCAGCGGGTCGCCGCCGCGGCGCAGCGGCACGTTGGGCAGGCCGTCCGTGACACAGACGACGAGCGGTCGCGCGTTCGGGCGCTTCTGCAGCTCCTGGCGGACGACGCGCCGCGCCAGCTCGAGCGCCCCGGCGAGCGGCGTCCGGCCGCTCAGCGGGATTCGGGTCAGTGAGTCCGCGGCCAGCCTCAGGCTGCGCGTGGGTCGCAGCACGAGCGCCGCCTCTGGAACCCCGCTCTTGAAGGCGACCACCGAGACTCGGTCGCCCCGCGCCGAGGCGTCCTCGAGCAGCCGGAAGACCAGCCCCTTCACCTGCTCGACCAGCCGGTCGGCGTGGAGCGAGTACGAGTTGTCGACGACGAAACACACCTCCAGGGGCACAGGGTGCTCGCGCACCTTCCGGCGGAGGTCCTCGGCCGAGACGGCGAAAGGCTGTGCGCGTCGACCGGCTCTCGCCGCGGCCGCCCGGACGGTCGCGTCGAATGCGACGTCGTGGTCGCGTCGTCCGGCGATCCGCGGCCTCGAGTACTTCCCCCGGCGCAACGCCACGAGCGACCGGTCGCGGCGGCCGATCGCCCCGCGCTCCAGGCGGTCGGGCGGCCCGGGCCGGTCGAGCACGCGGCCGGGGTCCGCCTCGAGCTCCGCGATGCCGGGCCGGCCCTCCAGCTCGTCTAGTGCAGTGTCCGTCCCGGCCTCACCGGGACCGCCGCTTTTTTTTCGCTCGTCTCCGCGTCGAGTGCGTCCTCGAGGATGCGGCGAAGGAGCCGGTCGTCCAGCCCGGAGGCGGGCTCGAACGGATCGACCGGGACGCGGTGACCGAGCGCGAGCCCCGCAGCGTCGAGGAGGTTGGCCGGCTCGACCGCGTCGTGCCCGTCGAGCGCCGCAAGGGCCTTGGCGCACTGCAGGATCGTGACGTCGGCGCGATGGCTCGCGACGCCAGCGCCGGTGACGAGCCGGGCGATGGCCCGGTACAGGTCCGGTGCGACGGCGACGTCTCCGACGCGGTCGCGTGCGGACTGGATCGCCGCGGCGAGCTTCGACTGCTCGTCCGACCAGCCGGCGGCGAAACCGGAGGGGTCGGCGGTGAACGCCTCGCGTCGGCGCAGGATCTCCGCCCTGCGTCCGGGATCGGAGAGCGCGTCGACGCCGACGCGTAGCCCGATCCGGTCGGCGAGCTGCGGCCGCAGCTCCCCCTCCTCGGGGTTCATGGTCCCGACGAGCAGGAAGCGAGCCGGGTGGGACACCGAGACGCCCTCCCGCTCGACGACGTTGACGCCGAGCGCGGCGGCGTCGAGCAGCACGTCGCAGATGTGGTCGTCGAGGAGATTGATCTCGTCGACGTAGATGATCCCGCGGTTCGCCTCCGCGAGCAGGCCGGGCTCGAGCGCCATGACGCCCTCGCGGAGCGCCCGGGCGATGTCGACCGAACCGGCCACGCGGTCTTCGGTGGCGTTGAGCGGCAGGTCGACCACGCGCACGCGGCGGAGATGGGAACCGAGGTGCTCGCCGCGCGCGACCCGCTCGAGGCACGAGCTGCACGGGTCGGCCGGGTCGCACGAGAACGGGCAGTCCGCGACGACCTCGATCTCCGGCAGGAGCTCGGCGAGGCCGCGCACGGCCGTGGACTTCCCCGTGCCGCTCGGCCCCTCGACGAGAACGCCCCCGACCGCGGGGTTGACGGCGTTGACCAGGAGCGCCTGCACGAGGCGCTCCTGGTCGACGATCGCCGTGAACGGGTACAGGCTCACGTGAGGACGAGCGGCTTCCCGAACGTCGGCTCGGCCTGCGGGATCGGCGCGAAGTGCCACGTCCCGATGAGCGGCACGGCCGTGTCGCGGTTGACCTTGACGTCGATCACGTAGGGCGTCCCGGCCGCGAGCGCGGTCTCGAACGCCGACCCGAGGTCGGCCGGGTCCTCCACCGAGATCCCTCCGGCTCCCATCGCCTCCGCCATCTTCGCGAAGTCGGGGTTCCAGAACTCGCCGGTCGAGTGCTTGACGAAGCTGGTGCCGATCTCGCGTCCGTCCATGTAGAACCGCTGCAGGTCGCGGATCACGCCGATCGTGTAGTTGTTGAGGATCACCCAGACGGCGGGGATCCCGTACTCGGTCGCCGTCGCGACGGCGCCGGGGAACATCATGAAGCTGCCGTCGCTCGTGACGCAGACGGCGGGCTGCTCCGGCCGCGCGAGCTTGAGCCCGAGCACGCCGTACGTGCCGAAGCCCATGCCTGCGAAGCCGCCGGGCGTGAAGACCGTCTGCGGCCCGTAGACGTCCCAGTACTGCTCGACCCACGTCTGGTGGTTCCCCGTGTCGGTGATCATCAGCGTGTCATCGGGCGCGGCGGTCCGGAGCTCCTTGATCGCGCGCCGCGGGTCGATCGGCACGGCGTCGGAGGCCTTTTCCTGCTCGATGAAGTTCGACCACTCCTCCTTGTAGGCCTCGACCTGGCCGTGCCACGGCGAGCGGTCGCGCTTCGGCCCCTGCTGCTCGGCGAGCGAGAGGAGCTGCTTCAGCACCTCGCGGACGTCGCCGACGATGCCGAGCTCGGTCGGGTAGTTCCGGCCGATCTCCTGCGGGTCGATGTCCACGTGGATCAGCTTCGTCGGCGGGATGTTGTACGTGTAGCCCGGCAGCCACGAGGAGCTGTGGATGTCCGAGAACCGGCAGCCGAGCGCGAGGATCACGTCCGCGTTCCGGGCTGCCTCCTGCGCCGGGTACTCGCCCCAGCAGCCCGCGATCCCGAGGTGCAGCGGATGGCGGGCCGAGAGCGCGCCCTTGCCCATGAACGTCGTGTAGACCGGGACGTTCACGTGCTCCGCGAACGCGGCGAGCTGCTCGCTCGCCTCCGAGCAGATCACGCCTCCGCCCGCGAGAATCAGCGGCCGGCGCGCGCCGAGGAGCAGCTCGAGTGCCTTTGCCACCGCCTCGGGAGAGCCGGGGGTGCGCCAGTTGAGCTGGAGCGAGCGCTCGGCGGGGTCCGGCACCTCGACGTCGGCCTTCGTCACCCAGAGGTCGTACGGCACGTCGAGGTGGACGGGCCCGGGCCGTCCCTCACGTGCGAGCTTGAACGCCTTCGGCAGGAACTTCCCGAGATCAGAGACCGAATGGGCCTGGAAGCTCCGCTTCGTCATCACCTTCGCGATGCTCGGGTAGTCGGCCTGGAAGTAGCGGTACTCCTCCTGGAGGGCGCCGGAGTCGTACTGGGTGGTCGCCACCTGGCCCGTGATCGCGATCATCGCGGAGGAGTCGTAGAAGGCGTTCGCGACGCCGGCCGTGAGCAACATCGGCCCCGGCCCGGTCGACGTGTAGACGGGAATCACCTCGTGGCTCACGCGGTAGTACGCGTCGGCCATGTAGGCCGCGCCGGTCTCGATGCGGGGGAAGACGACCGAGATCTCGTCCTGGCGGTCGAAGACACCGTCCAGAAGGCCGACAGCGCCATGGCCCGCGTACCCGAACAGGTACGGCACCTTCTCCCGGATCAGGTACTCGACGACGAGGTCGGCGCCGCGCATCTCGCTCATGCTGGCTCCCTTCACACTCGATAATCGATGACCGATCGATCTTACGCAGATCGCCGCGCGGCCCATCCGGACAAACCCGCAGCTACGGTCCGGCGGTGCTTCGGGAGGGAACGCTCGACGACATCGCGCGCGCTGCGGCGTTGCGCCAGCGCGCCTGGCCCGAGTCGATCGTCACCGAGGAGGGCATGCGGCACTGGCTCGCGGGTATTCCGTCGCGGGCGGGGCACACGCTCCTCGCGTGGGAGGACGCCGGCGAGCTCCTCGGCTGGGCGCACGCGGGCCGATCCTGGTGGCACGCGGATCCAGCCGCCGGAATGCTCTCGCTCACGGTCGATCCGTCGCGGCGCGGCGAGGGCATCGGCACTGCCCTGGCCGAGGCAGCCGACGAGCACCTCGCCCGGCTCGGCGTGGGGACGACGCGGGCCGGTTCGCTCGACGAGCCGGCAGCCCGGGCGCTTGCGTCGAGGCGCGGGTTCACCGAGATCGCGGCGGCGACCGTGTCCGGCGTCGATCCCCGGACGGTCGAGCCACGCCCGGTGCCAGCGGGCATCGAGCTCGTACCCCTCGCCGAGCTCGACGACCCGAAGCCGATCTACGAGCTCGACCTCGAGCTCTCGCAGGACATCCCGAACGAGGACTTCGACGCGATCGAGCTCGAGGACTGGAGGGCCCAGTTCTGGAGGAGCCCGCTGATCGACGACGACGCGAGCCTCGTCGCGCTGGTCGACGGCGAGCTCGCCGGCATGACGATGATCCGGGTCGACCGGCCGAGCGGGCGCGCGCAGAACAACCTCTGCGGCGTCCGCCGACCACACCGCGGCCGGGGACTCGCGCTGCTCCTCAAGTCGCACAGCCTCCGTCGCGCGGCGAAGCTCGGCGCGACGATCGTCCTCACCGACAACGACGAGACGAACGCGCCGATGCTCGCGGTGAACACGAGGCTCGGCTACCGGCCCTACGCGCGCCGGCTCGAGTGGGAGCGCGCGGCGGGCGCCGCTACCAGCGCACCGTGAGCTCGACGTGCGTGCCGAAGCCCGACGGGCGCCGGACGCGGAAGGTGTAGGTCCCGGCCGGGAGCGGCTCGAAGGCGCCCTTGCAGTAGTACGACCCGGCTGCGCCGTCACAGTGCATGGTCGCCGTGTCGAGCAGCGGGCCACCGTGCGGCGCGTGCTTCCCGAGCAGGACGAGCTGCGTTCGGCCGACGGTCCGCGTGCGCAGGAGCACCGAGAACGACGCGGGCTTGCGGACGACGACGCTGACCTGCACCGATCCGCCCGTCGTGACGAACTGCTCGAGATGCACCGTCGCGGCGTCGGCGGCGACGGGGAGGCTCAGCGCGGCGGCGGATACAAGGGCGAGGACGACGCGGCGGCGCACTCTACGAGCCCCTCGACGGAAGCACGGCGATTCGGTCGTCGAGCGTCACGACGCGCACGGAGGCACCATAGTGCTCTGCGAGCGCCGACTCCGTGAGCACGTCGGCGGGAGCTCCGTCGGCGACGATCTGTCCCTCGGCCAGGAGGAGCACACGGTCGGCGTACTGCGCGGCGAGCGTGAGGTCGTGCATCGCCGCCACGAGCGTCAGCCCGTCCGCCGAGCGCAGCGCGTCGAGCAGCTCGAGCGCCTGTTGCTGATGGCCGATGTCGAGGGCGGCAGTCGGCTCGTCGAGGAGGACGATCGGCGCCTCCTGCGCGAGGGCGCGGGCGACGACGACGCGCTGGCGCTCGCCGCCGGAGAGCGTCCCGAGCGCCCGCTCGGCGAAGGGCTCCAGCCCGAGCCGGTCGAGCGCGCGCGCGGCCGCATCGCGGTCGGCGGCACCTTCACGCGCGAGCGGCCCGAGATGCGGAGTCCGGCCCATCAGCGCGTACTCCGCGACCGTCAGCCAGGGGGGTGTCTGGGGCTCCTGCGGCACGACGGCGAGCAGCCGCGCCCGCTCGCGCCGCTCGAGGTCGGCGGCCGGCCGCTCGAAGAGCGACACGTGCCCCTCGTACGGGAGGAGCCCCGCGATCGCGCGGAGGAGCGTCGTCTTGCCGGCACCGTTCGGGCCGATGAGCGCCACCCACTCGCCGCATTCCACCTGTGCCGTCACCTCCCGCACGACCGGACGGCCGCCCAGCCTCACCGTCACGCCGTCGAGTGCGATGGCGCTCATGCGCGGCCTCCCCGCGTCCGGAGGACGAACGCGAAGAACGGCGCGCCGAAGAGCGCGGTGATCACGCCGATCGGCACCTCCGCCGGGGCGAGTGCCGTCCGGGCGACGACGTCCGCGAGGATCAGGAACCCCGCACCGACGACGAAGGAGAGCGGAAGCAGCCCGCGGTACGACGTGCCGACCACGAGCCGGATCGCGTGCGGGACGATGATCCCGACGAAGGCGATCAGGCCGCACACCGCCACCGCCGCGGCCGTGCCGACGGTCGCGGCGACGACCAGCGCGAGCCGCGTGCGCCGCACGTCGACGCCGAGGCTCGCAGCCTCGAGGTCACCGAGGCTCAGGACGTCGACGACGCGTCGCATGGCGACGATCACCGCCGTCGCGAGCAGGACGTACGGTGCGAGGACGGCCACGTCGCTCCACCCCGTGTTCGGCAGGCTCCCGAGGATCCACGAGGTGACCTCCTGGAGCGTCTCCGTGTTCTGCTGCTGCACGAACGTCTGCAGCGCGGTGAAGAAGCTCGCGACCGTCACGCCGGCGAGGACGAGGGTCGCGGAGTCGCGCTCCCGGCCGGCGGCGCGGCCGATCCCGTAGGCGAGCACGACGGCGACGGCCGCACCGGCAAACGCCGCGAACGGCAGCACCTGCCGTCCCTCGAGCGCGTGCGGGAGGTACGCGATCGCAAGCGTCGCGCCGAGGCCCGCGCCCGCGGCGACCCCGAGCAGGTAGGGGTCGGCGAGCGGGTTGTGGAACACGCCCTGGTAGGTCGCACCCGCGAC
>Ga0105239_10006417_pt1 | contig 13650 bp, 9 predicted proteins | sample KBSC44metaG_FD_92761 | JGI IMG/M metagenome (GOLD analysis project Ga0105239, IMG submission 92761) | Corn rhizosphere microbial communities from Kellogg Biological Station, Michigan, USA - KBS C4-4 metaG | ecosystem: Host-associated > Plants > Roots > Rhizosphere > Soil | place: Michigan, USA... | reverse complement strand
CTTGGCTCGCCGGGCGTATCGGCGTAGCGCTACGGATGAAGATACGCAGACGCTGTTGAGTTTCTACAACCGTGCTCGGGCTGCGGGAACCTTCGATGACGGGATTCGCTCGGCGCTGGAGCGTGTACTGGTGAGTCCGGATTTCCTATTTCGTATTGAAGCGGATCCTGCTGGCGTGGCTCCTGGGTCCGTTTATCGCGTGTCCGATGTGGAGCTTGCTTCGCGATTGTCGTTCGCATTTTGGAGCAGCATTCCAGACGACACGCTGCTGGATCTGGCCATCGGCGGCAAGCTGCACGAGCCGGCGGTGCTGGAGCAACAAGTCTCGCGCATGTTCGCCGATCCCCGAGCGCGGACTTCGCTGGTCCACAATTTCTTTGAAGATTGGCTGCAGACTCGCAACGTGTGGCTGCTCAATCCGGATAGCACGAAGTTCCCCTGGTTCGACGACAATCTCCGGACCGCTTTCGTGACTGAGACGGAGATGTTCCTGGACACGCAACTGAAAGAGGACCGCAGCATTTTCGACCTGTTGACGTCGAACGAGACGTTTCTCAATGAACAGCTCGCGCGGCACTATGGCATTTCCGGAATTTATGGGTCTCACTTCCGGCGGGTGAAACTCGCCGATGAGAATCGCTTCGGGCTTCTGGGCAAGGCTAGCGTGCTGGCGGTCACGTCGTATACGACACGCACTTCGCCGACAATTCGCGGAAAGTGGCTGCTGGAGAATATTCTGGCCGCGCCGATGCCGGCGCCTCCTCCCAATGTGCCTACGCTCGAATCGAGCAACAAGGATGGCAAGCCGTTGACGGTCCGGGAAATGCTGGAGATGCATCGCGCCAATCCGACGTGCGCGAGCTGCCACAAGAGCATGGATCCTCTGGGGCTGAGTCTGGAGAATTTCGACGCGATTGGGCAGTGGCGCACAACGGATGCCGGCCGCGCTATCGACGCCTCCGGCGTTCTGTTGGATGGCACCAACGTGAACGGTCCGCGGGAGCTGCGGCAGGCCCTGATGGCGAAGAAGACGCAATTCGCCACAGCCGTTACTGAGAAGCTGCTGACGTATTCGTTGGGGCGCGGGCTGGAATTTTACGATGCTCCCGCGGTTCGCGCGATTGACCGCTCGGCTGCTGCGGATGGGTATCGGTGGTCGTCGATGATGCTGGCGATCGTCAAGAGCGCGCCCTTTCAGATGAGAACAGCAGGACAACGTTAAGGAGGAATATGTTCCTGACGAAGAAAGCCATTTCACGCCGGACCATACTCCGTGGAGCAGGCACGGCGGTCGCATTGCCGTTGCTGGACGCGATGATTCCGGCTTTCGCTCCGGCAGCGACTACAGCTCCTGTGCGGCGATTCGGCGTCGTCTACCATCCGAACGGCGTGATCTACGACAAATGGCTGCCGACGGGCTCCGGATCGAACTTCGAGCTTTCGCCCACGCTGAAAGCGCTGGAGCCATTCAAGGACAAACTGATTGTCGTCACGGGTCTGTCCAGCGATCCGGCAGAGCCTTATGGTGATGGCGGCGGGGACCATTCCCGTGCTTGCGGGAGCTATCTCACTGGCGTGCATGTCAAGAAATCGGACAGCCTTTTGGAAAATGCTGTGTCGATGGATCAGATCGCCGCCAAGGCGTTTGAGAACGAGACGCAGCTTTCTTCCCTGCAGATGACGTCGGACGAAAACAGTCTGCTGGGATCCTGCGATCTAGGTTATAGCTGCGCTTATAGCAGTACTGTTTCCTGGCTTACTCCGACATTGCCGCTGATGGCCGAAAATAATCCGCGCGTGCTTTTCGAGCGGATGTTCGGGGCAAGCGATAGCACGGACGCTCGGGTACGCGCGGCGCGCCTCAAGCAGGACCGGAGCCTGCTGGATTCCGTAAACGATCGCGTGAGCCAGCTGCAACGCAAGCTGGGAACTGCCGACAATCGCAAGATGAACGACTATCTCACGGCGCTGCGGGATGTGGAGAGGCGCATTCAGAAGGCCGAGGAGCAGAGCTCCAAAGAATTACCAGACGTGCATCAGCCGGCCGGTATTCCCGATGGATTCGTGGATCACGTCCGACTGTTGTACGACTTGCAGCTGCTGGCCTACCAATCCGATCTGACGCGGGTGATCACATTCATGTACGGCCGGGAGCAGACGGGGCGGCCGTATCCGCAGATCGGCGTGCCCGAAGGGCATCATCCTCTCACGCATCATCAAAACGATCCGGTGAAGATGGAGAAATGCACGCGCATCCAGCGGCATCACATCGAGCTGTTTACCGAGTATCTAGTTAAGTTGCGCAATACTCCGGATGGGGATCGCTCGCTGCTGGACCATGTGATCCTGCTTTTTGGATCGGGCATCAGCAATAGCGACCGGCACACCCATGGTCCGCTGCCGACGTTCGTGGTGGGTGGAGGCTCCGGGACGCTGAAGGGCGGGCGTCATCTGATCTATCCGGAACACACGCCGCTCACGAATCTTCAACTGACGCTGCTGAATAAACTGGGCGTGCCAGCCGAATCGCTAGGCGATAGCAACGGACAATTCAAAGAGCTGTCGGAACTGTAGGCTACCTGGCCGTTCCTGAAAGGCTGGGTGCCGAGACCTGAGCCAAGCTGGCGTCCAGGGTGCGGATGAAGACGTCCACGTCGGCGATCCCGATATTGAGCGGAGGCGACATACGGATGACATTACCGTTCAATCCTCCTCGGCCGATCAAGAGACGATTCTCTCGCGCTGCTTCCATGAGGCGGACGGTTTCGGCTGTGGCGGGCGTTTTGGAGACGCGGTCCTGCACCAGCTCGATAGCTTGCATGAGGCCCATGCCGCGGACATCGCCGATGAGGGGATATTTTTCTTTCAGCTGTTCCAGGCTCGCGCGCAAATGAGCGCCGACCTTCGCCGCGTTTCCGGCGAGATTCTCTTCTTCGATCAGATCGATGACCGCTTTGGCAGCGGTGGTAGGAATCGGGCCGCCGCCAAAGGTAGAGATGGTGAGTTTCTTGACGCTATCGGCAACTTCCGGGCGCGCGGCGGTGAGGCCGATGGGGAATCCGTTCGCTAAACCCTTTGCGCTGGTGACGATGTCAGGAGTGACGTCCCACTGTTCGATACCCCACCAGCGATTGCCGGTACGGCCCCAGCCGGTCTGCACTTCATCGCTGATGAAGACGCCGCCATATTCGCGCACGATCTTGGAGACGATCTTGAAATACTCTTTGGGCGGGGTGATGAAGCCGCCGACGCCCTGGATCGGCTCGGCGATCATGCCTGCGATCTGTCCGGTGGTGGTGGTGCGAATGAGCTCGCCGACGTCTTGAGCGCAGCGGACTTCGCAGTCGGGATACTTCAAGCCGAATGGGCAGCGGTAGCAGTAGGCATTGTGGGCGAACGTAATTCCGGCCTGCACCGGCGGCCCAACTTTCCAGGCTGCCTGTCCGGTCACGCCCATCGCCAGCGACGACCGGCCGTGATAGGAATGCCGCAGGGCGATGATGTCGGATGATCCGGTGTAGCAGCGCGCCGCGAGGATCGCCATCTCGTTGGCTTCGGTGCCGCTGCTAGTGAAGAACGATTTCCAACCAGCGCCGGGAGCGATGGTCGAAATCTTACGCGCCAATGCTGCCTGGGGTTCGGTGGGAAACACGGTCGAAACGTGCTGGAGTTTGTCGACCTGCGCGTGAACAGCCTGGTTGACCTTCTCATTGCAATGACCGACGCTCACAGTAAGGATTCCGCCGAAGAAGTCGAGATACTGGTTGCCATCGGCGTCCCACACATACTGGTCCTTGGCGCTGGTCAGCACCAAAGGCTCCTGAAAGTAGTGGAAGACGGCTGGGAACAGGCATTCCTGACCCGCCAGGATGATTTCGTCTTTAGTCACGTGGTCCTCCCGCTAATCTTCAGTATGTCGCAGGCAGGCGACCTCCGGTTGATGCGATAATTTCGCCAGGAACGCATGACCAACCTCCGCGATCCCGGCTTGTACAATGACGATCTGGCGCCGATCGCGCTAGACAAGCGCACTTGGGGCCTGTACAACTACGTGTCGCTATGGGTGGCGATGAGCGTGTGCATCCCTACCTATATGCTGGCGTCCGGTCTGATCGCGGGCGGGATGAACTGGTGGCAAGCGGTGGGGACCATTTTGCTGGGGAACCTGATCGTCCTGGTTCCAATGCTGCTCAACGCGCATGCGGGGACGAAATACGGTATCCCGTTTCCGGTGCTGGTGCGCGCGTCGTTCGGCGTACGCGGCGCGAATGTTCCGGCTGTTCTAAGAGCGCTGGTGGCCTGCGGATGGTTCGGAATCCAAACCTGGATCGGTGGCCAGGCGATTCACTCCATGTTGCGGATTCTTTGGCCCGCGGCGTCGGACCCCAGCGTCGTGTGGATCTGCTTCGGGGCATTTTGGCTGCTGAACATCTTCGTGATCTGGAAGGGTATCGACACCATCAAGTTTCTGGAGGGCATCGGAGCGCCGTTCATGCTGGGCGTCGGATTGTTGATGCTGTGGTGGATCACGAGCAAGGCGGGCGGATTCGGCCCGGTGCTGAGCGCCCCGAGCAAGTTTCAGGACGCCGGATCATTCTTCAAGTTTTTCGTTCCGTCGCTGACGGCGATGGTGGGCTTTTGGGCCACGGTGGCTCTGAACATTCCGGATTTCACACGGTATGCCCGAAGCCAGCGCGATCAGGCGTTGGGACAAGCCCTGGGTTTGCCTGCGGCGATGACTCTGTACTCCTTCATCGGCGTGGCGGTCACGTCGGCTTCGGTAGTGCTTTTCGGAGAAGCGATCTGGGATCCGGTGGCGCTGATCGGCCGATTTAACCAGCCGCTGGTGGCCTTCATCGCGCTAATTGCGATTCTGATCGCGACGCTCAATACCAACGTGGCCGCGAACGTGGTGTCGCCCTCGAACGATTTCTCCAATCTGAATCCGCGTCTGATTTCGTTCCGGACGGGAGGATTTATCACAGGGATTGTCGGAGTTCTCATGATGCCGTGGAAATTATTGAGCGATTACAGCGCCTATATTTTCGGATGGCTGGTGGGATATTCAGGATTGCTGGGGCCCATTGCGGGGGTGATGATTGCTGACTACTTCATTGTGCGCCAGCGGTCACTGAACGTGGACGATCTTTACCGGCGAGGCGGGGAATATGAATACTCGAAGGGTGTCAATCCTCGGGCGATGGTGAGTCTGGCGCTGGGCGTGGTGGTGGCGCTGCTGGGGCTCGCGATTCCATCGCTACGCTGGCTGTACGACTACGCATGGTTTGTGGGCTTCGCGGTATCAGGCGGGTCCTATGTGATGCTGATGTCCGGAGAACGAACAGCAGCTCTTTCCGCGGAGGCGGTCGAACGTGGCCGAAATTAAGGGCCTAAGTGAGCAACTTCCGCCGCTGAGTTCGCAGGAGGCGCTGGTCGAATCGAACCGGTGCCTGTTCTGCTACGACGCGCCGTGCACCCACGCCTGCCCGACGCATATCGACATTCCGCGCTTCATCAAGAAAATCTCCACGGATAATTTGGCGGGTTCCGCCCGGACGATTCTGGAGGCGAATCTGCTAGGAGCGACGTGCGCCCGAGTGTGTCCGGTGCAGGAGTTGTGCGAGGGCGCCTGCGTGCTGGGCTCGGAGCACAAGCCCATCATGATCGGCCGGCTGCAGCGGTACGCGATGGATTACGTTGCGGGCCGGGATGGAGTGGTCAAGAAGTCGCCATCGACAGGGAAGACGGTCGCGGTGATCGGCTCGGGACCGGCGGGACTTTCGTGCGCGGGAGAGCTCGCCCGGCGGGGGCACAACGTCACCATTTTTGAAAAGCGGGCGCTCGCGGGCGGCCTTTCGACGTACGGAATCATCGCGCTTCGCGAGCCGATGGAGGCTTCGCTCGAAGAAGTCCGCATGATTGAGCGCATGGGTGTGCGGATTGAACACGAGTCGGAGCTTGGCAGAAATATTTCCATCGACGACTTGAAGAAGCGCTTCGATGCGATTTTCCTGGGGCCGGGGCTCGGGGCGACGCAGCTCATGGGAATTCCCGGCGAAGAGCTGATTGTGGATGGCCTGGAGTATATCGAGCAGAGCAAATTGAACCCGACAGGCATGAAGATCGGGCGGAACGTGGTGGTGATCGGTGCGGGGAATACCGCGATCGATTGCGCTACTGTCGCCAAGCGGTTGGGAGCCGATGCGGTGACCATGGTCTATCGCCGCTCCGAGCAGGAGATGAGCGCCTATCCGCATGAATACGAGTTCGTCAAGACGGAAGGAGTCGGATTTCGTTTTCTGACGCAGCCGGTGCGGGTGGTGTCGGATGGCGGACGCGTGATCGGGTTGGTTTGCGTCCGGATGGAATTGGGCGCTACTGATAGCTCGGGACGGCGCGTCGCGCAACCCATCGGAAACGGCGGCGAGTTCGTAATCCCCGCAGACCAGATCGTGAAGGCGGTGGGGCAGCAGAAGTCCTCGCTGGCGCAGGCGCTGAAGCTGGAAGTCGAGCGCGGTTTCATTCGAGTCAATGCGGATCTTGAGACCAGTCTGCCGGGGGTCTTTGCGGGCGGTGATTGTATCCGAGCTAAGAATTCGGCGTCCACGGTGATGGCTGTTCAGGACGGTAAGCTCGCCGCGGCGGCGATTCATATTCGATTGGGGAAGAAGAATGGCTGATCTCAGTATCAATTTTGCCGGCATTCGCTCGCCGAATCCGTTCTGGCTGGCATCGGCTCCTCCGGCGAACTCCGGAGCTCAGATTCACCGGGCATTCGAAGCCGGTTGGGGCGGGGCGGTGTGGAAGACCATCGGTCCGCCCGTGCTGAATGTTTCGAATCGCTATGGGTCATGGAACTACGGCGGCCAGCGCATGCTGGGGATTAATAACGTCGAGCTGATTTCTGACCGTCCTCTGGAAGTAAATCTTCGCGAGATTGCCGAGGTAAAACGCGCGTGGCCGGATCGGGCTGTTCTGGTTTCGGCGATGGTCGAGTCGAAGCCCGAAGCCTGGCACGATATCGTCCGGCGCATTGAGGATACGGGCGCGGATGGGATCGAGTTGAACTATGGCTGTCCTCACGGCATGAGCGAGCGCGGCATGGGCGCCGCCGTGGGCCAGGTTCCCGAATATTGCGAGCAGATCACGCGCTGGGTCATGGAAGTGGCCAAGATTCCCGTGATCGTCAAGCTTACGCCCAACATCACTAACATCGTAAGTCCCGCGCGTGCGGCGGTGGCGGCCGGGGCGAATGCGCTGTCGTTGATCAATACGGTCAATTCGATTACCGGAGTGGATCTGGATACGCTCGAGATCTCGCCGAATATCGGAGGCAAGGGCGGACATGGCGGGTACGCGGGCCCTGCCGTGAAACCGATTGCGCTGAATATGCTCTCGTCGCTGGGAACGGATGAAGTGGTTCACGGTTCGTGCCTGCCGATATCGGCGATGGGCGGAATCACCACCTGGAAGGACGCGGCGGAATTCCTGCTGCTGGGCGCGTCGAGCCTGCAGGTTTGCACGGCGGTGATGCACTACGGGTTCCGGATCGTCGAGGATCTGTGCGACGGCCTGTCGAACTGGATGGAATCGAAAGGCTTTCGCAGCATCGCTGACGTCACCGGCAAGAGCCTCGCGCGCATCTCTGACTTCAAGGATTTCGATCTTTCATTCCGCGCTGTGGCGCGCATCGATGAAGCGAAATGCATCCGGTGCAACCTGTGCTACGTGGCTTGCAACGACACGGCGCACCAGTGTATTGATCTGATCGATGCGGCAGGCAATATGGTTCAGCCCTACGCCTACGCGGTGAGCTCGAACGGCAAGCAGGAAGCAGTGGAGACTCGTCCCCAGCCTCGCGTTCGGGAAGTGGATTGCGTGGGATGCCGCCTGTGTTACAACGTCTGCCCAGTGGATCATTGCATTGCGATGGTGGAAGTGCCATCCGGGAGAGAATCCGTGACGTGGGATCAGATCGTGAAATCGCGGCCTGAAGTCACGGAGGATTGGGAAGCGATGGAGAAGTATCGCAAAGAGAAGGGCATTCATGTGCACTAGGGTTCTATGGCCCTTCTGATTCGAAACGCAGACATCGTGACGGCGGATTCGCGTTATCGGGCCGACGTTTACTGCGAGGACGAGACCATCACGAGTATCGGGCCGAACCTGGGTGCTCCGCCGGACGCCGAGGTGATTGATGCGAGCGGAAAGCTGCTGTTTCCGGGATTCATCGACCCGCATGTTCACATCTACCTGCCGTTCATGGCGACCTTCGCGAAGGATACGCACGAGACTGGAAGCATCGCGGCGCTGATCGGCGGCACCACGACGTATATCGAAATGTGCTGCCCGTCGCGGCTCGACGATGCGCTGGAAGGGTATCAATTGTGGAAGTCGAAGGCTGAGGGATCGAGTGCGTGCGACTACACCTTCCACATGTCGGTGACGAAGTTCGAAGACCAGACAGAAGGGGAACTTCGGGAGATCGTGGCGGATGGAATCGCGTCGTTCAAGATCTTTCTAGCGTACAAGAATTTCTTCGGCGTCGACGATGGAGAGATGTATCAGACGCTTCAGTTGGCGAAGAAGCTCGGCGTGATCGTCACGGCGCACTGCGAGAACGCGGAACTGGTAGGCAGGCTGCAGCAAAGCTTGTTAGCGCAGGGCAAGACCGGTCCCGAGTGGCACGAGCCGAGCCGGCCGCAGGTGGTTGAGGCCGAAGGGACCAACCGGTTCGCGACATTTCTCGGAGTTACGGGCGCGGCGGGATACGTGGTGCACCTTTCGTGCAAAGACGCGCTGGAAGCGGCGCTGGCAGCCAGGTCCAGGGGCGTGAAGATCTGGGTGGAGTCGGTTCTGCCGCACCTTCTGCTCGACAAGACCTATGCGGAAAGAACCGGTGTGGAAGGCATGAAGCATGTGATGTCGCCGCCGTTGCGGAGTCGCGACAATCAGAAGGTTTTGTGGGAGGCGCTGGCCGCGGGCTCGATCGACACCGTCGGCACGGACCACTGTCCATTCGATACGTCGCAGAAGCTACTCGGCAAAGACGCGTTTACGCAAATCCCCAATGGGATTCCGGGAATCGAGGAACGGGTGAGCCTGCTTTACACGTATGGGGTGAAGCGCGGGAATCTGGATCTACATCGTTTCGTCGATGCCGCTAGCACGCGTGCCGCCAAGCTCTTCGGCCTGCATCCGCGCAAGGGGACCATCGCCGTCGGTAGCGACGCGGACCTGGTGGTGTTCGATCCGGACTATCGCGGGAAGATTTCCGCAGCGACGCAACACACCAACTGTGACTACAGCGGATTCGAAGGTATGGAAGTCGAAGGCCGCCCGTCGATTGTGACGGTCAGGGGCAAGGTACAAGTTCGGGACGGTAAGTTCGTGGGTGAGCGCGGACGCGGCCGGATGCTGAAGCGGGAACCAGCTTACTTCTGAATATGAACGTGGATCCGAAGCGAACTGTCGCCGAGTTGAAAGAGCTGCGCGCGCTGACCGGCGATGAGAACGGCGCGCAGAGGATCGCCTGGACCGACATGTGGCTCAAGGCGCGGGAATGGTTCACCGCCAAGCTGGCCGGGTTGCCCGTCGAACATCATTACGATGCGGCGGGGAATCATTGGATCACGCTCGCTGGAGAATCGGACAAGGCCCTGATCCTAGGTAGTCATCTGGATTCCGTGCCGAACGGTGGGTGGCTCGATGGTTGTCTGGGCATGATGGCGGCTCTGGAAACGTTGCGCGGGTTTGCTCATGCGCATAACGGCCGTCCGCCCGTCACGATACGGGTGGTCGATTGGGCCGACGAAGAAGGCGCGCGTTTTGGACGGAGCCTGCTGGGTTCCTCGGCATTCGCGAGCACGCATAGCATCGACGCCGACCGCGGCAGAACCGATAAAGACGGTATTCGCCTGGAAGATGCTTTACGTAAATGCGGAGTCGAGATCGATCGATTCCCCGACGCGCGGCGTGAGCAAAAAAACGCCGCAGCGTATCTCGAATTGCATATCGAACAAGGTCCCGTGCTGGAAGGTCTGGGACTGCCGCTGGGAGTGGTGCTGGGAACCAAGGGCGTTGAGCGGCACGCGATTACATTCCATGGGCAGGAGGCGCATTCGGGCTCGACTCCGATGGCGGTGCGACGCGACGCGCTGGCCGCCGCAGCGAAGCTGGCGCTCGAGATCCGCACAATCGCCGGGAAGCATCCGGACGCTGTATGTACGATGGGCAGCGTTAAGACGTTTCCCGGAATCGTCACGGCTGTTGTGGGACGGTGCGAGGCTACGCTCGATCAGCGGGATCTGGATGCCGGGGTGCTCGCCGGGATGTATCGCGAAGCGCGTGAGGCGAGCGAGCGATTCGCAAAAGACGAGCGCTGCACAGTGGAGTGGTCGCGGATTTGGAATATCGAACCCATCCAGTTCCATCCTGCGCTCGTTGACCTGTGCGAGCAGGCCGTAAAGGAGACCGCTGGGTCGGTGCATCGGATGCCTTCGGGACCGCTGCACGATGCGGCCGAGGTGGCGCGCGCTGGTATTCCCACGGTAATGATGTTCGTTCAGTCCTTGCGCGGGATCAGTCACAATAAGATTGAAGATACGAAGGAAGAGCACCTGGAAATGGCGGTACAAGCCTTCGGCAAGCTGGCCGAAAAGACTGCCCAGTGGATTCTAGGTACGTGAGGTAAACAATATGGCGATAGCTGACGTGAGTACCCAAGTTCGAACCGTGAGTCACTGGATCGGGGGAAAGCTGGTGGCGTCGGAATCGGGACGCTCCGGTGTGGTCTGGAATCCGGCAACCGGTGAGACTCAGGCCAAGGTCGCTTTCGCTAACGCGGCTGAAGTCGATCAGGCCGTCGAAGCCGCCAAGCAAGCTTTTGTCGAGTGGCGCGCATCGGCTCTCTCTCGCCGCGCTGAAGTGATGTTCAAGCTGCGCGAGCTGGTGGATGCTAATCGGCGGAAGATCGCCGAGATGCTGACTGCGGAACATGGCAAGACCGTTCCGGATGCCATGGGAGAAGTGGCGCGGGGTCTCGAGAATATCGAGTTTGCGTGCGGCATCCCCAATCTGCTCAAGGGCGGATTCTCGGAGCAGGCTAGCCGAGGGATTGATGTGTATCAGATCCGGCAGCCTCTCGGAGTGGTCGCCGGCATTACGCCGTTCAATTTTCCCGCTATGGTGCCGATGTGGATGTTTGCCAATGCCATCGCGTGCGGCAACACGTTCATCCTGAAGCCATCTGAGAAAGACCCATCGGTTAGCCTGTACTTGGCGGAGCTGATGAAGAAAGCCGGCGTGCCGGACGGCGTCTTCAATGTCGTGCAAGGCGACAAGGTCGCGGTCGATCGGCTACTTGAGCATCCGGATGTGAAGGCGATCAGTTTTGTCGGATCCACGCCGGTCGCACGGTCGATCTACGAGACGGGAACCCGCAATGGCAAACGAGTGCAAGCTCTGGGCGGCGCCAAGAATCACATGCTGGTCTTGCCGGATGCCGATCTGGGCATGGCGGCCGATGCAGCAGTCTCAGCGGCGTTCGGATCGGCAGGAGAACGTTGCATGGCCGTGTCCGTGGTGGTGGCGGTGGGCGGTGTCGCCGATCCGCTGATTGCCGCGATTCGGGAACGGATGGCGAAGATCAAAGTCGGTCCGGGTATGGAAGAGGGCAACGAAATGGGTCCGCTGATTACGCGCGAGCATCGCGATCGCGTGGCCTCGTATGTCGCCAATGCCGTTTCGGAAGGTGCGACGGTCGCAGTAGACGGACGCAGCGATCCCGCGAGCAAGCGAGGTGGCTTTTTTCTGGGCACGTCGCTGCTGGACAACGTGACAACCGAGATGCGCTGCTATCGCGACGAAATCTTCGGGCCGGTACTGAGCGTGATGCGCGCGGATACGTATGACCAGGCTTTGCACGTCATCAATGAAAATCCTTACGGCAACGGCGTGGCGATCTTCACCCGCGATGGCGGGGCGGCGCGCCAGTTTCAATTCGACGTGGACGCGGGAATGGTCGGCGTGAATGTGCCGATTCCCGTTCCGGTGTCGTATTACAGCTTCGGCGGCTGGAAGGCGTCGCTGTTCGGCGATCTTCACATCTATGGTCCTGAGGGTGTACAGTTCTACACACGGACCAAGGTGGTCACCAGCCGTTGGCCGGATCCCGGTACCAGCACGGTGGATCTAGGATTCCCGCAGGTGCGTTAAACAGTACGCTTAGGAGGAGTATGAAGTTTACAAAAGGTGTTCTTCTACTGACTCTTGTCATATGGTCTGTCGCTGGGCTTACTGGCCAGCAGGCTCCTCAACCTGTGAGCTGGACTGCGGCCGAGGACCATCGAAACATGATGGACCAGCTCGGGATAAAGGCGCTTCGTCCGGGTCCGAGCGGGACCGAGACCGCGCCCAATCATGCAAACTACGACGAAGCCACGGCGAATCCGTTTCCGATCCTGCCGGATGTTCTGACGCTGAAGAACGGGAAGAAAGTCACCACCGCGGCGATGTGGTGGAATCAGCGGCGTCCTGAGATCATCGAGGACTTCGACCGTGAGGTACTCGGCCGCGTTCCGCGAAACGTACCGAAAGTGACCTGGACGGTCACGAACACAGTTAGCGCCCTGGTTGGCGCGCGTCCAGTGATCGGGAGACAGCTCGTCGGCCATGTCGACAATACTTCGTTTCCGACGATCAGCGTCGAGATTCAGATGACGTTGGTCACGCCGGCCGATGCGACTGGTCCGGTTCCGGTGATGATGATGTTCGGCGGCGGCGGACTTCCGGGAGTTGCTCCGGCGAACGGAAAAGCCCCACCGGCTCCCGCACCTGGCGCGGATCCACCAGCGACGCAGCAATTGATCGCCGATGGTTGGGGCTATGCGTCCATTAATCCCGGCAGTATCCAGGCGGACAACGGCGCGGGACTGACCAAGGGGATCATCGGTCTAGTCAACAAAGGCCAGCCGCGTAAGCCGGATGACTGGGGTTCGTTGCGCGCCTGGGCTTGGGGCGCGGCACGCGGACTGGATTATCTGGAAACGGATAAAGCCGTCGATGCAAAACGCGTGGGTATTGAAGGTGTTTCGCGTTATGGGAAGGCTGCCCTGGTGACGATGGCGTACGATACGCGCTTTGCGGTCGTGCTGATCGGTTCGTCAGGTGAAGGCGGCGCCAAGCTGCATCGCCGCAACTGGGGTGAAGCAGTCGAAAATCTCACGGGATCGGGCGAGTACCACTGGATGGCGGGCAACTTCCTGAAGTACGGCGCCGCGGAAGCTACTTTTGGCAGCAAGAACGCGGGCGATTTGCCGGTGGATGCTCATGAGCTGATCGCACTGTGTGCGCCGCGTCCGACGTTCATCAGCTATGGCGTGCCCGAGAAGGGCGACGCGAAATGGCTGGATCATCAAGGCAGTTACATGGCTGGCGTTGCCGCGGGACCGGTCTTTCGCTTGTTGGGCGCGAAGGATCTTGGCACTTCCGATGATTACAACAAGGAGAAGATGCCGGCCGTGAACGTGAGCATGCTCGACGGGCAACTTGCCTGGCGGCAGCATGACGGCGGGCACACCGACGGCCCGAACTGGAAGTATTTCATCCCGTGGGCGGACAAGCTCCTTAAGCGTCCATGAGAACTGCCGG
>Ga0105239_10006416_pt1 | contig 13653 bp, 8 predicted proteins | sample KBSC44metaG_FD_92761 | JGI IMG/M metagenome (GOLD analysis project Ga0105239, IMG submission 92761) | Corn rhizosphere microbial communities from Kellogg Biological Station, Michigan, USA - KBS C4-4 metaG | ecosystem: Host-associated > Plants > Roots > Rhizosphere > Soil | place: Michigan, USA... | reverse complement strand
CCGCAAGGCAAGTCGCAACTGCATTCGGATTTGTGGGACACGATCAAGGCGTTCGCGACGCAGGGCCAGAACTCGCCGTTCCGCCATCTGTATCCGGTGCAGGAAGGATTCGGGCGCACCGATGCGCTCGGCCGCATCGCCGACACGGTGTTCGGCGATCACCTGAGTGCGGCGAATTACCAGAAAGCGGATGCGCCAGTCAGTTTTCCGTATCTGTGGAACATCTGGAAGTTCGACTGGGTGCAGTACAACGGTTCGGTCAGCCAGCCGCTGGCGCGCAACATCGGCGAGGCGCTCGGCGTCGGCGCGGTGATCCGCATGACGGATACGTACGGCAATCCGATACCGCCGGAGCAGCGGTTCGTGACGTCGGTCGATGTGCCGAATCTGGATCGCATCGAGCACACGTTGCAGAAGTTGAAGCCGCCGCAATGGCCGGAGGATTTGCTCGGAAAGGTCGATCAGGAGCGCGCATCGCGCGGCGAAAAACTGTTCGGCCAGCATTGCCAGGGTTGTCATGGACCGCACGTGGCGACGAAAGCGCGGCAGGTGTTCGCCTCGCCGACCAAGGGTTCGCCGGATGAGGAGTGGATGATCGAAGTCATCCCCGCTGAACACATCGGCACCGATCCGAATGAGGCGAACGGTTTCCTGTCGCGTCATTACGATCTCACGCGCGCGGGCCTCACGCGCGAGGAAATCTCGAAGGTGCTACGGCCGGAGTTCATCCGCAATCTCGCGCGTGAGGTGCGCTGGCGTCTGACCGAAGTTATCGGCGGACGTCGCGCGAAGAACCAGGATGTCGGCAAGCTGCCCGATCTGCTCGCGACGTATCCCGATCCGAATGCCGATCCGACGCCGTCGCTGTCGCACGAAAATTTCGCGGCGATCGCCACCGCACTCGGCGGCACGGCTTCCGAAACATCGCAACCGCCGTTCGAGTGCGATCTGGATTGCCAGACCAAAGCACTGTTGTTCGACGTCGTCAATGGCGAAAAGAACATCGACAAGACCATCGCCGCGCTCGACGTGTCGAAGTTGACCGAAGGCGAAGGCCTCAACGTGCTCGGCCTGATGATCAAGGCGAAATATTTTGCCGACCATCACACCTCGTATGAGCAGCAGCAATGCCTGCAGGGTTTCGCCATCCTCGATCTGCCGCAACAGATTGCGGGTTACAAGCCGCGTCCGCTCGAAGGCGTGTGGGCGACGCCACCGTTTCTGCACAACGGTTCGGTGCCGAACATCTACGAGATGCTGATTCCGCCCGAGCAGCGCACGAAACGTTTTTTTGTCGGACGCCGCGATTACGATGCGAAAAAACTCGGTTACGTCGACGAACCGCCCAATGGTGACGAAGCCGGCGGCTTCTGGCTCGACACCAGCAAAGACGGCAACCACAACACCGGCCACGCGTTCAGCGCGACACCGGAACAAGCCGCGAACTGGAAAACACAGCCGCTGCCGAGCGGTGTGATCGGTCCATTGCTCAGCGACGACGAACGTTTCGCCATCATCGAATATCTGAAAGTGCATCGCGATCTGCCGGCGACACCGGCTGACTTCACGCCGGCGGTGTGCGCGCCGTGAGCGAGCAGCCCGAAGACGCGGGTTACGCCGCCGACTTCGAAACGGTGCGTGCGACCGAAAACGCATGGATCGCGAAGCGTCGCGAGGCGGCCGGTTTGCCGCCGCCATCGGACGATCTGATCGGTCTCGCGTTCTCCGGCGGCGGCATCCGCTCGGCGACGTTCAATCTCGGCGTGCTGCAAGGTCTGGAAAAAAGCGGACTGCTGCGTCACGTCGATTATCTGTCGTCGGTATCCGGCGGTGGCTATTCCGCATCGTGTTACACGTGGCTGCGCGCGCAACTCGGCAAGGCCGCATCGACGGCGAGCGTGTTCACCACCCAGCTTGCCGACGGCAGCGGCAGCGTGCTCGACTGGCTGCGCGGACACGGCAAATTCCTGGTCAGCCATCGCGGTTATTCGATCTGGACGCTGATCGCGTCGATTTTCGCGGCGACGTTCATCAACGTGCTCGTGCTCGGTCCGCCGCTGCTCGCAGCGATCTACGCGCTAACGCTCGACTGGCTGCGCGTGCAATGGCCGGAATGGCTCACGCTGCCCGGCGCGCATCCGCTGCAAGGACATCACGGCTATTGGCTGCTGCTGGTCGCGGGTCTGGCGTGTCTGGAATTGTTTCCGATCGTCGCGATCGTGTTCGCGTTCGTCGCCGGCATCCGCAGTCTGTCGAGCGTGCGTCGCGTCGACTATCTGCGCGTGTTCATGGGACGGCTGATCGTGTTCGGTCTGGTGCTGATCGCGGTCGGACTCATTCCGGTCGCGGCTTTACTCGGCGAAATGGCGGAACATTTTTTCGTGTCGCGTCACGCGCACACGATCGGCAAGCATCTGTCCTACGTCATTCCGGCGATCACCGGCTTTGTTTCGATGCTGCTTGATCGCCGCAAAACCGGCGACAGCAGCGGACGCCTGACCACGATCGGCCTGAGCCTGATCGTCTACGCGTTGCTGATCCTGTGCTATCACGTCGTCTCGCACCTGCATTTCGAACAGGCGCCGATCCTGTACTGGCTCATCGCGCTGTCGGCCGTGCTCGCGTTCGTGTGCGACATCAATCGCGTCTCGATCCACGCCTATTATCGCGCTCGCTTAAGCGATGCGTTCCTGCCGCGCGTGCACGACAAGCCGCACGATCCGGGCGAGTTCCGCATCAACGAGATCACGCCGGACACCGGTGCGCCGCTGCAATTGATCAACACCACGCTCAACACGACCAGCTCCGACAACGAACGCCTGAGCAGCCGGCAGGGCGCGAGTTTTTTCTTCTCGCCGTTGTTCGCGGGGTCGACGCCGACGGGTTTTCGCCGTATCGACAGTTATGCGCGCGGATCGGTGACGTTGTCTAACGCGTTCACCACCTCCGGTGCCGCCATCGATCCGGACATGTACGTGACCAGCGCGCGCGCCATGTCGTTTCTGATGGCGCTGTTCAACGTGCGTCTCGGCTTGTGGGCACACAATCCACGCTTCGCGCATCAGCGCGATCCGCTGCTGCCGTGGTGGTGGATTTTCATCGCGCGCGAGATGCTCGGCATTGGTCTCGACGAAAAGCGCCGGCACGTGCATCTGTCCGACGGCGGCGGGTTCGAGAATCTCGGTATGTACGAACTGATCCGCCGCCGCGTGCGCTGGCTGATCGTCACGGATGCGGGCGAAGACCCGAACGTCACCCTCGCCGATCTCGGACGCGCGATCGAACGCGTGCGCGTGGATTTCGGTGCGCAGATCGATTTGAGCGCGGATTGTCTGTATCACCAGCGCGACGATCACCTGACGCAGCAGCCGTTCGTGCTCGGCTCGATCACCTACGCTGACGGCAGTGCCGGACGCATTCTTTACGTCCGCCCGACGCTGTGCGCCGGCCTCAGCGCCGATATCTATTCGTACTGGCGCGCGAATCCGGATTTCCCGGACGAACCGACCTCCGAACAGTTCTTCGACGAACCGCAGTTCGAAGCGTACCGCGCGCTCGGCTTCGAGATTTTCGCGCGCCTGACCGGACCCGGCGCGCCGCTCAGCGTGGCTGCGTGGTTTGACGCGCTCGCGAAAACGCCGCAGCCCGCTACAAACTCTTGAGGTATTCGAGCAGGTTGAGCTTGTCGGCGTCGCTCAACGTCGTTCCGTAGATGTGTCCCGCGTTCGAGTTACCCGGCAGCGATGTGTCGAACGGCGTCGCGTTCGACGTGTCCGACGCAACCACGCCGACATTCTGCGCGTCGAACTCGCGGCTCCCGACGTAAAACTGTTTCACGCGATCCGCAGGCGCCTTCAGCAATTCGGCGAGCGTCGGCACCGAACCGTTGTGCAGATACGGCGCCGACGACCAGATGCCGCTCAACGGCCGCGCCTTGTAGTAATCCGGATTCTGATCGAGCGCGGCCTTGATCACCTTGTGATAGCTCGCAATCGCATCGCGGATCGCCGCGATCGGATGATGCAGCGAGGCACCGATCGCCGCGTGCACGACGATGTCGATCGTCTTGGCGCGCGGTCCGAATTTTTCGCCGGTGACGAAACCCTGCTTGCGTCCTTCGAAAATGCCGGTCGCCGATTCGGAATCGAGGAAGTTGCGCACCATGCGCGGATCGGTGCCTACGTCCTTGAGTGGCGTCAGCGCGGCCTTGAGTTCGTCGTCGGGCTTGCTGCGGTCCGACAGCGCATGGCAACGCACGCATTCTTTCGCGTAAATTGCCGAGCCGCTCGCGACTTTGCTTTGGTCGAGCGCGCCGAACAATTTTTCCGGCCAGCGCGGCGAGCGCAACTGGTAGAGATCGTTCTCAATCTGCCCCAGATGCGCGAAATCGATCGACGATTGATAGCTGTCGAAATCGCCCTCGCCGTGGATGTCGAGCTGGCCGTATACGGCGAGGGCGGTGGTCACGTTCTGCAGCAGCGGACCCGGCCCGGCATTCGGCGCCGAACCATTCCACTGCACGACATCCAGATGCGGCGCGCCCCACAACACCGGGAAACTCACCGGCGCATCCGGCGCGTGACGATTTGCTTCGATGCCGAGAAACTGCACGGCGACGGCGTTGAAGATTTGTCCGAACGCATCGAGGCGTCCGTGACCGTACGGAACCTCGACCTGATTCATCGTATGCCGCGCGGCCAGATGCGTCGTCAGCTCCGACAACTTTTCGCGCAACGCCGGCTGCTGATCCGGCGCAACCTGCATCGCGTTCGCCCAGCGTGTGAACTTCGCCGGATCGGCGAATGTGGCCTGCAGACTCGCCAGCAGTTCGCCTTCGAATTGATTGAAATCCAGATCGCCCTGTCCGCCATCGACGCGGATGCGCGTGCCGTGATAGCGCACTTCGCCAGTGTGGCACGCGGCGCAGCCGAGGCCGGTCCACGCGGTGCCGTTGCGATCGGTTTCCTGCGTGAATCCGACCGGGAAACCTTGCGGGTTCGCCGGCGTCGGCGATTGCACGAGGAAGCCCAGCGCATCCAGATGATCGGTGGTCATGAAGCGGCCGCCGTCGGCGCGTTCGAGCGCCTGCAGCCACGCGGTCGGAATCAGTCGCGAGCCGAATGGCGCGAACCATTCGCGCTGCTGGGTCGCGACATCCCAACCTTGTTCGAGATTGATGGCCCCTTCGCCGCCGGCCACCGCCGCGCCGTCCTCGATCGGCGGACCCGATGGCGTCTTGCCGCAACCGGCAAGCCACAAGCCCGCGAACATCATCGCCCCGCGGAGTAAATTCCGCATCGCCATCACTCCCCATAAGCGCTGGCCTGCTATTCTACGTCGAATAGGCTGGGATCGCGGGAAGGGGGCATCCGGTCGTCGTAATGCAATTCATTCGTCTGTTCAGAACCTTGGCCGTCGTATCGATCGCGGTGCTGGGCTCGGTGGCCGCGCGTGCCGCCGATCCGGTCGTCATCGATCCTGCCTTCTCGCAGCTTTCGCTGGAGCAGCACGTCGACGTCCTCGAAGATCCCGCCGGCAGCATGGATTTCGAGGCGGTGCGCAACGCCAGCGCGTTCAAGCCCGCGCCGAGCGTCGGCACCAATTTCGGTTTCACCCATTCGGCGTGGTGGCTGCGTTTCACCGTCAGCAATCCCGGCGACCGCGATTACGAAGCATTGCTGCGCGAGGATTATCCGCTCGTCGACTATCTGGATTTGTGGGCCGATCACGGCGATGGCGTCATGCGCCACACCGCCACGGGCGATCGCACGCCGTTCGGCACGCGCGAATTCAAGCATCGCGATTTCCTGTTCGAGCTGACGGTACCTGCGCATTCGCAACGCACCTACTACGTGCGCGGCGCGACGGACGGTGCGCTCGACCTGAGTTTCCGCCTGTATTCCCCGCACGCGCTGGTCGGCGCGATCAGCGACGAGCAACTGGCCTACGGCATCTACTACGGCGGCTTCATTGTGTTGGTGCTGTACAACTTCTTCATCTTCCTGATCGCGCGCGACCGCGCGTTCTTCTACTACCTGCTGTACGCGACCAGCTACGGCATGTATTTCGCGATCCACAACGGACTCGCCTTCGAATTCTTCTGGCCGAACTCACCCGCGTGGGGCAACCAGGCGCTGCTGGTGATGCTGGCGCTGTCGCTCATCTTCGGCTTGCAGTTCACGCGAACGTTCCTGGATACCACAGCCTTCGCACGACGACTCGACCGCGTCGCCGTCGGCATGCAGGTGCTCTCCGGCCTCGGCTTGGCCGCATCGTTCTTCCTCGCCTACGGCGTGCTGATCCTGCCGCTCGCCGTGCTGACCATCTTCGTCACGGTGATGATCATCGTGCTTGGCACGCTCGGTCTGCTCAAAGGCTATCAGCCCGCGCGCTATTTCATGATCGCGTGGGGCATGCTGCTCGCCGGCGTGCTCGCCTACATGCTGAAAGTGTTCGGCCTGCTGCCGCACAACATGCTCACGCAAAACGGATTCCAGGTCGGCTCGCTGATGGAGATGGTGCTGCTCTCCCTCGCGCTGGCCAGCCGCCTGCGCGATCTGCGCCGCCAAAGCCGCACCGACATGCTGACCAAGGTGCCGAACCGCCGCTTCTTCGACGAACACGTCAACATCGAATTCGACCGCGCGCGCCGCTCGCAAGGTGCGCTGTCGCTGCTCGTCGTCGACATCGACCGTTTCAAGCAATTCAACGACGCCTACGGCCACTCGCGCGGCGACGACGTGCTGAAAACCGTCGCCGATCGGCTATGCCAGGGCGTGCGCCGCGGCGACAGCGTATGCCGCTACGGCGGCGAGGAATTCGCGCTGATCCTGCCCGGCGCGACGGGTGCCGATGCGGTGCAGATCGCCGAATCTCTGCGCAAGACGCTGCAGGACAACCCGATGCCGGAAACCACGGTCACGATCAGCGTCGGCGTGGCCAGCACGCAGGACAACAACTTCGACAACGCCTATGACCTGTTCAAGGCCGCCGATCGGGCGCTGTACCAGGCGAAAGAGCAGGGGCGCAATTGCGTGGTGCGCTACCGACCGCAATAGACGTCCGCTTTACTGCGGCACTACTTCGAATCCGCTCTTGAAGATGTCCGCACCGGTGAGAGTCACGTCGTCAACGTAGATGAAGGTGGTTTGCGAGCCGTTGCTGTGGTTGATGATGCAGAACTGATCGAAGTCGGCCGGTGGCGTGCTGAAGTTGGCTTCGAAAGCCGGCGAAGAAAACGGAATGGCGAACCGGATCCACATGTTCGCCGGAAGCGGTCCGCCGTAGATCTGTTCCAGATGCAGGAAGTGCGATGTGCCTGCGTGATCCTGTACGCCGAGCGAGGTCACCGTCGTCGGGGAATTGCCAGCGTTGATCCAGAACGCGACGCCGTCGTAATCCGTCGTCGTCGAATAGGTTATCGGTCCGGCCCAGCCTACGCCGTTGTTGTCCACGCGCGATAGCGCGATGGCTTGCGTGCCGGTGTGGACGAAATCGCCTTCGAAATAAACGAAGCTCGATCCGCACGCGGCGTTGTTGTGATTGAAGGAATTTTCGTCGGCGTCGTCATAGACGATCGTGTTGCCGGTGATGCCGTAGGCGGATCCCGACATCGTGGCAGCGACGAGCAACGCCGCTAGCGAGCGCTTATCCATCGTTTCACCTGTTCGGAATCGCGTGCGGCGTCGACGCCGCGCGACGAATATAACCGATCTACCGACCGCTCACGCCGGCAGCTTGACGCGAAACGTGTTGTGTCCGTCCACTGCCGCATAACCGGCGCTGCCGCCGTGACGCTGCGCGATCTGCCGCACCAGCGCCAGACCGAGTCCGGTGCCGCCGCTCTTGCTGCCCGCCGGTCGATAGAAGGGTTCGAACAGATGGCTGGCCTGGTCCGCGGAAATCGTCGCGCCGTGATCGGTGACGACGAGTTCGATCGTCTCCGCACTGCGCGTCAGCCGAACCGCGACCGGCGCGACGCCGTGACGCAGCGCATTTTCGATCAGATTGCGCAGCAACCGGCGCAACAGGTTTTCTTCGCCGCGAACGACGGCGGGCACGCCGTCGAGCTGCACGTCCGGATACCGTGAGCATTCTTCCGCCGCCAGCGCGAGCAGGTCGACGTTCTCGGTGAGCGCCGGCGTCGCGATCGCATCGAGTCGGCTCGCCAGCAGGATTTCGTCGATCATCGCGTCGAGTTCGGCGATGTCCTGGTCGAGTCCGGCCTTGCGCACCGGATCGGCGGATTGTTTCATCAACTCCACCGCCATGCGCACGCGCGCCAGCGGTGTGCGCAGTTCGTGCGATGCGTTGGCGAGCAGGCGCTTGTGCGCGCCGACCAGTTCTTCGATGCGTTGCGCGGCGTTGTTGAAACTCGTCGCCAGATGCGCGACTTCGTCGTTGCCTTCCACCGCGACGCGCGCCGACAGGTCGCCCGCGCCCAGCGATTCCACCGCCTGCTGCAACCGCTCCACGCGCAATGTGAGCCGTCGCGCGACGGGATAGGCGAGTATGCCGACCACGAACGCCAGCGCAGGCAGCGACAGCAGCACGTGGATGCGATGGCAGTTGGCCGGCGCGCCGTCCAGATGGATCAGCACAAACGCCATGCCCGTGAAAATGATGATGCTGGCGACGAAGGCGAAATAGAAATTCAGGTGCAGACGCGGCATGGCGATTCAGTCCTGTGCCTTGGCGAACACGTAACCCGCGCCGCGCACGGTGATGATGCGGCGCGGATGTTTCGGATCGTCCTCGATGACCGCGCGGATGCGCGAGATGTGCACGTCGATCGAACGGTCGAACGCTTCGAGCTGTTCGCCTTTGACGAGGTCCAGCAACGTATCGCGCGACAGCACGCGGCCGGCGTTTTCGGCCAGCGCCTGCAGCAGCGCAAACTGGTACGAGGTCATCGCGCACGCGTTGCCGTCCAGCCGCGACACGCGCGCGGGGCGGTCGATTTCCAGACGTCCGAAACACAACGGCCGCTCGGCGAACGTGCCGTTGCCGCGTCGGCGCAGGATCGCACGCAAGCGCGCCAGCAGTTCGCGTGGCTGAAAAGGCTTCGGCAGATAATCGTCGGCGCCGAGTTCCAGTCCGACGATGCGATCGGTCGCATCGCCGCGCGCGGTCAGCATCAAAATCGGAATGTCGGAACGGGCGCGCAGTTGACGGCACAGCTCCAGCCCATCGATGTCGGGAAGCATCAGATCGAGCACGACCGCATCGAAGACGGTTTCGGCAAGTTTCCGCGACGCGGCCGCGCCGTCCGCCGCGGCGCTCACGCGAAAGCCGGCCCCGCCGAGATACTCCGACAGCATCTCGGCAAGGCGCGGATCATCCTCGACGATCAGGATACGTTCTGCCATGACGCCGGAACTGACTGCCCAAGCGCGGCGAATCGCAAGCCTCGTCAGTGCATGCCCGCCGCGTGATGCGCCGCGAAGTGTTCGGCCAACGCCTTACGTTGCACGGGCGTCAGCGTTTCGGCCACGTCGGCGATGAACTGCGTGATGCGCTTGGACGCGGCGTCGGCCACTTCCATCTGCGACACGCGCAGATCCTCGAGCGCCGTGCGATCGATGCTGTCTTGCGTCAGCAGCGTGAACACCTGCGTGTGCGTGGCGGCCAATTGTTCGTGCATCGGCGCCAGATCGTCGAGTGCCGATTGGCTGATCGTGGCGAGCTTCGTTTTTTGCGCCGCATCCGCGCCGACGTTGTCGTAGACGTATTGCAGCATTCCGTTCACGTGCGCGACCATGTCTTCGGAATGACCCATCATGCGCATGTCGCCGTGCGCCAGCGCGGTGCCGCCCGCAGCCGCGGCCAACACCAGGACGACCGACATCAAACCTGCCAGCAACTTGTTCATGACACTGCCTCGTTCGGTTCTCAGGGGAAAATGCCCCGAGCACAGCCTCGCTGACGCGTGTTTGCGCACTATGTCGCTCACGTAAAGTTGTGTGAAGCGCAGGCATCGTAGAATTCGGGCATGTCCTACTCGCAACCTTTGAGCGAACTGGTAGCTACGCGCTACGCCCGCCTGATCGCGCGCTGCCGCGAAGCCGGCGTGCCGTTCCACGACGATGCCGGCGTTGCCGAGCACGTGCAGCGCGTTCTGCTAGCGAGCGATTTCGCGTTCACCAGCATCGAGCGCGATCCGGAATTGCTTGCCGCGGCGTGTCTCGCGGTGATGGCCGATCCGCGCCACGCCGATGCGCGTCCGCTGTCGCTGTCCGCGAACATGGACGAGGCCGGCGCGATGCACGCGATTCGTCGCTATCGCCGGCGCGAAGCAGTGCGATTGATTTGGCGCGACGTGAACGGTTTGGATACGGTCGAGGAAACCGTTGCCGGATCGTCGGCGCTGGCCGAATCATGTCTGACGTCCGCTTACGAATTCGCCGAACGCACGTTGACCAAACGTCACGGCGTGCCGCGCAACGAAACCGGTGAACGTCAGCGGCTGGTCATTCTCGGACTCGGCAAACTCGGCGGCGGCGAACTGAATTTTTCGTCCGACATCGATCTCATTCTCGCGTTCCCGGAAAACGGCGCGAGCGACGGCACGCCATCGATCGCGAATGAAGCCTGGTTCGCGCGATGCGGACAAGCGATCACGAAACTGCTCGGCGAAATCAGCGTCGACGGCTATGCGTTCCGCGTCGATCTGCGTCTGCGTCCGTTCGGTAGCGCAGGCCGCGTCGCGCTCAGCTTCGCGGCGATGGAACAGTATTACCAGCGCGAAGGACGCGATTGGGAACGCTACGCGTGGATCAAGGCGCGTCCGGTGGCGGGGGATGTCGTCGCGGGCAAGCGCCTGATCCAGACGCTGCGGCCTTTCATCTATCGCCGTTATCTCGACTACACCGCATTCGCCGGCCTGCGCGAGATGAAAGCGATGATCGACACCGAAGTCGCGCGCAAGGATCTGTCGCAGCATCTCAAGCTCGGTCCGGGCGGCATCCGCGAAATCGAATTCGTCGTGCAACTGTTGCAGTTGATCCGCGGCGGACGCGAACCGTCGCTGCGCGAAAATGGTTTGCTGCCCGCGCTTGCTGCGTGCGAACGCATCGGCGCGTTGTCGTCGGCGAGTGCGAAGGTGCTGCGCGAGTCGTACCGGTTCCTGCGCCGGCTCGAAAACCGTGTGCAGATGTTGCGCGACGAACAGACGCACGATCTTCCCGACGATGTGCTCGATCGCGAACGCCTCGCGCGTTCGATGAATTATCCGGATTGGCCGGCCCTCGCGTTGGAAACCGCGCGTGTGCGCGCGGCGGTCAGCGAGGAATTCGCCTCGGTGCTGGCGCCGGTGCAATCGCGCGCGGAACCCGCCGGCGACAGCACGGCCAGCGCACTTTGGCAGCATCTGCTCGCCGGCGAATCGCAAGCGGCTGAACTCGGTGCGCTCGGCTTCGACAACGCCGACGCGCTGCACGGACAACTCGCGGCACTCGTCGCGACGCCGGCCGCGCGTTCGCTGACCGGCAAAACGAAATCGCATTTCGATCGTCTCATGCCGCGGCTCATCGCGGCGTCGGCGGCATCGGTCGCACCGGCTGCGGCGCTGGAACGGTTGCTGCGCCTCGTGCAGACGGTGCTGCGCCGTCCGGCGTATCTCGTCTTGCTGGAGGAACAGCCGGTCGCGCGCGGACGTGTCGTCGAACTGTTCGCCGATAGCGCATTGCTCGCCGAACGTGTCATCGCGCACCCGCTGTTGCTGGACGACCTGCTCGGCGCGGCAATAAACGCATCGGTGTCGGATCAAGGCGTGTTGTCATCCGGCATCGAGCGCCGCGTCGCGCATGTGGCGGTGAACGACGACGAACGCGAAGTCGAAATCCTGCAGGAAGAAAAGCAGAGCGCGGCGTTTCGCCTCGGTCTGGATTACCGCGCCGGGCGCGATGCGGTTTCGACCGCGCGCGCGTTGAGCGATGCGGCCGAAGTCATCATCGACCGCGTCGTCGCACTCGCCGAACGCGATGTGGCCAGCCGTCACGGACGCTTGCCCGGCGGCGGCCTCGCCGTGATCGGGTACGGCAGCCTCGGCGGTGCGGAACTCGGTTTCGCGTCCGATCTCGATCTCGTGTTCGTCTATGACGGGCGCGTCGCGCAAGTCGAAAGCGATAGCGAACGTCCGCTGGAAGGTTCGCGATATTGCGCACGCATCGCGCAGCGCGTCGTGCACTGGCTGACCACGCAGACGCATGCCGGAAAACTTTACGACGTCGATGTGCGATTGCGTCCCGATGGTGCGAAAGGTTTGCTCGTCGTCGGCATCGACGCCTTCGAGGAATATCAGCGCGACCGTGCATGGATTTGGGAAACGCAGGCGCTGGTGCGCGCGCGGCCGATCAGCGGCGATGCCGATCTCGTGCGACGCTTCCGCGCGACGCGCGATGCCGTGTTAGCGCAACCGCGCGATGCCGACGATGTGCGCGTGCAGATCGCCGCCATGCGCGAGCGCTGGCGTGCCGAGCGCGACCGCTCGACCGCCGAACTTCTCGATCTCAAGCAAGGCGCCGGCGCGCTGCTCGACATCGAATTCATCCTGCAGACGCTCGTGTTGCTTCAGGCGCGCGACAAGCCGGACTTGCTTGCCAGCGGTAACAGCGCGGAACTCATCGCCATCGCGAAACGCTGTGGCGCACTCGATGCGTCGGCTGCAGACCGACTGAGCGCCGCGCATTCCGGATTGCTCAAGCGCGCGCTCGATTGCACGCTCGACATGCGTCCGCGTCTGGCGCCGCGCGACGAAGCGCTGCAATCGCTGGCGACGGGTGTGCTCGACGTCGCTTCGTCGCTGGGACTGGATTTCGCCGCGTCAGTCGCGCGATAACGCGACGGCCACTTCCGGCCGGTTGGCTTCCAGCCGATGCCACAACTCGCCGGCGACCACGCCGAGTTCACGCAACGGTGGCATTTGCTTCAAAGTGGAAAAATCCACATTTTCATCGAGCCGATGCAGCCAGCCTTGATCGGAAAGTTCGGCGTGGAAGGCAGCGATGCGTCCGCTCACGCCCGGCGGCAGATCGGTGAACACCGGTTTTCCGGTCGCGCAGGCTTCGGAAATCATGTTGACGGAATCCGGCGTGACGACGATGCGGTCGGCGGCGCCGAGATACCCTTGATACGGATTTTCGCCATCGGCCGCGTCTGTCCAGATATGCGCGGCGCCATTGGAGACGAGTCCGTGCAGGCGCGCGCGCCACGTCTCCGGCGTGCGGCGCGAACAGGCGATCAGCAAACTGCCGCGCCCGCGCGAGACGAGTGCGGACACGCGCGCGAGGAACGCGTCGAACCAGGCGTCGGTCAGTTCAAGTCCGTGACGTTGACCGCCGATCAAAAGTGCCGTGCGCGGTGTCGGCAGCTGCGCGAGCAGCGGAAATGCCGCGAGACCTGCGGCCATCCACGCTTCGTCGACCGGATTGAGCGCGCCGAGTGTGCGGATGACGTTCGGCCCTTCGAGTCCGTCGTGGCGCGGCGCGACCACCGCGTCGAACAGCGCCGGATCGATGCGCGGATCGAGGATCTGCACCGTGAACGTCTTGCCGCCGCTCATCGTGCGCAGCGCGCGGGTGAGCGAAGCGGCCTGTCTTCCGCAACCGATCGCCAGCGCCGGCCACGGCGGCGCCAGATGCCAGCGGATGTTCT
>Ga0105239_10006415_pt1 | contig 13654 bp, 14 predicted proteins | sample KBSC44metaG_FD_92761 | JGI IMG/M metagenome (GOLD analysis project Ga0105239, IMG submission 92761) | Corn rhizosphere microbial communities from Kellogg Biological Station, Michigan, USA - KBS C4-4 metaG | ecosystem: Host-associated > Plants > Roots > Rhizosphere > Soil | place: Michigan, USA... | reverse complement strand
TTCATCAGGCGGGCGTTCATGCTGTCCTGGATGTAGCCGGTGAGGATGCCGTCTTCGATCAGCACGTTGCGCTGGCTCGCGTTGCCTTCGTCGTCGACGTTGAGCGAGCCGCGCCGATCCGGGATGGTGCCGTCGTCGAGCACGGTCACGCCCTTGGCCGCGACACGCTGGCCCATGCGGCCGCTGAAGGTGCTCGACCCCTTGCGGTTGAAGTCGCCTTCGAGTCCGTGGCCGACCGCTTCGTGCAGCAGCACGCCGGGCCAGCCGGGGCCGAGCACGACCGTCATCTCGCCGGCCGGCGCAGGGCGCGATTCGAGGTTGGTCAGCGCGGCGTTGACGGCGGAATCCACGTAGCTCGCGATCATCGCGTCGTGGAAGTAGCCGAGGCCGAATCGGCCACCGCCGCCGCCGGTGCCGATCTCGCGGCGCACCTTGCCGTCGATCGTCTGCTCGGCGATCACGGTCACCGAGAGGCGCACCAACGGGCGCACGTCGGCCGCCAAGGTGCCGTCAGCTCGTGCGATCAGCACCACGTCGTACTCGGCCGCGACGCTGGCCATCACCTGGGCGACGCGCGGATCCTTGGCGCGGGCCAGTTTTTCGACTCGCTCCAGCAACGCCACCTTCTGCGCGCTGTCGAGCGTCGCGATCGGATCCATCGGCGCATAGAGCTTGCGCATGCGCGCCACGCTGGCACGCCGCGGCACTTGCACGGTGCGGCTCTGGCCGGCGGCGGCGATCGTGCGGACAGTGCGCGCGGCATCGAGCAGCGCGGCTTCCGAGATGTCGTCGGAGTAGGCGAAGGCCGTCTTCTCGCCCGCCACGGCGCGCACGCCGACACCTTGGTCGATGCCGAAGCTGCCGCTCTTGACGATGCCTTCCTCCAGGCTCCAGCCTTCGCTGCGCGTGTACTGGAAGTAGAGATCGGCGTCGTCGACGCGGTGCTCGGTGATCGTGCGCAACGCCTTCGAGAGCGTCGCGTCCGTCAGGTTGAACGGCTCGAGCAGCAGCGCGCGGGCCGTGGCCAGGCGCTCGATGGTGGGTTCGCGGGTGATCATCGAAAGATTGTAGGAGTCGGACGACATCTCGTCGCGAACGAGGTTTCAGCCTGCTTCGCCGTCGCGCAGGTCGAGTGCGCGCTGGTAGAGCGCATTGCGCGGTGCGCCGCAGATTTCGGCCGTCAGCGAGACGGCTTGTTTCAATGGCAGTTCGCGCAAAAGCGTGGCCAGCGTGCGTTCGGCCAGCGCGTCGCGCTCCGCTGCTTCCGGCTTCAGCGCATGCAGCACCAGCACGAATTCGCCGCGGGAGCGGTTGCTGTCCGCCGCCAGCCAGGCCGGCAGCGCGCCGGCCGGCATGCTGGCCACCGTCTCGAACTGCTTCGTCAGCTCCCGGCACAGCGTGACCTGCCGGGCGGGGCAGGCCTGCGCCAGGCCGGCGAGCAGCGCTTCGATGCGATGCGGCGCCTCGAACAGCACCTGCGTGGCCGGGGCGGCCGCGAGCGCCGTCAAGGCCTGGCTTCGTTCGGCGCCGCGCGCGTTGAGGAAACCGACGAATGCGAAGCCGCTGCTGGCCGCATCGCCCGCCACGCTGAGGGCGGCCAGCGCGCTGCTGACGCCCGGGATCGGCACGCAGCGGTAGCCGGCGAGTTGCGCCGCCGCGACCAAGGCTGCGCCCGGGTCCGACACTGCCGGCGTGCCGGCATCGCTGACGTAGGCGACCCGCTCGCCCGCCGCGAGACGCGCCAGCACCGTCTGGGACGCCTCGCGCTCGTTGTGCGCATGCAGCGCCAGCATCGGCTTGTCGAGGCCCAGGTGGCGCAGCAGCCCGGCGCTGACCCTTGTGTCCTCGCAGGCCACCGCATCGGCCAGCGCCAGCACATGGATCGCGCGCAGGCTCAGATCGGCCAGATTGCCGATCGGCGTTGCCACCACGTACAGTGCCGCTGCCGGATACTGCTGGGTGCCGGCCGCGGCAGCCGCGGCGGAAAGCAACAACGAGGTGTCGATGGTCACGAGGGAGGCCGGGGCTACGACCCGGAAAGCGGCGGGAGACGAAGGCGAGGCGCGAGCCCTGGCGCACTTGCAGCGTCATGGGCTGGTCCTGTTGCAGCGCAATTATCGGGTGGCGCAGGGCCCAGGCCTGCGCGGCGGCGAAGTCGACCTGATCCTGCGCGAGCGCGATGGCACGCTGGTCTTCGTCGAAGTGCGGGTGCGCAAGACCGCGCTGTTCGGTGGCGCGGCGGCGAGCATCTCGGCCGCCAAGCGCCGCCGTATCGTCTATGCAGCGCAGTGCTACCTGATGCGGCTGGCCACGGTGCCGCGCTGCCGTTTCGACGTCGTCGCGATCGATGGCGACGACCTCAGCTGGCTGCGGGGCGCCTTCGACCTGAGCTGAGGTAGGGGCACGCGGAACCAGCGTGGTGCACCGGTGTCATATCATCGCGAACCATGCTCGAACAACGCATCCAACAGCAATTCTTCGATAGCGCGGACTTGAAGTATCAGTCGGCCGAAGTTTTGACACGACCCATCGCGGACGCGGTGAACACCCTCGTCGGCTGCATCACGGCCGGCGGCAAGGTGCTGGCCTGCGGCAACGGCGGCTCGGCGAGCGACGCTCAGCATTTCGCGGCGGAATTCGTCGGCCGCTTCGAGCGCGAGCGCCCGGGGCTGGCGGCGATCGCGTTGACCACGGACAGCTCGATCCTCACCGCGATCGGCAACGACTACGACTTCTCGCAGGTCTATGCCAAGCAGGTGCAGGCGCTCGGCCAGCCGGGCGACGTGCTGATCGCGATCACCACCAGCGGCAGCTCGGCCAACGTGCTGGCCGCGGTCGATGCCGCGCGGGCCAAGGACATGACCGTCATCGCTCTCACCGGGCGCGGCGGCGGCAAGATGCGCGACAAGCTGCTGGAGACGGACGTGCACATCTGCGTACCGCACGAGCGCACCGCGCGCATTCAGGAAGTGCATATCCTCGCGATCCATTGCCTGTGCGACGCGGTGGATCTGCAATTGCTCGGAGAACAGGACAACGTATGAAATTTCCTTCGCGCGGCACGGCCCTGGCTCTGGCCCTGGCTGCCGGCACGCTGTTGAGCGCCTGTGCGCCCCTGATCCTCGGCGGCGCTGCGGTGGGCGGCGCGATGGTCGCGACCGATCGGCGCACGTCGGGCACGCAGGTCGACGATGAATCGATCGAACTCAAGTCCCTGAACCGCGTGAAGGAAGTGCTGGGCGACCGCGGCCACGTCAACGTGACCAGCTACGGCCGCCAGGTGCTGCTCACCGGCGAAGTGCCGACCGATGCGGACAAGACCTCGCTCGAGCAGGCCATCGCCAGCATCCCGAACGTGCGCGGCACGATCAACGAGCTGGCGGTGATGGCCCCGAGTTCGCTGTCGACACGCTCGAACGATACTTTGCTGACGACCAAGGTCAAGGCTTCTTTCGTCGACGCCAAGGATGTGTTCTCCAACTCGGTGAAGGTGGTCACCGAGCGCGGCACCGTCTATCTGATGGGCCGCGTGACCGAGCGTGAAGCCAAGCGCGCCAGCGACATCGCGCGCAGTGTGAACGGCGTGCAGAAGGTGGTGCGCGCCTTCGACGTCATCAGCGAGGCGGAGCTCGCCGAGACGGTGCAGAAGGCGCCGGCGGCGAAGGAATAGCGGCTTCGCGCCGGGTGATCCGATCGGTCAGACGATCGTCAGGTGCTCGGTGCCGGCCGACAAGTCGTTGCTGCGGGCACGGCTGCTGTTCAGCTTGATCTGGAGCCGCAGGTCGTTCACCGAATCGGCGTTGCGCAAGGCGTCCTCATAGCTCACGAGGTGCCCTTCATACAGGTCGAACAGCGCCTGGTCGAAGGTCTGCATGCCGAGCTCGCGTGAGCGCTTCATCAACTCCTTGATGTCGCTGACTTCGCCCTTGAAGATCATGTCGGAGACCAGCGGCGTGTTCAGCAGGATCTCGACCGCGGCGATGCGGCCCTTGCCTTCCTGGCGCGGCAGCAGGCGCTGCGAAACCAGCGCCTTCAGGTTCAGCGACAAGTCCATCAGCAGCTGGTCGCGCCGCTCGTCCGGGAAGAAGTTGATGATGCGGTCGAGCGCCTGATTCGCGCTGTTGGCGTGCAAGGTGGCCATGCACAAATGGCCGGTCTCGGCGAAGGCCACCGCGAGGTCCATCGTCTCGCGGTCGCGGATCTCGCCCATCAGGATCACGTCGGGCGCCTGGCGCATCGAGTTCTTCAGCGCGGCGAACCAGCTGTCGGTATCCACGCCGACTTCGCGCTGCGTGACGATGCAGTTCTTGTGCGGGTGCACGAACTCGACCGGATCTTCGACCGTGATGATGTGGCCGTAGGTGTTCTCGTTGCGGTAGTCGACCATCGCCGCGAGCGAGGTGCTTTTGCCCGAGCCGGTCGCGCCGACGAAGATCACCAGCCCGCGCTTCGTCAAGGTCACGTCCTTCAGCACCTGCGGCAGCCCGAGGCTGTCGATGGTCGGCAGCTTCGTCGGGATCGTGCGCAGCACCAGGCCGATGTTGCCCTGCTGCACGAAGGCATTGACGCGGAAGCGCCCGACGCCCTGCGGCGAGACCGCGAAGTTGCACTCCTTGGTCTTCTCGAATTCCGCCGCCTGCTTGTCGTTCATCAGCGCACGCGCCAGGGTCAGCGTGTGCTGCCCGGTGAGCGGCTGCGGCGAGACCTTGGTGATCTTGCCGTCGACCTTGATCGCCGGCGGGAAGTCCGAGGTCAGGAAGAGGTCGGAGCCGCCGCGCGAGACCATCAGGCGCAGCAGGTCGTTGATGAACTTGGATGCCTGGTCGCGTTCCATGAAGCGTGCCTTTCGTTGAATCTCAAGAGCGCGAGAGCAGCGCGCTCAAGCGGGCGCTGACCTGGCGAAGTCGCAGCGACAGCCGCCGCGACAGCGAGGCCAGCAGCGCCAGTGCGAGCCGTGGCTCGCGGGCCATCATGTCGTCCAGATGCTGGGCGTCGAGCACCGCGATCAATGCCGGCGTCAGGGTCGTGCAGGCCGAGAAGCGCGCGCCCGCGTCGAGCAGCGACATCTCGCCCAGCATGTCGCCCACGTGCGCTTCCGCCAGCCGAGCCCGTCCGCCCCAGGGCTGTACGCGGTCGACTGCGAGCGCACCCTCCAGCACGATGACCAGGTAGTCGCCCTGCTCGTTCTGGCTGATCACCTCCTGGTTCGCCGGAACCGAGGCGAAGTGCAGGTAGCTGCTCATGCGCAGAAGGTCGTCGCTCGACAGCAGGCTGAAGTGCCGATCCTGGCCCCACAGGTGCGTGAAGATCTCTGCGCCGCGCTGCGCATCGCAGGCTTCGGCACGGATCTGGGCGGCGCGCGCCAGCCAGGTGGTATGCGTATTCGCTGCGTCCGAGCCGTCCTGGAACTGCGTTGCGAAAAATCCGGCCTCTGCGGCATCCGCAGGCAGGTCGCCTGGCGCGCTGTTGGGCGGATCGCCCGCGAAATGGTGTAAGCGTGATTTCACTGGAGGCGACGACTGTGGCGCCGGCCGCTCAACCGGGGAAGTTCTCGGGGATCTTCGCTTTGCTGCGCGCTTCGGCCGGCGAGATGATGTTGCGGCGGACGATCTCGGTCAGGTTCTGGTCGAGTGTCTGCATGCCCAGGCTGTTGCCGGTCTGGATCGACGAATACATCTGCGCGATCTTGTTTTCGCGGATCAGGTTCCGGATCGCCGGCGTGCCCAGCATGATCTCGTGCGCGGCGACGCGGCCCGAACCGTCCTTCAGCTTGCACAAGGTCTGCGAGATCACCGCGACCAGCGATTCCGACAGCATCGCCCGCACCATCTCCTTCTCGGCCGCGGGGAATACGTCGACCACGCGGTCGATCGTCTTCGCGGCCGAGCTGGTGTGCAGGGTGCCGAACACGAGGTGACCGGTTTCGGCTGCCGTCAGCGCCAGGCGGATGGTTTCGAGGTCGCGCATTTCGCCGACCAGGATCGCGTCCGGATCCTCGCGCAATGCCGAGCGCAAGGCGTTGGAGAAGCTCAGCGTATGCGGGCCGACCTCGCGCTGGTTTATCAGGCATTTTTTCGATTCGTGCACGAATTCGATCGGGTCCTCGACCGTCAGCACGTGGCCGTATTCGTTCTCGTTGAGATGGTTGACCATCGCCGCCAGCGTGGTCGACTTGCCCGAACCTGTCGGGCCGGTGACCAGCACCATGCCGCGCGGCCGCAATGCGAGGTCGCCGAAGACCTTGGGCGCATTCAGCTGCTCCAGCGTCAGGATCTTCGATGGGATCGTGCGGAAGACGGCGCCGGCGCCCCGGTTCTGGTTGAAGGCGTTGACACGGAAGCGGGCCAGGCCTTGGATCTCGAACGAGAAGTCGCACTCCAGCGTCTCCTCGTAGTTCTTGCGCTGGGCATCGTTCATGATGTCGTACACCATGTCGTGGACCTGCTTGTGCTCCAGCGGATCGACGTTGATGCGGCGCACGTCGCCATGCACGCGGATCATCGGCGGCAAGCCAGCCGACAGATGCAAGTCCGACGCCTTGTTCTTGACCGAAAAGGCGAGCAGTTGCGTGATGTCCATAGCGTCCCAGCGTTAATCTCGGATCATTATGGCGACGATTGCAAACAAGGTACAAGACGTGCGGGCGCGCATCGAAGCGGCCTGCGCCGCGGCGAAAAGACCCGTGGAAAGCGTCACGTTGCTCGCGGTGAGCAAGACTTTCGATGCCGCGACGGTGCGTGCCGCGCAGGCCGCCGGGCTGAGCCGTTTCGGCGAGAACTACGTGGCCGAAGCCCTGGAGAAGATGGCCGAGCTGGCCGATCTGCGCAGCCGGCTCGAATGGCATCTGATCGGCCCGCTACAGAGCAACAAGACACGCGACGCGGCTGAGGCCTTCGACTGGGTGCACAGCGTCGATCGCCTGAAGATCGCGCAGCGCCTGTCGGATCAGCGGCCCGCGTACCTGCCGCCGCTGCAGGTCTGCCTGCAGGTCAACATCAGCGGCGAGGCGAGCAAGAACGGCATCGCCCCTGGCGACCTGCTGGATCTTGCGCGTCAGGTCGCCGTATTGCCTCGTTTGTGCTTGCGCGGCCTGATGGCGATCCCCGAACCGGCGGACGGCTACGAGGCGCAGCGCCTGCCGCACCGCGCCCTGCATCAGCTGATGCTGAGGCTGCAGTCGGCGGGTCTGGCGCTCGATACCTTGTCGATCGGCATGAGCGCGGATCTGGAAGCCGCCATCGCCGAAGGCTCGACGATGGTGCGCATCGGCACGGCGATCTTCGGCGGGCGCTAGCGGCGTTTCAGATCGGCAGTGCGTTCGAGTTCTTGACCTCTTCCATCACCGCGTAGGTGTGGGTCTCGCGCACGCCGGGCAGCGACCAGATCACCGAGGCCAGCAGCTCGCGGTAGGCGTGCATGTCGGCCACGCGTGTCTTGATCAGGTAGTCGAAACCGCCGGCGACGAGGTGGCACTCGAGGATCTCCGGCCGCACCTGCACCGCGGCGGCGAATTCGTTCATCACGTCAGGCGTCGTGCGGTCGAGCACCACCTCGATGAAGACCAGCATGCCGGCGCCGAGCTTCTCGGGGTTGAGCCGCGCTTCGTAGCCGAGGATGTAGCCCTCGCGTGTCAGTCGCTTGACGCGTTCCAGCACCGCCGTCGGCGACAGGTGCACCGATTCCGCGAGCTTCAGGTTCGACAGGCGGCCATCGGCCTGCAGGGCGCGCAGGATGCGGGCATCGATCTTGTCGAGACCTTGCATGATCGGATTGTCGTCTGGGCGGGTCATGACGGGATGATCCGGCGGAGTCGTTCAGAGGGCCTCAGCGTAATCCGTGAAGGCCTCCTTAAACTGGCGATCATGAATTCGAACACTCTGGCATTCATCGGCGGCGGCAACATGGCATCGGCCATCATCGGCGGGCTCATCGCGAGCGGCCGGCCGGCGCCATCGATCCTCGTCGTCGAACCTTTCGAGGGCCAGCGGCAAAAGCTCTCGGCCCAGGGCGTGCGGTGCCTGGCGGCGGCCGATGCGAGCCTGGCCGACGCGGCGTTGGTGCTCTGGGCGGTCAAGCCGCAGCTCTTCCACGAGGCGGCTGCACCGTGTGCCGCGCATGTCGCCGGCGCCTTGCAGCTCAGCGTGATGGCGGGCATCCGCAGCGAGACGATCGTCGCGGCCACCGGCGCCGAGCGCGTGGTGCGCTCGATGCCGAACACGCCGGCGCTGATCGGCCGGGGCATTGCGGGCTTGTACGGCCGGGCGGCGGCGACGGCCGAGGACCGGGCGCTGGTCGAGGAAGTCATGGCGCCGACCGGCACGGTGCTGTGGGTCGATCGCGAAGAAGACCTCGATGCGGTGACCGCGCTCTCCGGCTCCGGCCCGGCCTACGTGTTTTATTTCATCGAGTCGATGATGCAGGCCGCTCGTGAAATGGGCCTGGACGAAGTTCAGGGCCGGCAGCTGGCGCTGGCCACGTTCGCGGGCGCGACCGAACTGGCGCAGCGCTCGAACGAACCGGTCGAATTGCTGCGCGAACGTGTCACGTCGAAAGGCGGGACGACTCACGCCGCGCTGTCCTCGCTCGAGGCCAGCGGCGTCAAAGCCTCGTTCGTCGCGGCGATCCGGGCCGCTCAGCGGCGGGCCGAGGAGCTGGGCCGCGAGCCGAGCTGATCCGGCTCGGCTCTAGAGCTCGGGGGGGCGACGCCGCCAGGCGTCTTGGGGCCGAATCTCAAGCTCTCGCGTCGCCCCAGCGCAGCGGGGAGCGGTCGTCACCGAGATAGGTCGTATCGCCGTTGCGGCTGACGCAGTACTGCGGCGAAACGATCATCTCTTCGAAGCGCTGGTCCTCGGCGATGCGCGTGTAGTCGAAGAGCACGCTGCGCGTCACCGTCGAGCCGGCGCACAAATGGCTGCCGTGGCCGATCCAGGCCGGGCCGATGATGGTCACGCCCGGGTCGATCTGCACGCTGGAGCCGATGTGCACCGGGCCCTGGATGTTGACCTGATCCCACGGGACCGAAGTGTTCAGGCCGGCCCAGACGCCCGGCTTGACCTCGCGGCCCGGCATGTCCATCTCGGCCACTTCGCCGCGCAGCACGCGCTGCAGCACCGACCAGTAGTCCGGCACGCGGCCGATGTCGATCCAGTTGAAGAAACGCTTCTGCGCGAAGAACGGAACGTCCTGCTCCACCAGCAGCGGAAAGAGTTCGCTGCCAATGTCGAAGGTCTTCTTCGGCGGGATCATGTCGATCACCGACGGCTCGAGGATGTAGATGCCGGTGCTCGCCAGAGTCGACTTGGCTTCAGCAGGTTTCGGCTTCTCCTGGAACGAGCGCACCCGTCCGCCTTCGTCGGCTACCACGATGCCATAGTTGACAACTTCCTCGCGCGGCACGTCGAGCGCCACCACGCTGGCCTTCGCGCCCTTGCTGCGGTGCTCGTGCAGCGCCGCGCCGATGTCGAGATCGATGATCGCGTCGCCGCAGATCACCAGCGTGGTGGTGTCGAAGAAGCCGCTGAAGTCCTGGATCTTGCGCAGGCCGCCGGCCGAGCCGACCGGCCGCGGCACCACGTCGCCGTGCTCGCGCACGCCCTCGTACGAGTAGCCGAGCTGCACGCCCCAGCGCCGGCCGTCGCCGAAGTAGTTCTCGATCTTGTAGTGGTTGTAGGCCACGTTCACCATGATCTCGGTGATGCCGTAGCGCGCCAGATGCTCGATCAGATACTCCATCACCGGCTTGCCGAGGATCGGCACCATCGGCTTCGGCACGTTCTTCGTGAGCGGTCGAACTCGTGTGCCCTGGCCTGCAGCCAGGATCATTCCTTTTGCCATTCCTTACTCCTGCGTTGATCCCACGACTGATTGGCTCTCAGGGCCGTTATGTAGTTCCATTTTTGCAAGAAGCACGCCACCGGGGCGTGCCTCTTGCCGAATCCTCAAAGGGTACGTCGCCAGGCGTCGGCGACCACCCCGATGAAGACCGCGCAGCCTAACCAATGATTGAGACGGAATGCACGAAAGCAGCCTTCGCGCGTCCGGGTACGGATCAGGCCGTGATGCCACAGCGCCATTGCGCCGGCCACCGCCAGCCCGCAGAAATACGGCCAGCCGAGGCGCAGATGCACGCCGATGGCGGCCCATAGCGAGATGAAGAGGCCGTAGAACAGCATCACGCCGGCGACGTCGAAACGCCCCAGGGTGATCGCCGAGGTGCGCATGCCGATCTTCAGGTCGTCGTCGCGATCGACCATCGCGTATTCGGTGTCGTAGGCCAGCACCCAGAAGCCGTTGCCGAGCAGCAGCCACCAGGCGAGCGCCGGCACCTCGCCGTCGACCGCGGCGAAGGCCATCGGGATGCCGAAGCTGAAGGCCACGCCGAGCACCGCCTGCGGCATCGAGAAGAAGCGCTTCGTGAACGGATAGAAGATGGTCACCGCGAGCGCGGCGAAGGACCACGCGATGGTTGCGGTGTTGGTCGTCAGCACGAGGCCGAAGGCGACCAGCGCGAGCGCCGCGCCGAGCGCCAGCGCCTCGCGCACCGAGACTGCGCCGCTCGTCACCGGGCGCTGGGCAGTGCGCTTCACGTCGCGATCGAAGTCGCGGTCGGCGACGTCGTTGACGCAGCAGCCGGCGCTGCGCATCAGGATCGTGCCCAAGGTGAAGACGATCAGCAGGTGCCAGCCCGGGAAGCCGCCTGGCTGGTGGCGCGACGCGATCCACAGCGCCGAGAGTGTCGGCCACAGCAGCAGCAGCCAGCCGGCGGGGCGGTTCCAGCGGATCAGGTCGAGGTAGAGCGAAAGCCGCGTGCGCTCCATGCGCCGATCAACCGTCGATGCGCTGCTGGAAGACTAGTCCGGCATGCTCGCGCAAGGCATGGAACTTGATCTTCGGCCAGTTGCTTTCGATCGCGCGCAGCTCGGGCGCGTACTCGACCAGCAGGGTCGGCGCATCGACCGCGTCGTGAGCCACGCGGTGCGAGTTCCCGTCGATGAAGCGCTTCAGCTCGTTCGCATCGTCGCAGGTGACCCAGCGCGCGATCGAAAACCGCGAGGGCTGGATGCGTGCCTTCACGCCGTATTCATGCTCCAGCCGGTGCGCGACGACCTCGAACTGCAGCTGGCCGACCGCGCCGAGCAGCAGCAGCGAGCCGGCGACCGGGCGAAACACCTGGATCGCGCCCTCCTCGCCGAGCTGCGTCAGCCCGGCGCGCAGCTGCTTCGTGCGCAACGGGTCGGCGACCTCGACGGTGCGGAACATTTCCGGCGCGAAGAACGGCAGCCCGGTGAACTGCAGGCTCTCGCCTTCGGTCAGGGTATCGCCCAGCTGCAGCACGCCGTGGTTCGGGATGCCGATGATGTCGCCGGCAAAAGCCTCGTCGAGCAGCTCGCGGCGCTGCGACAGGAAGCTGACGACGGTGTTCGGGCGCAGTTCCTTGCCCGAGCGCGAGACCTTCAGCCGCATGCCGCGTTCGAAATGGCCCGAAGCCATGCGGATGAAGGCGATGCGGTCGCGGTGCGCCGGGTCCATGTTCGCCTGGATCTTGAAGACGACGCCGGTGAACTTGCCTTCATCCGGCTGCACCTCGCGCTGGATCGCCGGGCGGGGCCCCGGCGACGGCGCCAGGTCGACCAGCGCATCCAGCACCTCGCGCACGCCGAAGTTGTTGATCGCCGAGCCGAAGAACATCGGCGTCTGCCGGCCGGCGAGGAACTCGGCTTCGTCGAAGGCGGGCGAGGCATCGCTGACCAGCTCGATCTCGCCGGCGGCCTGCTCGTACTGCATGCCGAAGCGCTCCGCGTAGGCCGGGTTGTCGAGGCCGGCGAGGATCTCGTCGTCGCCCTGGCGGCGGTCCTCGCCCGGGCTGAAGACACGCATCTGCTTCTCGCGCAGGTCCATCACGCCATGGAAGGCCTTGCCCATGCCGACCGGCCAGGTGAAGGGCACGACGCTCATGCCGAGCTCGCGTTCGATCTCGTCCATCAAGGTCAGCGGCTCCTGCACCTCGCGGTCCATCTTGTTGACGAAGGTCAGGATCGGCGTGTTGCGCGCGCGGCAGACCTGCAGCAGGCGGCGCGTCTGCGGTTCGACGCCGTTGGCCGCGTCGATCACCATCAGCGCGGCGTCGACCGCGGTCAGCACGCGGTAGGTGTCTTCCGAGAAGTCCTGGTGGCCGGGGGTGTCGAGCAGGTTGATGACGCAGTCGCGATACTCCATCTGCATCACCGACGATGCAACCGAGATGCCGCGCTGCTTTTCGATCTCCATCCAGTCGGAGGTCGCGTGGCGCGAGGCCTTGCGCGCCTTCACCGAGCCGGCGATCTGGATCGCGCCGGAGAAAAGCAGCAGCTTTTCCGTCAGCGTGGTCTTGCCCGCGTCGGGGTGGGAAATGATGGCAAACGTTCTTCTTCGCCTGACCTGCTCTGCGATTTGACCGTCCGCCATCACTGATCTTTCCCGGGTATGTACGCAGTCCTTGATGTGCTCATGGCTCTGGCACACCGCCTCTTGTAGTTTACCATAGTAAATGTGCTCTTAAGGGCACTTTAAGGCCATCAAAATGCTCTTGAGAGCGCTTTCATTTGACCTGGAGTGCCCATGATGGTACAGGTAGAAGAGGCCCACGAGGAGAACGCAGCGCAATGACCGCCCGCAACAACCTAATGACCGCGCCCCCGTACCCGGTCGAACAGACGCTGCAGCGGCTGGGAGCAAACCTGCGTACGGCCCGGTTGCGCCGAAACCTGACGGTCGAGGACGTGGCCGAGAAGATCGGTACCGGCAGGCGCGCCGTGGCTGATGCCGAAAAGGGCAAGCCTTCAACAGGGATCGCTGTGTACGCAGCGATGCTGTGGGCGCTCGACCTGCTCGACCAGCTCGACCTCGTCGCAGCACCCGAAAAAGATGAAGAAGGGCAGGCGCTGGCACTGTCTCGCGAGCGCGCCCGCGCCCGGCCCCGGACGGAACTGAGCAATGACTTCTGAAACGCCCTCGGAGTGCTTCGTCTACATCACCCTTCCCGGACAGATCGAGCCGGTGACGGCGGGGCGGTTCGTTCTTTCAACCGACCGGCGCGGCGTCCCGGAGGGACGGTTCGTCTATGGGCGAAGCTACCTCGAGCGCGCCGACGCGGTGGCGCTCGACCCTGTCGAGTTGAAGCTTGCGCCTCGCACCTACGCAACGGCCTCGCTCGGCGGCGTCTTCGGCGCGCTGCGTGATGCCAGTCCCGACTATTGGGGACGCCGCGTCATTCAGCGCCATCTTGCCAAGGCCCAGCCGAGCGAGATGGAGTACCTCCTTTCCTCGCCCGACGACCGTGCAGGCGCGCTCGGCTTCGGGCTCAACCAAGTACCGCCTGCCCCGAAACGCAATTTCAATCAGACCTTGGAGCTGGCAAAGCTTCAATCCATCGCCGATGCCATCTTGAACGAAGAGGAGCGTCCTGCTCCTGCTGCTGCTGATGATCACGCTGATACCGCCGATCATGATCAGGTCGAGAAGCTGATCATGATCGGCACCTCGATGGGCGGCACACGACCGAAGGCGGTCGTCGAGGACGAGAGCGGCCTCTGGATCGCGAAGTTCAACTGTCCAGATGATTCCTGGAACAACGCGCGGGTCGAGCATGCGATGTTGACGCTCGCGCGGGCCTGTG
>Ga0105239_10006413_pt1 | contig 13656 bp, 15 predicted proteins | sample KBSC44metaG_FD_92761 | JGI IMG/M metagenome (GOLD analysis project Ga0105239, IMG submission 92761) | Corn rhizosphere microbial communities from Kellogg Biological Station, Michigan, USA - KBS C4-4 metaG | ecosystem: Host-associated > Plants > Roots > Rhizosphere > Soil | place: Michigan, USA... | reverse complement strand
AGCGCTTGCACAATCACGCAACTGTGCTACCGCTTATATTATGAAACAATTGGGTAGCAAAGGAAACGATGCCGCCGTGCGCCTCGTTGATTTTTTGAAGAACTGCGGCGTAAAAACGAAAATTGAACCCGTACCAGCTATTTGCCTGGGTAGCGGTGAAATTTCTCTGTATGAAATGATGCAGGCTTACAGTATGTTTCCCGCGGGCGGCTTCACCGTAAAACCATTGTACATGTTGCGTATTGAAGATAAAAATGGTAATACCCTGGAATCATTTACTTCGGAACGTAAAGAAGTTATCAGTGCGGTAACCGCCTATAATGTTATCAATATGATGCAGGGCGTAATGAAATACGGTACCGGTAAACGTGCAGCCAGCTACGGCATTAACGTATCTAATATTGCCGGTAAAACCGGAACCACCAACGATAACAGCGACGCCTGGTTTATGGGTTACTCACCCTCATTATTGTGTGGCGTTTGGACGGGCTGCGACGATCGTTTTATCCGCTTCAGCAGCACCGCAGTTGGTCAGGGTTCATCAGTGGCCTTACCCATATGGGCTTATTTTTACGACAAATGCGTAAAAGACAAATCGCTGGCTATCGACACCAAAACGCCTTTTACAAAACCCGAAGGCGTGGTAACAGATTCTTTACCCGACTGGACGAAAATGACCATGGGGAACTCTTCTGTTGAAGGTGAGCAGGGTACTACAAGCGGCAGCAACGGCAACGCCAGCGAATCAGATTATGGCGAAGTAGTGCCGCAGGCTCCCCCGGCTATACCTCCTTCTTCCGGTAAAAAAGACAGCGTACCAAAAGGTACCTTACCAAAAAAGCAGAATGAGTACTAGTCTTTCATCAAAGCTTTCAAATTCTTAATTAATATTGCGGTCTCGCCGAACAGCGAGACCGTTTTTATTTTAGATTCCCAACAAGAGCAATCACCATAACGCATGTACAAATTATTATTTTCCTTTATCGTTGTTCTCATATATTCTTCCTTTTGCATCGGTCAAACCAAACCGGTGTACGATCCATCAGAAACTTTTGCACCGGGATTTTATGCAGAGAAAGGCAATACCATTCGCTCGGCCAATGGCGCGCCTGGTTCTGCTTACTGGCAAAACCGCGCTGATTACACCATACAGGCCACACTGGATACGGTGCGTCAGCAATTGTCTGGCTTCGTAACTATTCATTATAGCAATAACAGTCCGGATTCATTATCATCATTATGGCTGCAATTAGAGCAGAACACCTATAAAAAAGGCGCGCGCAGTAATTATTTAACCGATCAGCATCCTGACCAATTTACCAATGGTGTAGAGCTGGATGAGGTTCAGATCGTTTTAAACGGAAAAACAGAAAAAGCAAATTATATAGTTACCGATACCCGCATGCAGATCCGGTTGAACAGATCACTGCCGGCAAAAAACGGCAAGATCGAAATTCGCATTAAATATCACTATACTATTCCCGGCGCATTTGGTGGTCGTACCGATTATGTGCAAACAAAAGACGGTACCATTTACGAAATAGCCCAGTGGTATCCGCGCATGTGTGTGTATGATAATATCAGTGGCTGGAACACTTTACCATTTTTAGGCAGCGGCGAATTTTACTGCGAGTATGGTAATTTCGATTACAGTGTTACCGTACCCTGGAATATGATCGTTGCAGGCGCCGGTGAATTACAAAACCCTACGGAGGTACTTACTGCAAAACAAATACAACAACTGGCAGCAGCGCGTACCAGCGATAAAACGGTTATCGTTCGCTCAGCAGCAGAAGTAACCGATGCGCACAGCCGACCAATACAAAAAGGACAGCTCACGTGGCATTTTAAAATGAACAATACACGCGATGTGGTATTTGGCGCATCTGCAGCTTACATATGGGATGCGGCAAGGGTAAATCTTCCCAATAGTAAAAAGTCGCTGGCCATGTCGGTATATCCTGTTGAAAGCGATGGCAACGATGCATGGGGCCGTTCAACTGAATATCTCAAAGCATCTATCGAATATTTCTCTGCAAAGTGGTTTGTATATCCCTATCCTACTGCTATCAATGAAGCCGGTATTGCAGGCGGTATGGAATATCCCGGTATTTTATTCGATGGCATGAATGATAAAAGCAAAGAATTGTATTGGGTTACCGCCCACGAAATAGGCCATAACTGGTTTCCCATGATCGTTGGGTCAGATGAGCGCAGCCATGCATGGATGGATGAAGGTTTTAATACTTTTATTGATGTGTATGCTTCCGATGCTTTTAATAAAGGCGAATATGCGCCTAAGCGCGATGGTGAATATGCACCGGGCGGTGGCAATCCCGCGGATGAAATACTTCCTTATTTAAGCGATGCAAAAGCGCCTGTTATGATGATGGCCGCCGATGCTATTCCTGAAGCGTATCGTCATCCGATCTCTTATTTTAAACCGGCATTCGGACTGGTATTGTTGCGTGAATATATTCTGGGTAGCGAGCGGTTCGATTATGCCTTTAAAAAGTATGTTGAAAGGTGGGCTTTTAAACATCCGTCGCCAGATGATTTTTTTCATACTATGGATAATGAAGCCGGTGAAGACCTTAGCTGGTTCTGGCGTGAATGGTTTTGCAATAACTGGTCGCTCGATCAGGCCATTCAAAAGGTGAGTGTTGATGGCAAAAATGCAAAAATTACCATCGCCAATTTAGACAGAATGGTAATGCCGGTAATAGTTCAGATCGCATTTAACAATGGAACAACACAGCGCATTAGCCTGCCCGTTGAAACATGGTTCCAGCATAACACATATACATTGTCTATTCCGGTAGCCGAGCCTGTTACATCCGTAACCATTGATCCCGATCATCATTTACCCGATGCCAACAGGCAAAACAATGTGTGGAAACCATAGCTAATTAGATAATTTGCATTATGGACCTGACGGTGAAAATATTCGTGCTTGCGGTGGGATTACTCATCATCACTTTCGTTGCTGTAGGTGTTATTAACCGAACCGATACCCTAAAGCAACTAAAAGATAAATACGATGAGGCCCTGCGCGGCACGGATAAAGATGAAGCCTGGGAAGCCGGCAGCGCCTATTACAGAAGTTTACGCGGAAATAATGAACTTACAGTAGATGATGAGCTGACTATCTTTAAAGAAATTTCGTCAGTGATGAAAGACGCTGAGTGGAGAAACGATGATGAAGAAAGTGAATAGGCAATGGGCAGTAGAAAATAAAGCTTATTGCTTATTCATTTACTGCCCACTGCCTTAAAAATAAAGGGTACGGATCGGCTTTACTCGTTCTTCGTCAGGACCCATCCTGCTCAGCTTGCTTTGCCTTTGTGTTCCCAAAATTCCTTTACAATCCGCCCATCTGACATTTGTCGTAATCGTCGTGTAAATCGTTCTCCTTTAATCCTGCCTTTTTCGTCTTTGCGACCCAATGTTAATACAATCGCATCGCCTTCCTTGTCGGTTTTAAATGCCAGATCGTACTGACTGCAATGCGTTTCAATCAGGGAAGATGGCTGGTACTTTTTTCGCAGAATCTTTAAAACAGGTTCTTGCAGCTCCATAGTTAATTGTTTTTAACATGAATAAATGGACTTTCATGTACCGTTGTCAAGGGCCTACTAATACAGAACCGTTGTTTTCAGATCTCGATTTAAAAGGCCATACAATGGCCTGGGATAGAAGTTATTACTAAACAGTAGTTACGTTGTTGCCGATTGAGTTACTGACCGTTTATTTATTTATACAATTATATCCAGTATCGGTTTATACGCTTGTTCGGGAGGATTGTAAGGGGATACTATGTGTTTGTTCCGGCGTTTTTCTATCCGGCGGGTAACGGCCGCGGCAACAAGTCCGCCTGTAAGATAGAGCGCCATGGTTATCCATTTTCTTTTCATGCTGCCATTGCTGTGTGCGCCATTCAGGCCCAGTTTTGCGGGTAAGGCAACAGCGCCTGCACCGGCAGTTAATCCAAGCATGCTTCCAACAGAAAGCGGTTTATGGCCCAACCCTGCCAGACTGTAATACAGGGTGTTGGCCATAATGCTGCCTGCAACACTGCTGGCATACAATTGTTTTTTACCCGGATGTTGTCCGGCCTTATGCATCAGTTTTTCCGTAACAGCCTTGCCAACCAGATCCATTCTGGGAGCAGAGGGATCAATTTTACGAATGATCTCATGCAAAAGCGTAATGGTAACTGCGCCGGCTAATCCACCGGCCAATGATGCAAGCAGTTTCATGTGAAAAATTTTAAATAACTAAAAAACGAATAAAATAATAATGCCACCGTAACCAATACCTCTAAGTGTTCCTTTTTTTTCGCATGTATATCACGAAAGCGGGGCATCTGTTGAACAATACCGAATATTGAATTTTCAATGTTGAATGTTGAAGTTTATTTACTTCCACATTGGATATTCATTATTCATCATCCGATATTTTTTTATGAATCTCTACATTCACCATAAATCCGCTTATCTCTTCATCAGCATAATAGCCGTAGGCATCAATGAGCGTTCCCTTACGCCCGTCTATTGTTTCGATAGCATATAAAATAGCCATATCATCGGGGTCGGATACGCCTTCGAACCGGTAAAAATTTACGGCCTTCACATCTTTTGCTAAAAATGTTTTACCGGTAGTTAAACAATGCAACTGACCGTTTTCCAGCTTATACTCATCCCTGAATCCTTGTTGTTCAAGGTTGTCAAGACATTTGTCAAGCTCAGTCATGTATGTTGTTCTATCGTTTGCAGCTTGTATAAGCATAATATAATTGTTTATGTAATTCTTCAAAAATTCATGCCCAAAATGCTGAACCTGATCGATTAAATGCCATTATAAGGGCACATGATTGTACGGGGCCTTGTTTAGTACGGAACTGATAAGTGCTTAAAAAGCAACAGCAGAAGTTTTAGATCAGACCTTAAGAAGGGAGTGTTGCGTCAGCGTATTATATAGATTATACTATTATCTTTCTTAAAGTTACAAAATGTTAAACAAAACAGCAATTGTGCCAATGTAATTTTGTGCCTGCTATTATAAACGCTATTTTTTATATTGGCCCTATAAAAAAATACGTACTTTAATAACCCATGGATTATCTGAAAAAGTATAAGAGTTTTTTGTACAGTTATTACCTCAGTTCGGGGGTTCGCATTACTGCAGGAGTAGTATTACCGGCTGTGATACTGGGTTATTTTAATATGCTGTCTGAGGGCGTTGCTATCTCGCTTGGCGCCATGTGTATAAGCGGAACTGATAACCCCGGTCCTATTCATCACAGGCGCAATGGTATGCTCATATGTTTGTCGTTTCTGGTAGTAGTAGCTATCTTAACCAGTCTGGCCGCAGCTTATCATTTCTGGCTGGCTGTTTTAATAACCGTTTTTTGTTTTGTTTTTTCCATGATTGGGGTCTATGGCAGCCGCGCCATTTCAATAGGACTTTCTGCTTTACTCATTATGGTGTTGCAGGTAGGCCATCCGGGTCATGGAAAAGTGGTTTTTATACAGGCCGCTTATATATTGCTGGGCGGTTTATGGTATACCGGTTTAAGTTTGATCTTGCACAACTTTGCTCCTTTCAGGCTGGCACAACAGGCAGTAGGCGAATGTATTGCGGTTACCGCCGATTATATACGCATCAGGGCTTCCCTGTACGATGAAAAGGCAGATCCTGAAAAGGTATACAACCAAATGATTGAACAGCAGGTTGTGGTACATCAAAATCAGGAGCTGGTTCGGGAGCTGTTATTCAAAAGCCGTGAAATTGTAAAAGATTCAACCAATACGGGCCGTACTCTGGTAATGTTATTCCGGGGACTGGTAGATCTTTTTGAAAAAATAATAACGGGCTATCAGGATTATAAAGAACTGCATGTGGTATTTGACGGAACCGGTATCATGGAAAAATACCGCGAACTGATCCTGCAACTGGCCGCTGAACTGGATGATATCAGCATTGCGGTAAGCAGTGGCCGGAAGTCACGCGAAACAACTGCCCTGCCTGATGCCATCAGAGAAGTACGTAAATTTTATATTGAGCTAAGAAGCAAAAAAAGAACTTCTGAAAATCTGCACTATTTTATTATCCTTCGAAATATTCTGGGCAATATTGAAGATATAGCCAATCGTATTCATACCCTTCATTTATACACGAGCTATCAGGAGCCTGTTACGCGACCTGTTGAACTGGATGAGTCTCAGAAATTCGTTAACCGGCAGGATTACAGTTTTAAAGTTCTTATCGCCAACCTGAGCCTTCAATCAAATTTTTTCAGGCACGCATTGCGGGTTAGCATTGCCACACTGGTAGGTTATATTATTTCATTATCCTTAAAAGTAGGCCACAGCTATTGGATCCTGCTTACTATAATCGTTATATTAAAACCGGCTTACAGTCTCACCAAAAAACGAAATTACGAGCGGTTGCTGGGCACCATTGCAGGAGCCATTGCGGGTCTTATTATATTGTATTTTATAAAAGACAAAACGGCTTTGTTTGTAATTATGCTGGTGCTTATGTTGGGTACATATAGCCTTCTCCGCACCAATTACATGCTTAGCGTAATATTTATGACGCCCTATGTGTTGTTGTTATTTCAGCTGCTATACACTATTCCATTTAAGAACATTATTACCGATCGCCTGCTCGATACAATGATAGGCTCTGTTATTGCTTTTATTGCCAACCTTTTGATAACGCCGGTATGGGAACACGAACAGATCACCTCCTACTTATCAAAGGCCATTGAAAAAAATACAGCCTGGTTTAAAACGGTGGTGTGCGCTTTAATGGGCAAACCGGTTTTGCCAACGGAATACCGGGCAAACCGTAAAGAAGCATTTGTGGCCCTGGGCAACTTATCAGATGCTTTTACCCGCATGCTGGCCGAACCAAAGCGGCAGAAAAAAAATGTTTCGCTTGTTCAAATGCTGGTTGTATATAATCACCTGTTAACATCACATATCGCTACTTTGGCGCATTACGGAGAAGAATTTGCTTCCTTTAATGTGTCGAAAGATTTTATACCGGTTACCAATAATATCGAAACTGAATTACTCGCTTCCAAAGCCATTATGGATGGACAACCAGTGCCTGCAACGCCCGGCCGGCCACCTCACTGGCAGTTAGTTGACAAACGGGTTACTACTTTAATGGAAAACCGGCAAAAGGAACTACAGCAGGGGTTATCCGATACGGATACCCGAAAAAATCTGGTAGCGGTAAAGTCCGTTACCGATGAATTTAAGGTGATCTACGGGATAGCTGCTGATATTAAAAAAGTGGGTACACAATTAACATCAATAGAAAATAAATGATTTACAAAATTGCATTTGTTGCCCTGGCATTCCTTTGCACACTAACATGTATTGGTCAGGAAATAAAAATTACCAGACTAACTTCAACCCAAATTCCTGCACAAATTCAATACAGCGGAAAATTTAAAGATGGTGTTCGGTTTACTGATAAAGATGGTGATCATATTATCATTACAGCTGAAACCGGTCATTATGTAAACAAGCAAATTAAACACGAAGATGACGGAGGCGATGCAGAACTTTATGCTTTCAACTATCTCATTAAAGAAAACTCGATTGAATTAAAGTGGAAGGTGTATGATTTCATTCACGATTGCCCCGTTGACTATGAAGCTTCCTTTGTTAAAAACACTTTACAGGTAACAGATCTTGATCACGATGGCGCTGCAGAAGTATGGCTAATGTATAGAACGGTATGTCATGGGGATGTTAGTCCGGAGGATATGAAAATAATCATGTATCAGCAACAACAGAAATTTGCCATGAGGGGCGAAACCAAGGTTGAAGTGGCAGCGAATCACTACGAGGGCGGCAATTATAAGTTTGATAAAGCATTTACGGATGGGCCGAAAGAATTTAGGGAATTTGCGATTAAACTCTGGAACAGTCATATAAAGCAACACTTTGAGTAGTGTTGATTGCAGCGGAAGGGGCCGTGGCACGCTTTTTTTGCCAATTTTCTCAAAATCAATATTATGGCAACGCAAACAATAACACAGTTAACTGTTACCAGCGACGCCTTTACCGATGGCGGCCCCATTCCTTCAAAATATACCTGTGAAGGAGAAAATATCAATCCTTCTTTCGATATAGGCACCTTTCCCGATAATACACAATGTCTTGCATTAATTATGGAAGACCCGGATGCCCAAAAAGGCATTTTTACCCACTGGGTCATGTGGAATATACCCATTACCAGCCGCATAGAAGAAAACAGCGCTCCCGGCACCCAGGGCAACAATAGTTACGGAAAGCCGCAGTATGCAGGCCCTTGTCCTCCATCAGGAACACACCGGTATTATTTCAGAATTTACGCATTGTCGCAGCCACTTAGTCTGCCCGAAGGCGCCAGTAAAGAAGATCTGGTAACGGCTATGAAAGACTATGTAATATCTTTTGCTGAGTATATGGGCCGGTATGAAAAACACAAAAAGTAATTGCGTATATGCGGCCCCTATATAGTTTAAACCCCGGGGCTATACGGGGGCTAAGAGTTTGTCAGTAAAATAAAATAAGTTTAATATAAAGATAATGGAATAAGAAGCCGAAATGCTTTGAAATACTTTTCAGGCGTAGCATCTTTGTACTGTCAACGAACAATGACAGAAATCCAAAATCCGATAGAAAGATCAGTCCATTTCCCTTGAAAACTATCTGAATCCAATAAGTGAAAATCCGTCGTATCCAAAGCCTATGAAGCTGGAACCAATCCTCTTAGAAAAACCAATACGCTTTACCACTAGAGGATCCCTTAAGATTAAGTAATTGCCCCCGCAAAGTCGGGGGTATTTTTTTGCCCGGAACATCCCCTTTTTACTCCCCTTACGTAAAAACCATTAGGCTTTCCGCGAAATATGTTATTTTTATAAATACAGGTCTGTTACCATAGCACCTTTAACAGCCTGCGAAATTCCCTTCCATCAGTCTCTGATTAGTACCCGCGTTACTTTATTATTGTAATGAACGCACATGTGTATAAGGCGTTTTTGATTCAGTAGCAGTTGTAGTATTCAAAAACCAGCCAACACATGAAAGACAAATTAACGTGCATTCTATTTATCGATGACGATGAGCCCACTAACTTTCTTAACAAACTGCTCATTGAAGAAATGAGTTGTGCCCATCACGTACAGGTGGTTCACAGCGGCAATGAAGCGCTGGAATATCTTACCGGATCGGGATCTTTTAAACATAATGGGAACGATCATCCACGGCCGGACCTTATCTTTCTTGATATAAATATGCCGGGTATGGATGGATGGGAATTTCTTGATCAGTACAAACAACTGCCGCCAACCCAAAAAGCAAATATCGTTATGGTAATGCTTACCACATCATTAAACCCGGATGATGAAAAAACTGCTCAGCAACATGCTGAAATATCCGGCTTTGAAAACAAGCCGCTGCAACCGGAGGTAATAAAAAAAATACTCAGCCGGTTTTTTCCTAATGTATGTTAAACACGATTCGTTCTTATGGGAGGATCTAATTTAAGCTCAGGCGAAGAAACTACACGACTTATTATAAACTCTGCACTTGATGCCATTGTATGCATCGATACAAAGGGTTGTATCACCATCTGGAATCCACAGGCAGAAAAAGTATTTGGATGGACAGAAGAGGAAATAAAAGGACAGCCTTTAACAAACACCATTATTCCTCCGCAATATCGTGCACTGCACCTGGCAGGCATGGAACGGTATCTGAAAACCGGTCAGCATGTTGTATTAAACAAGCTGGTTGAACTCACCGCCCTGCACCGCAGCGGCAAAGAATTTCCCATTGAACTTACTATTGTACCCATGCGGCAGAAAGAGCATGAATTTTTTTGCGCGTTTATTCGCGATATAACCGACCGCAGAGAGGCAGAAGCACGGCAAAACCAATATGCCGAAGATCTTAAACAAAAAAATACTGAGCTGGAACAGTTTGCCTATGTGGCTTCTCACGATCTGCAGGAACCTTTACGCACCGTTTCAGGATTTGTTGAACTGCTGAGGCGTCATTATAAAGATAATGCCGATGAGAACGTTGATAAATACATCAACTATATAACCGATGCATCAGATAGAATGAGAAAGCTGGTGCAGGACCTGCTTGATTATTCCCGCCTGGGAAAGCAACGCATTCTGGAAACTATCGATTGTAACGAGGTGGTGCAAAATGTACTGTCAGACCTTACCATGGCCATCCAGGAAAGCCAGGCCATTGTTCATGTGGATCCACTTCCTGTTATATCGGGATATCCTACCGAAATAAAACAACTATTTCAAAACCTGTTAAGCAACTCACTTAAGTTTCGCAAACCGGGCGAACCGCCGGTAATTAAAGTATCGGTAACTGCCAAAGAAGATCTGTGGCTATTCTCTGTTACAGATAATGGAATTGGTATAGAAGAAAAATACTGGACGCGCATCTTCGTGATCTTTCAACGCCTGCACACGAAAGCCGAATACCAGGGCACCGGCATCGGTCTTGCCCATTGTAAAAAAATAGCCGAGCTGCACAATGGAAAAATATGGCTTGATTCAATCCCCGGCAAAGGCAGCACTTTTTATTTTACCGTGAAAAAAAGAAGCACCGATCTATGGCCCGCAGAATAACCGTGGATAATTAATTGCAAAAAAAATTTGCGTAGTTAAATAGCTACACATATATTTGTAGTCAAATAACTACATATGAATTTGCGCAGAGACGTTTTTCAGGCAATAGCCGATCCAACAAGACGCGCAATCCTGCTGCTGCTGGCTTCTCAATCACTGACAGCCGGAGCAATTGCGTCAAACTTTGACACAGCCCGGCCTACTGTTTCAAAACACCTGCAAATACTCACTGAGTGCGAATTGCTTAAACAGGAGCAAAACGGCAGGGAAATTTATTACCACATCAATGCAAAAAAAATGAAGGAGGTCGCAGACTTTATTGAGCCATTCCGCCAAATGTGGGATGACAGATTTAATAAATTAGAATCAATCATGAAAAAATACAAATCAAAATAATTATGGAACAGAAAACAAAAGTGAATGCTGAAAATGACAAACAGGAACTGGTAATTACCAGAGAGTTCGATCTGCCGCTGGACTTACTTTTTAAAGCTTATGAGGAACCCGAGATCGTTGAGCAGTGGATGGGAACGAAAGTGCTGAAACTTGAAAATAAAAAACACGGCGGTTATCAGTTCGAAACAACCGATCCAAAAGGAAATAAATATGGATTCAGCGGCGCCATTCATGAGTTCATTCCCAACAAAAAAATCATACGCACATTTGAAATGGACAATACGCCTTTTGGCGTTCAGCTGGAGATCTATGAATTTGAATCCCTTACCAACGACACCAGCAAACTCACCATGCATGTGATCTACGAATCAGTTGCACAAAGAGATCAGGTACTGAAGCTGCCCTTTACACAGGGAATAAACTTCGCGCATAACCGACTTCAGGATATTGTGAGTAAATTAAAATAACACGTTATGACTAAGAGAAATAAAATCATCTATTGGATCTCTACTATCTGGCTTTCATTGGGCATGCTGTCAACCGGACTCACCCAGCTATTCAGAGTACAGTCAGAAGGCGCCGTGTCGCCGCCCGGTGTATACGGTATTACCTATCTGGGATATCCCGTTTACCTGCTGACAATATTAGGTGTATGGAAAATTCTGGGCGTAGTAGCCATACTTTCTCCTAAATTTCCTTTACTGAAAGAATGGGCTTATGCAGGCTTTTTCTTCATCATGTCGGGAGCAGTTTTTTCACACATCGCCATGCATGATTCTATAGGACAAATGTGGCCTTCTGTATTACTGTTGGTCCTCACCGTGGTATCGTGGTATTTCAGACCTGTAGATAGAAAAATCGTTACTTTTAATTAATAAATGAGCAGCACATGAACCCGAAAGTTGATTTTTATTTTGACAAAAACGAAAGCTGGCAGAAAGAAATTGAGAAATTAAGGACCATCGTTCTTGATTGCGGATTGGAAGAAGAACTGAAGTGGGGCTGTCCCTGTTACCAGTTTCAGGGCAGTAACATAGTGCTGATCCATGTATTTAAAGAATACTGTGCGTTGCTGTTTTTCAAAGGCGCCCTGTTAAATGATCCCGAGGGCATTTTGATCCAGCAAACAGAAAATGTGCAGGCAGCCCGTCAGATCCGCTTCACCAGCGCCAAACAAATAGGTAAGATGGAAGCTACTATAAAAGCCTATATCTACGAAGCCATTGAGGTTGAAAAAGCGGGTTTACAAGTGAAGCTAAAAAAGACTGAAGAATTCCCGATGCCCGAAGAATTTCAAAAGAAATTAAACAAAATGCCTGCCCTCAAAACCGCCTTTTATGCATTAACGCCCGGGCGGCAAAGAGCATATCTTCTTTATTTTTCTTCTGCAAAACAATCCAAAACACGTGAAACAAGGATTGAAAACTATCTGCAGCAGATCCTGGACGGAAAGGGGTTGAATGATTAATCTTTCAGCTTATTGATCGCCGCTTTTATCAGCTCCGGCTCATATCCTTTTTGTAACAGGTAATCGGTGGTTTTGCCCATTTTTACAAACAGGTTTACACCTTCGCCTTTTATCGAGTTCCATTTTTGTTTGGCCAGCTTGTGCAGCGTTTTATCGTAATCTTCATTATCAAGTTCTTTCATGGCTTTGTTAATACAGTAAGCGCTTACCTGTTTTTGCTTCAGGGCATGTTTTATTTTTACCCTGCCCCATTGTTTCATTCTGAATTTGCCGCCGGCAAACTGAATGGCAAAACGTTCTTCGTTCAGGTAATTTTCTTCAATTAACTGCGCCAGAGATTCTTCTACGGCCTGCTTGCGCAGGCCGTAAGAATATAATTTTTCTTTCGCCTCTGCATGGCTTCTTTCCTGATAACCGCAATAATGCCGCAGCTTCTGCAACGCCTGCTCTTTGCTAAGTTGTTTTCGTTGAATCATCGTGAATCGGCAATCGTGAATCGGCAATGGATTCACTATTGCTTGTTTTTCCTTGTAACCTGAAACTTGTAACGTAAACGTATTAACTTGTTAACTTCTCACCTATCAACTATTCTTCAATTCTATCCAAACATCCGTAATCATTCTTCAGCAGATCATCGTAAAAATCAGCTTTTTTAAACAGGTTGTCGAAGGTTGTAACGCCTCCTTCTTTTGTAATATCAAGATCGTAGATAATGCACGACAATACAATATTCTGGTTCTGACAGCTCAATACCAGTCCATTCAACCGGTAGTTCTCCTGCAGTAAAAACTGGTACAGCGGTTTTATTTTAAGGGCATCCTGTGGTAACTGACACAGATAAGCGTCGCCTACCACAAAATAATTTTCTGCATTATAGCTGATCTTGATCTTCGCACTGCCCTCACGAACCTCCCAGCGGTTTACGCCATCGCGCGACAGCTTAATATCTTTACCGAGTTCTTTCAGAATATCTTCAATAGTTTTTGCAACACCGGTTGGCGCTACTTCCTGCTCAGGCATTTGCGGCAGCTTTACTTCGGTACCGCAGGCAGGACAATATTTTCCTCCTTCAATATTGGTGGGCAATACCAGATATTCGCAGCTCTGGCAGCGGGTTGCTGTAGTT
>Ga0105239_10006412_pt1 | contig 13657 bp, 14 predicted proteins | sample KBSC44metaG_FD_92761 | JGI IMG/M metagenome (GOLD analysis project Ga0105239, IMG submission 92761) | Corn rhizosphere microbial communities from Kellogg Biological Station, Michigan, USA - KBS C4-4 metaG | ecosystem: Host-associated > Plants > Roots > Rhizosphere > Soil | place: Michigan, USA... | reverse complement strand
TTTCAGTGTGACGAGACGTAATCCGATTCCGCGTGCGCAGGCGGCATAGCAAAACTCTCCCTCATGCGCTTCGTTTCCGCGGCAGGTGTCAGCCCAAAAAAGCGCTTGAACTCCCGATTGAACTGCGAAGGGCTTGCGTAGCCGACGGCATGGCTGGCCGCCTCTGCGGTCATGCCCTGCCGCATCATCAGCAGGCGTGCCTGGTGCAAACGCGTGGACTTCACGTACTGCATGGGTGACGTACGCGTGATGGCTTTGAAATGGCTGTGGAAGCTGGGCACGCTCATGCCGGCCTCACTGGCCAGTTCCGGGAGATCGAGCGGCTGCGCATAGGTAGCGTGGATACGACGCAGCGCCTTGCCGATCTTGCCGAACTGCCCCTGCATCGCCAGCGCCGAACGCAACGCACTGCCCTGCGCGCCCGTCAGCACACGGAAATACAGTTCGCGCACCAGCGCCGGACCCAGGATAGTGGCGTCGAGCGGGCGATTCATCGCTTCCAACAAGCGCAACACGGACTCCCGCAGCGCGGAGTCCATCGGACTCGACATCATGCTTTGCGGCGCCTCCACCGGTGCCGGCGTCTGATGGCGGTCGATATGGATCATCAGTTCGGCGGCTACCTGGAAATCCAAGTGCATATAGATCGCCAGCAGTGGGCGCTTTGACGTCGCGTCGGTTTCCATCGAGAAGGGCACCGGCACCGAGACGGCAAGATAATGCTGCTCGTCATACAGATAGACTCGATTGCCGAAATAGCCCCGCTTGCGTCCCTGACAGACGATCACAATTCCTGGATCGTACAGAACTGGGGTACGGGACAACGCGCGGTCCGAACGTAAGATGCGCACGTTGGACAGCGCCGTCAGGTTATACCCCTCCTCGATCGCCAGCGGTCGAAGCAGGGCCACCATACGTCGCCGATACTCCGCGGACGGCTGAGTGTCACGGACAGCCTTTCTCATGGAACTGCATCAAGAGACATAGGAATAGGCAATAAAATCACCTGATATGACCTCAAAACAACGTGGCTGAGAGAATATTGTATCAGCCTCCTTTGACTTCACCCGCGTGGTTTCCATGTCACCCAGCAAAATCATCTTCATCACTGGCGTCAGCAGCGGTTTCGGCCGGGCACTGGCACGGGAAGCGCTCGCGGCAGGTCATCGCGTCGTCGGCACTGTACGAAGCGAGCCTGCGAGGCAAGACTTCGAAGCGCTCGCTCCGGCCCTCGCCGTGGGGCGTGTACTCGACGTGACTGATTTCGAGGCCATTGATGGTGTTGTCGCCGATGTCGAGGCGACCGTCGGTCCGGTGGACGTGCTCGTCAACAACGCCGGGTACGGCCATGAGGGAGTGATGGAGGAATCCCCGCTGTCCGAGATGCGTCGGCAGTTCGACGTGAACGTGTTCGGTGCCGTCGCGATGATGAAAGCCGTACTGCCCTACATGCGCACCCGCCGGCGCGGGCACATTCTCAACATCACCTCGATGGGCGGTTTCATCACCATGCCCGGTATCACCTATTACTGCGGTAGCAAGTTCGCGTTGGAAGGCATCTCCGAGGCACTCGGCAAGGAAGTCAGGCCCGTCGGCATCGCCGTGACTGCGGTCGCGCCGGGCTCGTTTCGCACCGACTGGGCCGGCCGCTCGATGACGCGGACACCCCGGTCCATCCCCGACTATGACGCGCTGTTCGACCCGCTCCGAGAAGCCCGCAAGGAGAAGAGCGGCAAACAACTGGGGGATCCGGCGAAAGCCGCACGCGCCATGTTGGCCGCGATCAACAGCGACACTCCACCGGCACACCTGCTGCTCGGCAGCGACGCGCTGGGTCTGGTATTCGAGAAACTATCTGGACTCGCCGACGAGCTCAAAACGTGGGAGGCGGTCACGCGTTCGACGGATGGTTGAGAGCGGATCTGAGGCGCGTCCAGAGCAGCAGGTACAAGGCCAATACCCAATGAAACGCAATCGGAATAGCGCCGTGCAAATAAAAGTCGGCGCCATAAAAGCGCACGGTCAAAACCAGTCGTATGCCCATGACCGTGAAGTACAGTAGGGCCAGGATGCGCAGGCGCAGCGACCAACCAGGGCTGCACCCGGCAAGAGGCTGGCGACCGACCTGGGTCGCCAGCACACTCATCAACATCAGCAGCGCGATCTGAACCGGTAGCAGCAGCGGATAGGGCAGCAACCCCGAATACCAGGCCGGCATGCCCGGAAGCCACGCCGGCTCGAGCAGGAGTACCTCGATCTGACCGACCACGCGCAGAAAAAAGAGTGCGATGCAGACCCACAAAGCGGCGGTCGAAAGTGACGACACTCGGGTGCGAGCCGGCAATGACACACTGACTACCGCGCTGGCTACGACAGCTTGCCCGAAGTCTGACTCAATACGTGGTGATACCAATCGCTCTGGAAAATGCCGTCAGGATCGAGACGCTGTTTGGTCGCCATGAAGCCGCGGAGAGTGGGATGGCATGTCAACAACTGATCCGGGCGCGCGAACCGATGATAGGTCAGGTAGTAGGTGCCGCCATGCACAATGGCCAGATCGATCAGGCGCACAAAGGCTCCTTCAGCCTTGAAAACCGCTTGTGGACGGTGATCGACGTGCAGGTTGAATATCACACAGGCATATCGGTCTTGCGCCCAGGGTAGGGCGCTCTCCAGGTCGGGCTCGGTGAGACGGATAGTGCCGTAAATGAGATCGACAGGGTGCCGGAGAAAGTCCTGCCGGGCCTCCTGCATGAAGGCCGCCAGGTGCGCTCGGGGGACATAGATTTCGGTGATCATCTCGCCGCCGCGGGTGTTCGCGCCCAAGCGCTCATCGAGCGAGCCGTGATAGCTCTCCAGGTACAGATTGAGCTGGTGAGTATCACTCCAATAGAGTTGGCCGGAGGTGGCCAGATAAAAGGCGGAGAATTCCTGGAAGGCACGTTGCTTGTCCCGGTGTGCCAATTCCAACAGCTTGTTCCAATCCGCCTGGGACAGGCGGCGCTGTCGCGGTGGAATGGCGCGCTCGGCCTCGACCGGGTGATAGCAGGACAGGACGCCGGTGCGCAGGAATTCCGGTGTGTTGGGATCGATGGCGAACTGGAAGTCTCCATAGGATGCGCCCCTGGCGATTTTCTCGGTGAGCTTGTCCATCAAACCCTCGACATCGAGCATTTCGACCACGCGCTGCACCTGCCGTCGGGGCGCGAGTCGCAGGGTGGCTGCCGTAACCACTCCAAACAATCCATACCCGCCCACGACGTGCCGGAAGAGCTCGGGGTGCTCGCTACGACTGCAGCGAACGACCTCTGCATCACCGGTGACGACTTCGAGTGACTCGATGTCCGCGATGAATGGTGCGGCGGTGAGACAACGACCATGAATGTTGGCGGCCACCGCGCCGCCGATGGTGAGACGATCGGCGCCGGTTTGTTTTTGCCGGATGCCCCACAAACAGTCCTTACCGTTGGGTCGGGCGAGATAGCCACGGATGACATCGGGCCAGGTGATACCGCCCTCGACTTCGAGGAGTCCCCGTTCCTCGTCCAGCGCCCGCACTCGTTTCAGCCGGCGCATGTCCAGAACTGAGCCGCCGGAGAGAAATTGTTGACCGCCCATGGCGTGCCGGCCGCCGGCAATGGCCAGGGGCGCGCGGTATTTGCGTGCCCGCTCGACCGCCTTTACGACATCCTCGACTGTCCAGGCCTCGATCACCCGGGCGACGCGCGTGCGATTCAAAGCGGAGTGGGTGTCGTTCATCCAGGCCGGGAGCACGCGGGGCTGACGGCGGAAGGGGATTTTCAGTGGTCTCATACTTTCCGGATGGTAAAACCGCGGCAGCGGAACTCAATACCTGCTAAAAAAGTATCGGAATCCAATACCCACGGAATACGGAGGAAACACTCATGCCGGAAACGACTCGAGGCAGCGCCGCTGGCCGTGTCATGACCAGCCTCAAGCGGATCATGAAATCGCGGCAAATCACCTACGCCGAGCTGGCCCGGCGGATTCGGCTCAGTGAGGCTTCGGTGAAGCGGATCTTCTCGCGCGTGACCTTGAGCCTGGCCCGGCTCGAGCAGATCTGTCAGGCACTCGATGTCAGTATGCAGGAGGTGGTGCGCCTGGCCGGGGAGCAGGCGGCGGATGCGGCTGAGCTGTTGACCCTGGAGCAGGAAACGGCACTCGCGGCCGACCCGAATCTGTTGGCCTGCTTTTACCTGCTGGCGAACGGACACTCGGGCCGGGAAATCAGCGTGGAGTTGGGTGCTGATGAAAAGTTGGTACGTCGTTGGATGGTGCGACTGGAGGCGTTGCGACTCATCGAGATGCGTACGAAGTTGCGTGCCCGGGCCCGTGCCGCTTCGGTCATTGCATGGCGCCGGGATGGGCCGCTACGCCGCCGGTTTGAAGGGCAGATCCGTCAGGAGTTTCTGCAGTCCTCGTTTTCTGCCGCGGGAGAGGCGTTGCATTTTGTCTCGGCCGAGCTGTGCCAGGCCTCCTACAGTGTGCTGCTGCGTAAGATCGAGCGCCTGGCCACGGAGTTTCGTGATATTGCGGAGTTGGATCGTGCGCTGCCGGCGAAGGAAAAGCGCAGCGTGGCGATGTTGTTCGCCGTGCGGCCGTGGGTGTTTTCCATGTTCGAGCAGGTCAGGAAGGCAGTCCGATCCTAGCGGCTATCGATGGCCGCCGGAGCGGCCCAGCAGGGGGCGACTTGCACTCTAATACATTACTAGTTATATAATAAGTTATGGAAATCGAGGATATCGTCAAAGCCTTGGGCCATCTGACTCTCGGCACCCGGCTGAAGCGTCTCGGTGAGCGCCTGCAGGCGCAAACCCAGGTCGTTCTCGAGAGCGCGGGTATCGATGTGCCAGCGGCGCATTTCCCGGTGCTTGCGGCACTGGGGCGACTGGGACCTCTGAATGTCGGCGAGCTCACCGAGGCTGTCGGGATGAGTCAGCCCGGAGTGACGCGCCTGCTGGACAAGCTGGCGGCCGACGGTCTCGTTCAGTCCTCACAATCGGCGGCCGACCGGCGCGTGCGGACGATTGAATTGACGAAGTCCGGACGGCAACTCATGTGGAAAGCGGAGCGCTCAGTCTGGCCGATCGTCGAGGCCGCAGTTGCCGATGCGTGCGCGGGGCAGGCGCGTACCCTGTTGCCGGTCCTCACCGCGTTGGAGGACGCGCTCGCCCAGACTTCATTGAGTGAGCGTGCGGAGCGTTTGGGCTTGGGAGAAACAAAACATGCATCCACTTGACCGGCCTGTCTGGTCCAGCCTGACCACGTACCATGCACGGCTGTCGGAAGGAAATGCGCTGGCGCGCAGATTTCTACCGGACGTAAATCTGTTCGTGTCCACATGCGACGAGTCACCCGAGGCGCTGGCAGCGTTGGCTGAGGTGGTCGAGCCGGGCGAGTTCGCGTTCATACTTCAGGTTCCCGAGATTTCCGCCCCATCCAGCTTCGAGCTGGTGAAGTCGACGGAAGGCGTGCAGATGGTGATTACCACAGACGTTGCAAGCAACCGCACTGCTGGCACCTCGGACGCCGAAATCGTGACCCTCACTGACGAGGATGCCCCGGAAATGCTCGCGTTGGCCACACTCACCGAGCCGGGCCCCTTCCTGACACGAACCCATGTCATGGGACACTTTCGTGGAGTTCGGATCGATGGCCGATTGGCCGCGATGGCCGGCGAGCGTCTGCGATTCCCCGGATACACCGAAGTCAGCGGCGTGTGTACCCATCCCGATTTTCGCGGCCGCGGCCTGGCCCGTCGCTTGTCCGCGGCAGTGGTCGCCGGCATCGAGGCCCGCGGTGACAAGGCTTTCCTGCATGCGTGGAAATCCAACCACGCCGCGATATCCCTGTACGAGGGGCTGGGCTTCAGGATTCGTACGGGCGTGAATGTCCAGGTGTTGAAGCGCCAGGACGGTTGAAGCGCGAGGGCTAGAACACCATGTTGATTGCCGCGACCGGTGTCACACTGATTCCCGAGTTGCGGCCGATGGGGATGTAACGCACACCCGCAATGACGCCCATTCTGGCGCTCCAGTTATATTCGAGCGCCGGCGCGAAGGCCCATGACCGGCTCGGGCCGGAGCTTTGTTGGAAGGGCAGAGGCGGCGCGCTGCCGCCGGCCGCCGCCGGATAGCTCCCTGTGACTCCCGTGCTGGCGTCGTGCTCATAAACCACATCCAGCGCCAGCACCCAGCTTCGGGTGAGGCTGTATTCCCAGCTCGAGTCCGCCGTAAACGTGTTGCCCGGCTTGGCGTGTCCGGTAAACCCGGAAGCCGTACCGTAGACGCTCACGCCCTGCAACGAGACCTGACTCGACAAGGCATAGGACAGATCCAGTCGTGTTCGCAGGATCCGGCCGGTGCCGAGCCAGAAATAGTCCTGGGAATACAGAGAGACAATGGTGGTGCGGGCGCCGGCCCCGAACCCGTCCGCCGGATGTTGGTCGAGGCGGTCGTATTTCCCGGTGGGGAGGGTCTCACCGACCACGATGGAGGTCGTCGGGATCCAACTTCCTTCCTGAAAGCGGGTCAGGCGGTATTGCGCCTGGAGTGTCACGTCACCGACCTGGATACCGGAGCTGCTCGGGCCTTGGCTGGCTTCTTTATAGCCGAAGCGTGGAATCAAGCCTCCCGAGATGCGGTCGGTGATCCCATAGAGAATATAGGACTGCGATCCGAAGTCGTTCACATGAGGTGTGCTGACACGGTGGCCTCGTGAGTCGTTATATCCGTAGGTAATGACATCGTAGACATACGGCTCCACCAGAAAATGCCCCTGGGGCAACGTGGATGCGGAAGCCGCCAGCAGTGGCCCGGTCCACCAGGCATCATCCAGAGATTGATGATTTGCCTGAGTTGCCATGTCTTCCGCGTGTGCAACTGCCCAGTTGCACAGGATGAGGAGACTCGAGAGTCTCCAGGTTCGCTCGCTCACAGTGTCAGTTGTCCGCTATCGTCGGTGATTCTCCATCGTCCTCCAGCTTCAGCCGCAGGTCATTCCGATTCCTGCGGCCGAGCCGACAATGGCAACGAGGGCGGCAAGCCTGCCGTAAGACAGGGTGGCTTTGAAGGGCCACTTCCTATGCAGTCACCGATTCCACTTTCGCCCCCTCAGAATCTGCGCGCACCCAACCGGGCGAGCATTTCCGAGAGCGCTTCCGGACTGATGTAAAAATATTCGCACACCCGTCCCCACAACATGGCTGTCGGCACATTGCGGCCGCCGCGCTCTTTCTGGGCCTGGTGCAGAACATACAGAACCACCCGCTCTTTTCGAGTCAGTCCGTCGCGAACGTCGGGTATGTCGCGCAGGTCGGGTAATTCGGGGTTGTCCATGAGGACATTTTTGCGGGGCGTGCCGATCTTGCGCAAGCCCTATGATCCGCAACGGCAGGTTCGCTAAAATCACCGGGCGCACCGACTCGAGGAGGTATCAATGAGGCGTTCCATCGCTGCCCGGCTGGCCATGCTCGTATTGGCCGTCGCGGCCGGCACTTGCTCCGCACAGAACTGGGTTGAAGGTAAAAATTATTTCCGGATCACGCCCCCGCAGCCCACCAGCGTCCCGTCCGGTAAGGTCGAGGTCATGGAGGTGTTCTCGTACGGCTGTCCGGCGTGTAACGCATTTCAGCCCATCATCAAGCAGCTCAAGGCCTCCCTGCCGCCGAATGCGGTGATGGTCTATCTGCCAGCCTCGTTCATCCCCGCCGAGGATTGGCCGATGTTCCAACGCGCGTATTTCACGGCACAGGCGTTGGGAATTGCGGATAAGACTCACGACGCCATGTTCAATGCCGTCTGGGTGACCAAAGAGCTGTCCGCGATGGATGAGGCCGCTCATCGTCCCAAGTCCACCCTGCCCACGATCGAGGATGCTGCGAAGTTCTACGAGCGCACGGCCGGGGTAAAGGCCGCGACCTTCCTGGCAACCGCGAATTCCTTCGGAGTGGATGCCAAGATGCGCATGGCGGATGCGGAAATCGGCGCTGCCGAGGCACTCAGCACTCCAACAATCATCGTCAATGGCAAGTGGCGCCTGCAGGCGCAGACGGCCGGGGGAATCGACCAGATGATTCAGTTGGTGAAGTACCTGGTTGCGCGGGAGTCGGTGCCGGCCACGGCCGCGAAGTGAGATGAGACAGTTGTTGGTGGCGGCGCTCGCGGTGCTTTGACTCGGCGCCGCCGCCCCTCCCGAGTATTTCCATCCAGGCCATCCGCTACGGCACTGGTCGCGCTTGCACCGCTCCAGTCGTGACTGACCCGTAATGGGGCGGGGACTTGTTCCCTCAACTCCTGTGTGTTAAGTCTAGGAATGCGCTTACCGTCTATATAAGAACGGCGAGTCGAATCGAGGGGGGCTCTTCGATTCAGAGGTTGCAATGGCAACTGACGCTGATGTTTCTGCATTGAGCCGGCGCGAATTGCTGGGAATGATCGGGGCCACGGCCGGGGCTGCGGCCATGTACCAGGCAATGAGCGGTCTCGGATTCGCGGCGGAGTCACCGTATCGCGGTCCGATCGAGCTGCAAGGCACGCCACCAGGTGCTTCGGTCCTGATCCTCGGGGCCGGTATTGCGGGAATGACCGCGGCCTACGAGCTGCGCCACGCCGGATACCAGGTCCGGGTGTTGGAATACAACAATCGTGCTGGTGGCCGTAACTGGAGCCTGCGCGGCGGGGATACCTACACCGAGTTGGGTGGGGCGGCCCAGCGCTGCGAATTCGACAAGGATCTGTACGTCAATCCCGGGCCGTGGCGCATTCCCTATCACCATCGCGGCATGTTGAGCTACTGCCGCCGCCTGGGTGTGCCGCTGGAGGCCTTCGTACAGGTCAACTACAACGCCTACCTGCACAACAGTGGTGCGTTTGGCGGCAAGCCGAGGCGTTACCGCGAGATCAAGGCCGACTACCAGGGACATGTGGCCGAGCTGTTGGCAAAAGCCACGCAACAGAATGCCTTGGATGCGGCCGTGACCCCGGAAGATCGGGAGAGATTGCTCGAATCGCTGCGCGAGTGGGGCGCGCTCGATCATAACTTCGCCTACGTTGCCGGGCACCCGAGCAGCGAAAGGCGGGGTTACCACAAGATGCCGGGCGGGGGACTCACGGCGCGTCCGATCCCTTCGGATCCCCTGGGCCTGGCAGACATTCTGGATTCGCGACTCTGGCAGAGCATCTCAGCCGGCGACGTCATGGACATGCAGACGGCGCTGTTTCAGCCCGTGGGCGGCATGGGCCGGGTGGGTGAAGCCTTCGCCCGGGAGTTGGGCTCCGTCATTCAATACAACGCCAAGGTCATCGAGATCCAACAGGATGCCAAAGGTGTTACCGCGTACTACGAGGATGGCAATACGCAGGGAGCGAAGCGGACCGCGCGCGCGGACTGGTGTTTGTGCACGATTCCATTGCCCATCCTGGCGCAGATTCCCTTGAATGTCGGTCCTGAGCTGGCGGCGGCCATCGCCGCGGTACCCTATGCCTCGGCCGTCAAGGTGGGCCTGCAATTCAAACGCCGGTTCTGGGAAGAGGATGATCACATCTACGGTGGCATCAGCTACACCGACCTGCCCATCATGAATATCGGCTATCCCAGCACGGGATACCACAGCAGCGGCAAGGGCGTGCTGTTAGGCGCGTATATCTGGGGCCGCTCCGCGATGGAATTCACCGCCATGGAGCCACAGGAGCGTGTGCGCAAGGCTGTGGAGTACGGGAGTCAGGTTCACCCGCAATACCGGCAGGAGTTCGATAATGGTGTCGCGGTGGCTTGGCATCGTGCGCCCTTTACCATGGGTTGCTTCGGCATGTGGACTCCGGAAAGCCGCGCCCAACATTACGATAACCTGTGCCGGATCGATGGGCGTGTCGCGCTGGCGGGCGAGCATGCTTCCTTCATCGGCGGCTGGCAGGAAGGCGCGGTGACCTCGGCGCTGGATGCGATCGAGCGTTTACATCAACGCGCGGTCGCGCAAGGGAGCAAGGTATGAGCTCACTGTTGGAGCGCGCCCCGGTGCAATGCCTGGCGATGCTGATGTTGGTTTGTACCCCCGCCCCGGCCTGGGCCGATGACCCCCAGGCGATATCCAAGGCGGGCGCTCTCAATGGGAGCGGCGAGGAGATTTACACCCATATCTGCCAGGGTTGCCACATGTCGCAGGGGCAGGGGGCGAGCGGCGCCGGGCACTATCCGAAACTCGCCGGTGATCCGGCGTTGGTTTCCTGGGCGTTTGCCGCGGTTACGGTGTTAGGTGGCCGTAATGGCATGCCCTCATTCGGCTTGCCGCCCGAAGGGCCGAGAGATCGGTTTATCGTGCAGTTGACCGACCAGCAGATTGCGGATGTGGTGAATTACGTCCGCAGTCACTTCGGCAACACCTACAAGGACAAGGTGACGGCCGCCCAGGTCGCGAAGCTCCCTCATCCGAGCCCATCGTCAGATTAGGCTTTCGTAACGCGAGATTGGCTCCCCACGCTCGAACTGTATCGGCGCGCCACCAGCACAGTCTGTTATGCATTGTAAGGACTGCGCTGGTGTTCTGCTCGCCGGGCTAGGGATACTACCGGACCGCTTTTCAGAAAGTGAGTCCCATGCGTACGCCTATATTCCAGCTCGATGCCTTTGCATCCCGGCTGTTTGCCGGAAATCCTGCCGCGGTGATGCCGATGGAGCGCTTTCCCGCCGATTCGGTGCTGCAGAGTCTGGCTGCCGAAAACAACCTGGCCGAGACCGCCTTCCTGGTTCCTGAAGGCGGCGACTTTCGTCTGCGTTGGTTTACCCCAGCCGTGGAAGTGCCGCTTTGTGGCCATGCCACCTTGGCGAGCGCGGCGGTGGTGATGGAAAAACTCGAGCCTCACCGTCGCGAGGTGCTGTTCCATTCGGCCAGCGGTCCTTTGCGGGTGGTGCGCACCGATCACGGTTACAGCATGGATTTTCCGATTCGACCGATAGAGCGAATTCCCACACCGGCCGCGCTTCCTGCAGCCCTCGGTGCCGATCCAGTCGAGGTGTATACCAACCCGTTCAACTACCTGGCCGTCCTGGACAGTGCGGACAGCTTGCGGGCTTTGGTCCCCGATATGAGTGCGGTGGCACGCCTGGATCGCTCGGGTGTCATTGTGACCGCGCCGGGCACCGCCGGTTATGATTTCGTGAGCCGCTATTTCGCACCCGCCAAAGGGATTCCCGAGGACCCGGTGACGGGCTCGGCTCACTGCATGCTCGCTCCTTACTGGGCTCGGCGCTTGGGAAAGACGGCGTTTCGAGCGTTTCAGGCCTCCAAGCGAGGCGGCGAGCTCGGTGTTCATCTGCTCGGAGAGCGTGTGGTATTGGAAGGAACGTGCGTCTTCTACCTGGAAGGCACGGTGGAGATCTGAAATGTACAAAGGTGCGTGTCATTGCGGCTCGATCGTGTTCAGTGTGAACGCCGAGATCACCGAGCTCACCACCTGCGATTGCTCGTTATGTGTGATACGTAATGCACTGATGGCCAAGATCCCCGAGCGGGCGTTACAAATCCTCGAGGGAGAGCCGCTGCTGACGCTCTACCAGTGGAATACCCGCCGCGCGAAACATTACTTCTGCAGCCGTTGCGGGATTTACACCTTTCACCGCAAGCGCTCGGCGCCGGATCACTACGGCGTGAACGTCTTTTGTCTCGAGGGCTTCGATGTCCGCTCTGTTCCCGTCCGGGCGACCGAGGGGGCCAATATGACAGTTGAGGATTCTTCAGCTCGTCCGCAGTGGCCGGGGCCGCGTACTCCGCGATAGTATCCCCCGATCAATAACTTCCGGATGGGGGCGGAGCATGAAGTTCTCGATAGCCTGTTGGCTGGCCCTTGGAAGCATGACGCTCGCGGTGCCGGTCGTGGCGGAAGCGCCGTTTTCTTTCGATACCGCACCGGGGCGGCTGCCCAAGAATGTCGTCCCCATCGACTATGACATTCACATCACCCCGGACGTCCAGGGGATGAAATTCAAAGGCAGCGAGTCGGTATCACTGCAGTTCCGGTCCGCCACAGCGACCCTCGAGTTCAATATTCTCGATTTGACCCTGGCCGATGTCCGGCTGGACGGCCAGCCGGTGAAGACCGTCCAGGCCGATAATGACAAGCAACTCGTCACGGTCACGCTGGCGCAGCCCGCGGCAGTCGGCAGGCACACGCTCTCGATGTCCTATTCGGGCCCGATTCAACAGCGGCCGCAGGGCCTGTTTCTACAGCCTTACACCAAGACCGACGGCAGTGCCGGTGCGATGCTCTCCACCCAGATGGAAGCTACCGATGCCCGGCGCATGTTTCCCTGTTGGGATGAGCCTGCATTCCGTGCTACCTACCAACTGACCGTAACCGTGCCGGCGGCCTGGGCCACCATATCCAACATGCCGGTGGCGAAGCGGGTCGAGCAGGGACAGCTCGCGACCACGACGTTCCTGCGCTCGCCACGCATGCCTTCATACCTGGTCGACTTCAACGCCGGCGACCTGAAGGGGCTTGCCGCGAAGAGCGGCGCAACGGTCTTCGGCGTTTGGGCGGTGAGTGGCCGCGAGGCGGAGGGCGCCACGGCACTCGCCGATGCGCAGCAGATTCTCGCGGATTACAACGATTATTTCGGCTACGCATTCCCCCTGCCGAAGTTGGATTCCATCGCGATACCTGGCGGATTCTCGGGCGCCATGGAGAACTGGGGCGCGATCACCTACACCGACGCGGCTCTGCTGGTGTCGAAGTCGAGCTCGCTCGCCGAGCGCCAGGAGGTCTTCTCGACCCAGGCGCACGAGATGGCGCACCAGTGGAATGGCGACCTGGTGACCATGGGTTGGTGGGATGACCTTTGGTTGAATGAGAGCTTTGCCTCCTGGCAGGCAGCCCGCGAGACGGACCTGCGCAATCCAACCTGGAAGTGGTGGGAGTCTCGTGACCACGACAAGGAGTCGGCCATGCACGCCGACGCGCGCCTGTCCGCGCGCGCGATTCAAGCCCATGTGACAGATGAGGTGCAGGCATCGACCGCTTTCGATCCTGTGATCACCTACAACAAGGGCCAGTCCGTGTTACGGATGTTCGAAGCCTATCTCGGACCCGACAAGTTCCGCGATGGTGTGCGTCGTTACATCAAGGCACGGGCGCTCAGCAACGCAACCACGGCAGACCTGTGGAACGCTCTGACTGCTGCCACCGGTCAGGATGTGGGCGCCATGGCGGCAGGTTGGACCGAACAGCCCGGATTCCCACTCGTGACGGTCACCGCCCAATGTGATGCGCAGGGTAAACGTACGATTTCCCTGGAGCAGCAGCGCTTTCTGGAGCATGCAGCGCCCGCCGGATCGCCGGCGGCGGCGGCCTCTCATTGGCGTGTTCCCCTGGTGGTTCGCTCCGGGGTCGGCGGCGAGACCCAGTCGGTCCTGTTGACGAACGACAAACAGACTGCGCCGGCGGGCCGTTGTCAGGAGCCTTTGACCGTCGATGCCGGAGCGGTTGGCTACTTCCGCGTCAAATATGACGCCGCGACCCTTGCAACCAACACCAGGGCTTTCGAGGGAATTCCCGACGGTGATCGCATCGCGCTGCTGGATGATCAGTGGGCGATCGTCGAGTCCGGTGCCGCACCGCTCGCCAGCTACCTGGGGCTTGCG
>Ga0105239_10006411_pt1 | contig 13658 bp, 9 predicted proteins | sample KBSC44metaG_FD_92761 | JGI IMG/M metagenome (GOLD analysis project Ga0105239, IMG submission 92761) | Corn rhizosphere microbial communities from Kellogg Biological Station, Michigan, USA - KBS C4-4 metaG | ecosystem: Host-associated > Plants > Roots > Rhizosphere > Soil | place: Michigan, USA... | reverse complement strand
GTCTACTGGGGCGATCAGAGCTGGGATGAGATGCTGGCCGGGTTCGTGGACTTAGCGATTCCCGTAACGATGAATCCAGTGGATCTGGTCCGCGCGAGAGCGATTCGCTGAAGTCTTGGTTTCAGGATACGTGTTGCCGTAGCCATTCTTCGAGTTCACCAAAGCGCAGTTGGTTGTTCGCGTAAAGCCTGATGATGAGTGAGTATGCCTCAAGGTCATCGAACTCCAGCACGTAGCCGTTTACCCGCAAGAATGCCGACGCAACTGTCACTGCGACGCGTTTGTTGCCGTCGATGAATGGATGATTTTGCGATAGGCTTTCCCAAAGCCCCGCAGCTTCCTGAATCAGGTCCGCGTAATAGCCTGTTCGAGGTCTGGCTAGTGCCGATTCAAGCGCTCCACGATCGGCGAATGCCAGATGATCCGCCCAAAAGCCGCAATCAAAAGATCGTGTACGGCGAGGACTTCCTCAACCGTTGGATAGGTCGTCACTCGCCCAATCGGCGCAGTAATTCGGAATGCTCTGCAACGAACTGGTTAACGGCCGCCAGGAAGGGTGACGCACCGCGCCGTTCTCTCGTCTTTAAGAAGTCGATAAAGAGACGGACCGACTCCTGTTCCTCGGGGGTTAGCGACTTTATCGCTTCGGATAGGTTCTCGGCGTTCATTGGTCTTGTCACCCGCAGTATAACCGATTGCTCACTCCCAGCCGCTTTGGGGTTCGATAGGGCCGGCTATGCAGCGGATGCAAACAAAATAGCAAGCGGGATCGAGGCTTTCACGGCACCGATTATATACACTGGGTAAACCCAAATGTGGACTCGAGTGGTCAATGACGTGATCGGTCCGATGTGGATGGGGATCTTCATCATCTGGGCCATTAGCGGGCTTAACACGAAGCGCACGGTGGGCTCCGCTTCCGACACGCGAGCACGCATTTCCCTGGGGGGCGTGCTGCTGGGCTGGCTGATTTTATTCAACAGATGGTTCCGTCCTGGAGTGCTGGGTGAACGATTCGTCTCGATCGGACCCGGCGTCGTCTACACAGGAACCGCGCTGACAGCCGTGGGACTCGGTTTCGCACTGTGGGCGAGGTTCACCATTGGCCGCAACTGGGGACGATTGATTACCGTACAAGAGGATCACCAGCTGACGCGCACCGGTCCGTACGCCATTGTGCGGCATCCCATTTACTCGGGCTTTATGCTGGCCACGTTCGGGACCGCGCTGGCAATCGGAGAAGTCGGTGGCTTGGTCTCGACAGCGCTGGTGGTGATCTCCTGGGGGTACAAGTCCCGGCTGGAAGAACACTATATGATCGAGCACTTTGGTACGGAGTATGAACAATACCGGCAACAAGTTAGCGGGCTGCTTCCCGGCATTTGGTAGCCGTTCGCCGGTAGCTTGCTGCCGTTCGTCGAAAACACTGTAACCCATAGCCTTTCCGCTAGTACAGTTGGTCATGCTCCTACGCTGCTTAGTTCTCATCTCGACGGCCGCCGGAATTCTGGCGGCTGCCGACTCGAAGGATATCCATAAGACCTTCCCCTTGGACAGCCATGGAAGCGTAACTATCGACACTTACAAGGGTTCCATCCGCGTCACCACGTGGGATCGGAATGAGGTCGATATCTCAGTTCGGATCGAGGAAGACGGCGAGGTGTTCGCCCAAAGCGTGCGCCGGGCCGATGTCCGCTTCGTCACTTCGCCTTCCGATGTGCGGATGAAGAGCGACAGCCAGTGGTACTTTCTGGACGGAGTCCAGCCGTTGTATCAATACACGGTGAAGATGCCGCGAACGGCTAACCTCCGAATCAAGGACTACAAATCGGAAAGCGACATCAGCGACCTGAGTTCTGACTTGCAGTTCAACACCTACAAAGGCTCGCTCCAGTTGCGGAACTTCACTGGCGGACTGACCGTGAACACCTACAAAGGCGACATACGAGCCGACTTCGCCGCAGTGACGGCGCCCGTCCGGATCGATACGTATAAGGGCGACATTGATCTCCGTATGCCTCGTGATGGCAAGTTCGACCTGCTTACAGATATCGGACGCCGGCGCGGCGACCCGGATAATGATTTCGCGCGATACGTCAGGACATCGAACTCGCGCGATCGTATACATCGATCGCAGGTGAATGGAGGAGGTCCGGAAGTGCGGCTACGGTCCTATAAGGGCGAGTTCAGACTGCGCGCGCGCTGACGGGACGCCCTTTGTAAGACAAGATCAGCGCCGCGGTCAATCCGCAGGCCGCGGCCAGTGACAGCCACACACCCGGCATCGCGGGATTGCCCGTCTCGTGGATCAAGTACGTGCAGATGGCCGGCGTGAAGCCGCCGAACAGAGCCGTCGCCAGGCTGTAGGCCACGGAGAACCCGGACGTTCGCACATCCACAGGCATGATCTCGGTAAGGTACACGGCCATCGCGCCATTGTAGGCCGCGTACATGAACGCCAGCCACAATTCGACCGTCAGAAGCCTGTAAAACGACGGCGCGGCCACCAGCCAGGACAGGGCCGGAAAAGCCGTCAGCAGAGCCGCTATGGTGCACGCGATGAGAATCGGACGACGCCCGATGCGGTCGGAAAGCGCTCCCGAGAGTGGCAGCACCAGCAGATTGCAGGCTCCAACGCACAACGTGACGACCAGGTTTCCGGATGCGGCCAGATGCAGAACGTTGGCGCCGTACGTCGGCGTGTACGCAGTGATGAAGTAGAAGCTGACCGTGGTCATGGTCGCCATCATGGTTCCGAGCAGGATTAGCCGCCAGTTCGCCAGTACGGTGCGGGCGATTTCGGCGGGCCGCGGCGCGTGGGTCCGCTGAAGAAACACTTCCGTCTCGGTGAGCGATCGCCGCAGCACGAACAGGAACGGGATCAGCGCGCAGCCGGCCAGGAACGGAATCCGCCATCCCCACTGCTGGATCTCTCCGGTGGATAGCGTCAAGGTCAGCACCAGCCCGATCACGGCCGCGAACATCACCGCCACTTGCTGGCTGGCCGATTGCCAGGCGACATAGAATCCCTTGCGGCCCGTAGTCGCGATTTCGGAAAGATACACCGAAACGCCGCCCAGTTCGACGCCTGCCGAGAATCCTTGCAGGAGTCTACCGACCAGGACAAGCAGCGGTGCAGCCAGGCCGATTGCGACGTATCCGGGCAGGATCGCAATCGAGAGCGTGCCCACGGCCATCAGCGCCAGCGTCAGAAGCAGACCTTTACGCCGGCCATGATGGTCGATGTAGGCGCCCAGGATGATTGCTCCCAGGGGCCGCATGAGGAACCCGGCGCCGAAGGTCGCCAGCGAGAGCATCAGCGAGGCATACTCGTTGCTGCCCGGAAAAAAGGTGAAGGCGATCGCGGCGGCGTAATAGCCGTAGATCTGGAAATCGTACATTTCCAGAGCGTTGCCGGCGGCGACGCGGACGACTCTGCGAACTTGCGACGTCCGGACTTGGGTTGGGCTAGCGAGGCTGGACTGGGTGGCCATCAAGCTTCCGTTCAAGCATACCGCCGAAGTCTCCAATACGTCACACGTCAGTCATCGAACTGCCAAACCCAATTGGTATCAAGGATGCGACGGCGTGCTGAGTTCGGAAATCGACTTCAGTAAACGCCGCGAATCCTTAATCCTTTGGAGGCTTTAATGTTTCATTTCAGACGTCACCGCACGCTGGGCGCTTGTGCTCTTTTCAGCGCACTGAGCAGCTTCAGCGCCAACGCGGCCGACATCAAGACTGTCTTCGTGATCGCAATGGAGAATCACAACTGGACGCAGCCAGCCCAGGTGGCCGGCAAGATCCAGCAGATTTATCAGAATCCCAACGCTCCCTTCATTAACGCCCTGGTGGGCGGAACGGCCGCTGCGATCATTAACGGGAAGGCAGTCAATATCAGCGAACAAACCGCTTATGCTGCGGCTTACCATAGCGTTCTGGCCACGCCCGACGGGAACAATCCCCACATTCATCCCTCCGAGCCCAACTACATCTGGGCGGAAGCAGGCACGAATTTCGGCGTGCTGAACGATAACGACCCCTACAAACCCGTGACCGGTACGAACCAGACCACGCCACTGCACTTGAGCAATCTTCTGCAATCGAATGGAAAGACGTGGAAATCGTATCAGGAAGACATCGACCTGACCAGGAACGCCAGCAACCAGCTCACCAACGTTCCACTTCCGCAGGATCAGTGGACCGTTCCGCTGACCAGTTTCTCGGGAGTGTTTGCCAGCGGAGTCAATGCCTACAACGGATCGGCTCAGTACAACTATGCGGCGAAGCACAATCCCATGGTGTTCTTCACCGATACCAATGGCGGCAACAACGCCACGCCCAGCAACGCCCTCTCCTTGAACTACGCGCCGCTGCAGCAACTGGCGACGGATCTTGCCAATAACACGGTGGCGGACTACAACTGGATTACGCCGAACCAGTACAACGATATGCACACGGCGCTCACGGGAGGCTACCAGGGGCTGACCGGAGACGCAGCCAACATCAAGCAGGGCGACGACTTCCTGAAGCAGATCGTTCCCATGATCATGGCGTCCGACGCTTACAAGAACCACGGCGCGATCATCATCTGGTGGGACGAATCCGAAGGGGACGGCGTCGCGGGCGATAATCCGGACAGATTCGATCACACCATCGGCGAAATTGTCATCTCCGAGCATGCTCATAAGAATGTAAATGGCGTTCCATATGCCAGCACGCTGAATCTCACGCATTCTTCCGACTTGCGGACCATGCAGGAAATCTTCGGCGTGGGACCATTTGTCGGCGATGCGGTGAACGGTGACGATCTGTCGGATCTGTTCGCACCTGGCAGCATCCCCAAAAAGCCGTAGCTTGTTCTAATTGGCGGCGCGTAGCAGGATCGCCTGCCCCGCCGCCAAAGCCAAGTGGGAGTGATATGCTTGCGGGAGCATGAAAACCCGACTTCTGCAAGCTCTCTGTCTGAGCGCGCTGCCGATGCTGGCGCAGCTCCCTGCCCCCAATGCCGCGGGTGTCTCGGCCGGGCACGACATCATGATCGTGAAGGACCTGGAAGGCGCCAATAAGTTCTGGAGCGCACTCGGCGGTGAGCCCACGGCGCTCGCCCAACTCAAGCTGACCAAACTCCCCGGCGTCCTTTACTTGATGCGCATGGGCGATAACAAGGGCGGCACCGAGGGTTCGTCGGTCGAGTACCTCGGTTACAAGGTGAAGAACCTGAAGGAGACCCTGGCCAAGATGGACGCCGCCGGCTTCAAACCGATGCCCGGCGCTACCTCGACGCAGGCGTTTCTACAGACGCCGGACGCGATCAAGGTCCGCCTTACCGAAGACCGCAAGCTGGCGACTCCGGTAGCATCGGACATGATCCAGATGGACGTTTCCAATGTTAAGGAAGCCCAGGCCTGGTATGAGAAATGGTTCGGAGCCAAGCTCGTGAAGGACGGCAAAGAGACCGTCGCCGACATCCCCGGGCACCGGATCCTGTTTGTCGAAGCGAAGACTCCGGTCGCACCCACCAAGGGGCGCGCGTTCGACCGCATCGGCCTGGAAGTCAAGCACCTGGAAGACTTCTGCAAGAAGCTGGATGGGGCGGGAATCAAACTCGATGGCAAGGGCTACAACAAGGCTAAGAACATGGACCTGGCGGTGTGCCTGATCACCGATCCCTTTGGCACCTACATTGAGATGAGCGAAGGTCTGGCGGCAGTAAAATAATCGAGGAATCTGAATATGAGACGCATTTTCCAAGTTTCCTTGCTGCTGGCCGCAGCCAGCGCGATATACGCACAGGCACCTGCGCAAGGCAAAGGCAAGCAACCCGCCGGATCGGCAGGAACTGAATCCGGATGGGCGGCTTTCCAAACACGCTGCATGGGCTGCCACGGTAACGCGGCCGTTCCAAATGCCCAGACGCCGGAGCAGATCCGGCAGATGACGCCGGAACGCATCTACTCGGCGCTGACCACGGGGTCGATGAAAACCCAGGGCGACGCGTTGAGTGAAGATCAGCGCCGTATGCTGGCGACGTTCATGGCGGCTCGTCCGCTCGGCAGTTTGAATGAAGGCGCGGCTGCGAGCATGCCCAACCGCTGCGCGAGCAATCCTCCGATGGCCGATCCAGCAGCCGGACCTGCGTGGAATGGGTGGGGCGTGGATACGGGCAACAGTCGTTTTCAGACCGCCAAGGGCGCTGGACTCACCGCGGCACAGGTTCCGAATCTAAAGCTGAAGTGGGCCTTCGGTGTACCCACGGGATTATCGCAATACAACCAGCCGACCATCGTATCGGGCCGGATGTTTGTCGGCACTGATACGGGCTATGTGTATTCGCTGGATGCCAAGACAGGCTGCGTCTACTGGTCATTCCAGACTAAGGCGGCGGTTCGAGGCGCTCTCAGCGTGGGGCCGGTTAAGGGCAAAGGCTCGACCAAATATGGCGTGTTCTTCGGCGATTTCCGCACCTTCGTCTACGGCCTGGATGCGCAGACAGGGCAGCAACTGTGGTCCACCCGCGCCGACGACCACTTCATTGCGCGCATCACTGCCGCTCCGATTTTCCATGACGGAAAGGTCTATGTGCCGGTATCGTCGTCGGAAGAATTTCAGGCCGGCCATCTGGATTTCCCTTGCTGCACGTCGCGAGGCAGCGTGGTGGCATTCGATGCCAGCAATGGCGAGCGGGTCTGGAAAACGTACGTAATGGACGAGCCCAAACCGGTTCGAAAGAATTCCAAGGGAGTGCAGCAATATGCGCCCGCGGGCGGGTCGGTCTGGAACTCCCCGACCATCGATACCAAGCTCAACGCAATCTATTTCGGCACCGGCGATGCGGAAACCGAACCGGCCGCGAAAACCAGTGATGCGGTGATGGCGCTGGACCTGAAAACCGGCAAGGAACTGTGGCACTACCAGATCCAGGAAAACGACGCATTTCTCGGCGGTTGCGGCGGCGGCGCTAACAAATCCGATAACTGCCCTAAGAATCCTGGACCGGATCTGGACATCGGCAATTCGCCGATCCTGAAGACGCTGCCTGATGGCAAGAGAGTCCTGCTTACGGCCGGTAAAGATGGCCGCGTGATTGCACTGGATCCGGATAAAAAAGGCGCAGTTCTTTGGATGACGAACGCAGCACCGCCGCCTCCTCCGGGCGCGACGGGATTTGCTCGCTTGGGCGGCATCGTGTGGGGCGGCGCGGCGGACGATCGCAACGTGTATTACGGACTCAGCTCGGGCGGCATGTCGGCACTGAAGCTGACCACGGGAGAAAAAGTCTGGTACACGCCGCTAGCCAAAGAAGGTACGCGCGTTAATAACGCAGCGGCGGTGAGTGCAATTCCCGGAGTCGCATTCGTGGGTGGATCGGACGGCGTGCTGCGGGCGCTTTCCACGGCCGACGGAAAAGTGATTTGGGAATACAATACGGCTCGGGATTTCGATACAGTCAACAAAGTCGCTGCCAAAGGCGGCGCTATTAATTCCATTGGTCCCACGATCGTTAACGGGATGTTGTATATAGGATCGGGATACGCAGTCAGCGGAAACAACTTCGGTAACGTATTGCTGGCGTTCTCGCTCGAGTAAACTCGTCATTATCTACACCAAACCAAAGGAGAACACTATGAATACACGAACTATCTTGAGTGCGACCGTTTTGTTGATCGGCGCGTCGGCAGCCTTCGGCCAGGCAAAGGACGGCAAGGGCAAGGCACCGCCGCCGCCGATGAGCTTTTTTGTCACCAGCACCGGCGGGGGCAAAGGCGCGGATCTGGGCGGACTGGCTGGAGCGGACATGCACTGCCAGATGCTGGCGGCAGCCGTCGGAAGCGGCAGCAGTACGTGGCACGCTTACCTCAGCACTCAGGCGGCGAACGGACAGCCGGCGGTGAACGCTCGTGATCGCATCGGAAACGGTCCCTGGTACAACGCTAAGGGGCAGCAGATCGCGGCGAATGTCGCCGAACTGCATGGCGATACATTGGAACAGGCTCGCCTGGGAAATCGCATCAACAAGATCACAGCGATCGACGAGAAGGGCGAGATGCTGAAGGGCGTCGGCGATACACCCAACGAGCACGACATTCTTACGGGATCGCAGCCGGACGGCCGGGCCTACACGGATGCGGCGGACCACACGTGCAAGAACTGGACAAGCGGCTCTGACGGAACGGCCCAGCTCGGTCATTTCGATCGTCTGGGCGGCGGTAATGCGTCGTGGAATTCGGTCCACGCGAGCCAGGGCTGCAGCCAGCCGCAACTGGTCGCCACGGGCGGCGCGGGTAAGCTGTACTGCTTTGCGATCAACTAGATAAATGCGTATCGCGCTGGGGTGCGTCGTAGCCGCAGGTTTCCTGTCGGCTCAGGATGGTTCGTCACTCTACGATCGCTCCTGCGCGTCGTGTCATAACGGCGGCAACGATCGCGCACCCAGCCGCGATGCGCTCCGTTCCATGTCTGCCGATCGTGTGCTGGCAGCGATGGAAACCGGTCCGATGATCAGCATGGCGGTCCGCCTGACTACGGCGGATCGCCGCGCTATCGCTGAGTTTGTCAGCGGTAAACCCATCGGCCAGCCGTTGGTGACAACGCCTTCGGCTAAAGCCATGTGCCCAGGGGCCCCCGGCCCTTTTGCGCTGAACGGCCCGATGTGGACGGGATGGGGAGGGGACGGCAGTAACACCCGCTTCCAGAGCACATCCGGCATCGCAGCAGCCGACGTTCCACGCTTGAAGGTCAAGTGGGCTTTCGCGTTTCCCGGCGATATCCAGGCCTACTCCCAACCGACCCTTGCCGGCGGACGCGTGTTTGTTGGAAGCCCTGGCGGCAAGGTATATTCGCTGGACGCTAAATCGGGTTGCGTGCACTGGTTCTTAGACGCGGAGGCGGGCGTTCGCACCGCAGTGACCCTCGCAAACACCGCCGCCTTTTTTGGCGATGCCAAGGCGAACGTCTACGGTGTCGACGCAGCTACGGGAAAACAGCTTTGGAAAACGAAAGTGGACGCATTTCCGGTCGCCGGGATCACCGGTTCTCCTGTATTCCACAACGGCCGGATCTACATTGGTGTTCGCAGCGGCGAGGAAGCTTCCGGCGCCGATCCTAACTACGAATGCTGCCGATTCCGCGGCAGCGTCGTGGCTCTCGATGCCGCCACGGGCAAGCAGGTTTGGAAGACGTACCTGGTCGACGAACCCAAGCGCACCACTAAGAACCAAGCGGGCGCGCAGTTGTGGGGACCGTCCGGGGTGCCGGTGTGGAGCACGCCTGTAATCGACGCCCGGCGTAATAGCGTCTACGTCACCACCGGAAACAACTACACCGATCCCACCACCCGATTCAGCGATGCGTTCGTCGCACTGGATCTAAACTCGGGCAAGATTCTCTGGTCGCGCCAGATGACGGCAAAGGATGCCTACACGGCTGCATGCCGGCTCCCCGACAAAACCAACTGCGCGGATTCCAATGGTCCGGATTTCGACTTCGGGTCATCGCCGATCTTAGTGACGCTGCCAAACGGAAAACGCGCACTGATCGCCGGTCAGAAGTCGGGCGTGGTCCACGCGGTCGATCCCGACAACCAGGGCGAGGTCTTATGGCAAACGCGAGTCGCTAAGGGCGGCACAGCGGGCGGCGTCCAATGGGGCTCGGCTGTCGATCAGAACAATGTGTACGTGGCCGTGTCCGATATCGGACGCATCATGCTCACCTACACTACATCCACCGATGCCGATCCGAAGCAGGGCGGCGGAATGTTTGCTTTACGGCTCGACAATGGCGAACGCGTTTGGTACACCGCGCCCGAGCCATGCGCCCGGCCGCGATGCAGTCCCGCGCAGTCGGCCGCAGTCAGCGCGATACCCGGAGTGGTGTTTTCGGGATCAGTAGACGGCCACCTGCGGGCGTACGCATCGGCGGGCGGCAAAGTAGTGTGGGATTTCGACACTGCGCAAAACTTCGAGACCGTCAACGGCGTTCCGGGTCATGGCGGATCGCTCGACGGCCCCGGTGCAGCCATCGGCGGCGGCATGCTGTTCGTGAACTCGGGCTATCCCACCTCAGGCGGGCTTCCTGGCAACGTGCTGCTGGCGTTTTCCGTCGACGGGAAATAGCCATTCGGCATACTTCGCCCTGCTGCAATAACGCGCGAAAACCCCTGAAAAACTTGACCCATAACACTTCGTGAATTATAGTTTGGGAAGCGTTAATTCAGGGTCTTCAGGGAGGTCCAAATGCGTTTCGTAGTGCCTGTGGTGTGCTTGTTGACGTGTGCTTCGGCAGTGTTCGCTCAGAGCGACCGCAGTCAGATTACCGGAACGGTTTCGGATCCCGCAGGAGCCGTGGTCGGCAATGCGGCGGTGCAAGCCAGGAACGTAAATACCGGGCTGGAATACCAGACTGTGAGCACCACGACAGGAAACTACGCTCTTAACGAGCTGCCGGTTGGCCGCTACGAGATGACGGTTGCCGTTCCCGGATTCAAGAAGTATGTCCGGCAGGGCTTGGATGTGCTGGCGGCGCAGACGTATCGCATCGACATCGCCCTCGAAGTCGGCGCCACTTCCGATTCGGTCACGGTTACGGAAAACACACCTCTGCTCAAAACCGAAAGCGGCGAGCTGGGTCACAGCGTGACTGGCCAAGCCTTGAACTCGCTGCCGGTACTCGGCATTGGATCGGGATTCGCGGGCAACAGCGGAATCCGTTCGGCGCTGGCCGTTACGCAACTTATTCCGGGCGCCAACTACATTGGCGACAACGTTGTCCGCGTCAACGGAACTCCGGCCAACACGGAGACGGTCCGGATCGAGGGACAGGACTCGACCAACTATACCTGGCTCGCGGCGGTATCGCAGAATCAGCCCAGCGTGGATTCCATCCAGGAATTCGCGGTGCAGACCAGCAACTTCGCAGCCGAGTATGGCAAGGCCGGCGGCGGCGTGTTCCTGGTGACGATGAAGTCGGGCTCGAACGCGTTCCATGGCACTGCCTACGACTACAACGTCAACGAGATCTACAACGCGAATACCGCGCTGCAGGGAACCGCGCGGCCGCGCGCCCGGCGCAATGACTACGGGTTCACTACGGGAGGTCCGGTGTGGATCCCCAAAGTCTACGACGGCCACAATAAGAGCTTTTTCTTTTTCAACTTTGAACAGTTCCGCGAAAAGGTCGGGCTAAACACTCCGGTCACGGTTCCCACGGCAGCGTATCGCTTGGGCGATTTCACCACCGCGCTTACCAGCCGCGCACCGGTTACGGTGAACGGCAGAACCTATCGCGAAGGCCAGATTTTCGATCCTCTTTCCGGAAATCCGCGCCTGCCGTTTGTTGGAAATGTCATTCCCAAGGGCCAACTGGATCCGGTGGCGCTGGCGATCCAGGGCCTGATTCCGAATCCGCAGGGCGCCAATGCCGGCCAGTTAACCCAGAATTTCACGCCGACAGGATCGGCAGCCCAGGCCGATCGTCTCACCGATATTACGTCGCTCAAGGGCGATCAAACGCTCACCGACAAAATGAAGATCTCGGCATTCTGGTCCATGACACGGACCCAATCCGGAACGTCTCTGGCGCTGGGAGCGGACGGCTTGCCGGATCCCATCTCCCAGGCTCGCGCCAACTACGATTGGGTGAACACGATCCGCATTAACTACGATTACAACCTGACGCCCACCATGCTTCTGCACATCGGCGCAGGCTACGTGGATCAACATGGTCCATCGTCGTTCATATTGCCTAGGAATTCGTTCGATCCGGCATCAATCGGGTTGAGGGGATTGCCGCAAACCGGCGTTTTCCCGCAGATCACCGGATTGACCAGCACCACCAATGTAGGCGGCATGGCGACGATGGGTCAGGCGACTGCCGGCGGCTCTCCGGGCTGCCCCTCGTGCGGAGGAATCCATTCGTGGCGGCCCAGCGGCAACGTCAGCATGACCTGGATTCACGGAAACCACACGTACAAGGCAGGCGCGGAAGCTATCGTCGGCAACTACTCTTATGGGCAGCAATCCACCGCGCGCGGGCTGTTCGCCTTCAGCAATCAATCGACCTCCGATTCCGCCCTGTTCGGACAAACCGTCCCGGGAAGCGCCGTCATCGGATTCCCGTATGCCAGCTTTTTGTTGGGCGCGGTGAACAGTGCCACCGTGGGCGCGCCGACCGATCAGCACATGGGTGAGAAATCGTATGCGTTGTTCCTTCAGGACACCTGGAAAATCACGCGCAAGTTCACGTTGGACTACGGCCTGCGCTGGGATTACCAGACCTACCTGCGCGAGGGCGCGGGACGCATGCCGAGCTTCTCACCGACGACCTTCAACCCGTCCGTCGGACGACTGGGAGCGACCATCTTCGACGGCTTCCTGCCGGGACGCTGCCAGTGCAATTTCGCATCGAACTATCCGTTCGCGATCGGTCCGCGGCTAGGCGCAGCCTATCAGATCACGTCCAAGACAGTCTTCCGTGCGGGGATCGGATTGGTATACGCCAAGACGGCCGCGTACGACAACCTGACGATCATCGGCAACGATCAGAGCCTCACCGGTCCGGGCCAATTTATACCGGCGCTGTACTTGAAGAACGGCGTCACGGTTCCGACCACATGGCCCAATCTGGATCCAGGACAGTTCCCGGCCCCCGGCACCGTGAGCGCACCCGCCAGTTACGCCAACATCGATCCAAATGCCGGTCGGCCCGCCCGCCAGCTTCAGTGGAGCATCGGGCTGCAGCGGGAAATCCACAAGGACCTGGTGGTGGAAGCAACTTATGTGGGTAACCGCGGAGCCTGGTGGCTGGCGCCCAATATGGTCGCCTACAATGCGATCACCCCGCAGTTGCTGGCTAGCTACGGCCTGGACATCAACAACGCCGCCGATCGCACCTTGCTGCAATCCAACATTCTCAGCCCAGCGGTGATCGCGAAAGGGTTCAAGCTACCCTACGCTACGTTCCCGACCGCACAGACGCTGGATCAGGCATTGCGGCCCTTCCCGCAGTTCGGAAATATTGGCGGAATGTACTCCCCGCTGGGCGACACCTGGTACAACTCCCTTCAGGTCAAGGCCACCAAGCGCCTTTCGCACGGCCTGGATGCCACCTATAGCTTCACCTGGCAGAAGTCGGAAACCATCGGCGCCGAGGCATCCGGACTCATCGTCACGGGCGGCCAGCCGGTCCAGACGAATGACATATTCAATCGGCAGAACAATAAGTATCTGTCGGGATTCGATCAACCTCTGGTGAGTCAGATCGCGATCAATTATCAGGTGCCCAAATGGAGAGAGGGTAAGAATTTCGCCGGGAAGGCCCTTTCGTGGCTGCAACGCGACTGGACCCTGGGAACGTTCCTCAGCTACCGCAGTGGAACACCGATCCGCGTTCCCGCGGCGAATTCAGGACTCAACAACTTCCTGCAGCAAGGCGCCAGCTTCGCCAATCGCGTTCCAGGCCAACCGCTGTTCCTGGCGGACATCAACTGCCACTGCTTCGATCCGTCAAAGACCCTTGTGTTGAATCCGAAGGCGTGGGCGGATCCCGCGGCCGGACAATGGGGAACTTCGGCGGCCTACTATGGCGACTATCGATTCCAACGCCGTCCAGCCGAGAATTTCAATATCGGGCGGACCTTCCATTTCACGGAGCGGGTGACG
>Ga0105239_10006410_pt1 | contig 13661 bp, 12 predicted proteins | sample KBSC44metaG_FD_92761 | JGI IMG/M metagenome (GOLD analysis project Ga0105239, IMG submission 92761) | Corn rhizosphere microbial communities from Kellogg Biological Station, Michigan, USA - KBS C4-4 metaG | ecosystem: Host-associated > Plants > Roots > Rhizosphere > Soil | place: Michigan, USA... | reverse complement strand
GGGCTCAAGGCACCTCGGTCGACTGATCCTATAAATATCCAGATGGTCAAGGCGCATTCGGTGGCGCTGCCAGGCCTAGAGAGTCGCTCACTCGATACCTCGCTGCCGCAAGAGTATGAGCTCTCTGAATGTTTCCCGGGCGGAGTCTTCGATGTTGATCAAATCACGCCCCTTGGATATCAAGAGCCGCTGGAAGCGCCCAAAAAGAAAGAGGCTCCGGGTTGGGAGGAGGAAGAATCCTATTAGACCGCGATAACTTATCGGGCGGCATTGCTTGGTACGTAATAAATCCCCGCCCCGCTCAGCCTTCTTTGGGAGCGGGTTGCCGCCTTACGCGAAATAACTGGTTACAAGACTCACAACGTCCATGCATCAACCTATTAGTGAAGCACGGACCATATTTTGTAGCAAATAAACCGGCTATGCCTTCTAGCATATTGCCAAGTCATCCTCAAGCTTCGATACATCTGCTATTTTTCAGTGATGGGAGAATTTCTCGGGTTCGTGAATAGCCACCTGGAGGCGATGTGACCTGGCCTGGCCTGGACTCAGAGATTATAAAACCGAAGTGCTACCACTATGGCGAGGATCAAATCATCGACTCTAGCCAGCTTCCTTGCGCACGGCTCTCGATTGAACCTGGTCTATCATAATGCTGCTAACTTACAATTCCCTGATTGTCGCCGCTTTCGCCGCATGCGCGTATGCGCGTCCTCCGGCATCAGTTCACTCTCCTTACAATGGGAACATTGCCGGGTCCAATGTCTCTCAGCAAATCTTCTTTGGCAGATTCGTCTCGACACCAACGCCCGATGAGCTATTGATACAGCAGGGTGCTGTCCTTGTTTCTAGTGGAGATGGAAAAGGACTCATAGAGGCGGTTGCGTGGAATGTTACCGACTCAGCGACAGCAATCACTGCCCTCGGGGCGACCAGCGGCACGACGGTGATCACTGCTGATAACAATAGCTTCTTTTTCCCAGGGTTCATTGGTAATTACGATAATGGCAGGAAACCCCGATTGGAAACCTGGCTAATTCTTGCAGATGGCCATATCCATGCGCCACAGTATCCAAATCTCGGGCTGTTCGCCGGAACATTGCTCGACTGGCTGCAGGCCTACACCTTCCCCATGGAGTCCAGCCTGGGTAACCCCAATTCACCAGCATATGCAAACTCCACGACCCCTCCAGACCCATACGCCAGAGCTCAAGCGGTATACTCTCATGTGATTGAGAAAACGCTTTCCTATGGCACCACAAGTGCTTCATACTACGCCACTGTCGACGTAGCAGCAACAAATCTGCTGGCAGACTTGGCCTTTGCCAAAGGCCAACGCGCCTACATTGGCCGGACATGCATGGACAACCAACAGTATAACCCAGATTACTTCCGAGACGAGTCTGCTGAGGACGCTCTCAACAAGACTCTCGCGACAATTCAGCATATCCAAAGCGTGGATCCTTCTGGAGACCTGGTTGCCCCAATAATAACGCCCCGTTTTGCACCAGCGGTGACTAACGAGTCCATGACCATGCTTGGTGACTTGGCTAAAGAGATGAACCTGCGCATCCAGACTCACATGGATGAAAATGTCGGTGAGGTCAAGTTGGTCGCAGAGATGTACCCACAACAGTCTTCCTACGCTGCGGTCTATGACGCTCATGGACTCCTTACAAACCGAACCATTTTGGGACATGGTATCCACATGACGGATGCAGAGATTTCTTTGGTTGCAGAGCGAGGAGCGGGTGTGGCCCACTGCCCAACGAGCAATTCGGCACTGGGCTCGGGAATCTGTCATGTCCGCAAGCTCATCGATGCGGGCGTGAAGGTTGGATTAGGAACAGATGCAGCCGGTGGTTATTCTGCGAGCATACTTGAAGTGGTGAGGCAGGCATTTTTGGTCAGCCGCCTGCTCAGTTTTCAGGAAGGCCAGAATGCAAGCCTCAGCGTACCTGTAGCTGAAGCCTTGTACTTGGGAACCATGGGCGGTGCAAAGCTCACCGGCATGGAAGGAAAACTTGGGGCATTCCAACCGGGGATGCTTTGGGACGTTCAAGAAATAAAGCTTGGAGACTGGGAATTTGAAGCCGTAGATATCTTTGGCTGGGAGAATTGGCACGACCGAGTCCATAAATGGGTATGGAACGGTGATGATCGGAATGTTAATCGCGTGTGGGTAGGAGGAAGGCTAGTCCATCAGCAGTGAGGCCGCGAAAGGCGGAGTCAATGGACCAAGATCTCGTCCTTTGGCAGAAGATATTGCGGCCACAATCATACGAAACTAGACCTTTGCTAACGCTTCTTACAAAACGGAGCAAATCTGGGGTCAGAGCGATCCATGCAAGAGCGATCAGAGGGCCCTCAAAGTTCTCCCTTTACATACCGGATGCGGGAGTCCCCTTATTCACATTAGACTTGTGAGGCTGAGCCAAACAGAAGAGAGCAAAAGACTAAGGCTATGAATTTTATGCTTCAATATATCTATCCAGTGGCCCATGCGTTGTGCGAAAAGGAAACAAACGCTCGGACCATACACGTGGCGTTCCCCACGAAGCGAAGGCTGACCCTTGGGAACAGAACAGTGGATGCTTCTAGCCTGTGTGTTCTGAGGGCTGTGCACATTGGGTCTTGGTCTGGCCCACGTATAGGTCGTTCTGCAGCTCTTTCAATTTGTTGATAAGCGGAAGAGCAAGTTCTCCTGTTGCGGTCTACCTCCTGAACGTCAGAAAATCTCATAGCGTCTTCCATTAGCATCATGGAGATACGCAGCAAACGTTTCTCGAAGGTTCGTCACGCATTCTCATCACGCCACAATTTTCATGAAGCTATCCTCCTGAAGAGCTCCGTGTCGAGTCTCATCAATGAGGATTTAGTGCCTTCACCTCCCAGCAGGCAGACCTGGACCACTTGGAATTACTTTGCGTACTGGTGGAGTGAGTCCTGGTGCGTTTCAACATGGGCTGTTGGAGCGTCCTTCATCTCTCTCGGAGCAACCATACGTGATGCACTACTGGTGGTGTTTTTTGCCAATTTCCTTTCGGCGTTTGTGATAGTCGCAAACGGGAGGGCTGCGGCGCGGTATCATATCGGCTTTCCAGTTTTGGCTCGAGCTGCTTTTGGGATATATGGCCATTATTTCGTCGTGGTACTACGATCCATGCTCGGTATCATCTGGGCCGGCATCAACATGTACTTCACCGGCCAATTTATCTCCATTTGCCTCCGCTGTATCTTCCCGGGCTGGGAACGGCTGCCGAACACGATTCCTGCGGATCAACACATTACTTCTCAGGGGCTATTGGGATTCTTCTTCGCATTTGTCTCCACTTTACCATTTGTTTTCATTCATACCTCAAAAATCATGGGTTTATTCACTATCAAATCAATCATAATGCCTCTCGCCGGACTTGGAATGGTCCTCTGGTCGACATTAACCAACGGGGGAATCGATAGCACGGGGCTGCAGGACTCGGACAGCTACGGTCCAACGGTGCCTCCCGCGGCAGTACTAGCCTGGGGCATCATATCACAATTCAACGCAGTGATCGGTATCAACTCTGCTTTACTGGTCACTGTGCCTGACCTTGCGAGGTATTCAAAGACAACCCGGGCACAGGTATGGGGTCAGCTCATAGGCTTGCCTCTCGGCCAGACCCTTTGCGGAGCATTTGGAGTCATTACTACGGTGCGTTCGGCAGCTGTCAGTCCCTTGATCAGCAAATTTTTCTGACCGCTTTAGTCTGCGGTAAGATCACTCTACGGAGAGGCTTACTGGAACCCCTACAGTCTCCTTGACGCCATATTGGATCACTCTTACAGCTCCGAAGCTCGGGCCGGGGTTTTCTTTGCCTCCGCGTGCTTTGCCTTTGCGACCCTGGGCACCTCCATTGCATGCAACTTCATACCATTTGCAGCCGACGTAACGAGCTTACTCCCCAAGTACATCAACATTGTTCGTGGTCAAATGCTCTGCCTTTTGATTGCGTTTGCGATTGTGCCATGGTAATAATCAGCTAAATAATTCGCCGTTTGCGGTTTCTAGCAGGCCCTGGCTAACCCCACTCTAATTAGGCAAATCGTCGCGACACCCAATGGGTTTCTCAACTTCATTGATGGCTATTCTATTTTCCAATTTCCCATTACCGCCATCATGATTGTGGACTATTTTGCCCTGCGTCGTGGCAATCTGACGGTCACGGATCTCTTCACAGCCGAACCGAGTGGCACCTACTTTTACTATCATGGGTTCAACCTCAGAGCATTTTCTGCATTCGTGATAGGTTTCGCTCTTCCACTTCCCGGATTCATAGGAAGCTTTGGGCACTCTTTCAGCGTCGTCGCGGACAGGTTGTACTGGTTAGGTTGGTTTTTGAGCCTGAGTATGGGGTCGCTATCGTATTACATTTTTGGCCGGATTTGGCTTGTACCTGGGGACGATCGGGACTTTTCATTCGAAGCCAAGGCAAAGGACAATTTGACGTGGAGTATCTCTGGTGAGGACGAGGCCAACTGCGAGACTGCGGGTTGCGACGATGTGATCTCGAAAGAGGCCACAGCCGAACACGAGCCAAGCTCGATGGCTGGATGAGTGTCGTCATCCTTTATCAATATGCGAGAGTGCTTGTGATATGCTACTGTCAACTCCAGTCATTACCTGAACTTGTGATGTTCAACTACCCGCCTAGCAGAGTGAGGGCCAACATCCGAGTGATTCTTAGTGTCGCCCTCAACTTCTATATCCCTATTCCACGAACGACGGAGAATATGAAGACCACCCACATACCGGACGCTGTAATAAAGGAGAAGGTCTCGGTTTAAACGAGGATCTCTTCCCCAAAAGAACTTCGAGGTATTTACCCTTGCACTCGCCCGTCCATAACGGGGTCAGCGAGCCCTCTTCCTCGATGAGCACGTCGACTCGGAGTAATGGACTTCGCGGAACTAGCGATGCCTACCTCGTTTGGGCCTGTTGAGGAAGAATACATGTGGATGTCTATCCACGAGGGTGCCAGCCAACCGGGCGCAGGATGAATTCCCTGGCCTCATCCCCCTAGTGGGGCCGTCCCACAACAGCGTGAACATCGCCGTTGACACGCGCTGTCGACATGCTGCCTCCCTCGATCTGATACGAAAGCGCGCGGGCGGCAGACTTTGGAGTGGCTCGAAACGGATCCGTGAGTTCGCGAGGAAGTATCCGGAGTATCAAGGAGACGACTCTGCGAGTGAGAATATTGTTAATGATTTATCTGAGGTGGTGTGGGAGATTGAGAAGAGGCACTGCAGGAAGAAGTAGACGAGTGGGGAGATGTTGTCGGCGAGGGAGAGGCAGGAGGGTTTGGATGGTTAAAGTCTATGGGCCTGTTCGCATTTGGTATGATCTTGGCCTCGTATTTCGTCTTGATAGGATTCATAGGACCATTTAGGGTGGCCATTACCAATTACCAGACTACCCACGGTGTGAGCGACTATTCAGGTCGCCCTATGCCTTTTGCTACTTCAAGCTAATATGGCTCTCGTTGTCATTGCAACGGAGGACTTCCTTGTCTATTGGTTGATCTCTGGGCGCCGTGGATACCTGAGGTATTCTCTCATTGACGCCCACAATGCGGGATGGTGGCCATCAATCACTGTCTGGACGTACAGAAGCCAGATGACAAGTGTTATTATTGTCAATGGCAGGGAAACCGCAAGGCTGATCCACCAGTCACTTGTAACCGCGACGATCGACGAGCCATCGTGGGACACTGAGTTCTGGATAAAGGAGGTTGAAAAAAAGGCTCTACGGGTGTGATTACTTAGCAGATGTCTCGGCGAGAAGGCAGTAGACTTACAAGCACTGCCGTTGCTGGTAGGTACACCAAGGTGATGACCATCAGAACTTTGAAAGCCACCGCGTCACGGGTGGCATTCTCTGCGCGCTATTCTATTGCTAACACTTTCAAGGCATTGCCATTGTCCAATGGGAGGAAGGTCGCGATCTAGGATGGATTCCGTGTCAATCACGTAGGTTCTCGTAGAAGAAAGGAATGTCTTACTAGCTCCGCAGCACTTTTTAATGTCGTCCGCAATGGCTCCGCTGGAAAAAAAATAGTGTTTAAGATCGGAGAGATCTCTCACCATTGCGAAGACCAAAATAAATAATGTGGAAATCTTTGCACCACATCTTTCTGCGGCCATTGAAACGAGCCATACCAGTGTGAACTAAGGGAGCATCCCACAACTGATGCATCACGGCGACCGATCCTCGTCCACTAGCCGGTATGTACAGATTAGATTTGGGCACATGAAAGCCAAGAACTAACGTAAGTTGTACAGCGAACTCCACAAGATGCGAGACGTGGCTCATTTCGCTTGCCGGCTTAATAACAGCTCGATGTTCACCGTGATTCAAGATACGGGGCTTTGACCCGGATTCAAGACTCCTTATATGCTTGGTCGGCATTAACAAGTGCTTCGACAACAGCCAAAGCAACAATTCGCGTGCACTCGGATGTGCTGTTTTGAACAGTTGTCAAACACCGGTAGCTCATCCACTCGCAGCTCGCTCGGCCTGGCCCTTCTTTGCCTCCTCGATATCCGTGCCAGTGTACCGACGGGCCGCAATCAGAGGCGGCGTCATCCAAAAGCCATATACCCAAAACTGCTTTTGTCTGCCCCAGAGGTATATGAAGAGCACCATGACTAACCACGAACCCACTACAGCGACCCAGTACCACCACCAATTATGCTTTCCAACAATCTTGGTGATCCCGAAGAAGCTCCCGAACAAGCCCACCGGTAACAAGGTCGCGGCAAGAAGGGAGAGGAATCTGCTGACGTTCGAATTGATATGGTTTTGCAAATTGATTTTATCAGACTGCTCTTCCCAGCCCTGGTTGAGCTGCTTCAGTGCCTTCGTGTTAGACTTCATTTCCTGGATGGTGTGGTTGAAGTCCTCGCTCCGCAGCTCCGTCAGACGTGAATTCTACCAAGTGTTAGCACAAAATTGGCCAGGGCTGACATGAAAACATACGGCGGTAGCTATGCGCTCCGCTTTACTTTGCAGGACCCTAAGCTCTTCGTAAATAGCTTCAGCTTCTTCTATGTCGCCATTCAGCAAAGCGGCAGCGGGGTCCTGCAACAGATCACCCCTTTGACACTGAACGGGCGGGTTTGAACTGCCAGCTACGGCGCCATGGAGGCACCTTAGCACCTTTTTCAAGGCCACAGCCGCAAGCACAAATTCGGCAATGTAATCTGCCATATCGGTGCGCTGAAGGCAATCTTCCCAGGCCTGATCGATCACCTTTTTCGTGATTGTTCCCACCGCCTCAGGCAAGAGTCGGTTGAACTGCCATGCTGGGTGAATCGTTATTGAAAGAGAGCAAGAGGGGGGAAGCCTTACCTGGTTCCGCAATGAAATGGCATAGCGGATGATTGGGGGTCGCCACTGAAGGATCAAACGGTGCTGTAGTCGGAAGTGAGGTTCGAGAGCACAGTACCCCTTCCCGAGCATTATGGCATCTTTTAGGTAGACCAAGAGCGCATTTTCCACTTCTTGCTGAGCGGAAAGTAGAATCCATAATGATCTTCTTTCCAGCCCCTGCCCAGTTTCCAGGTGACGGTGATAGATGACACATCGCCTCAAAGGCCAATCGATGAAATCCGGTGGGGTTGAGCGTGGCCCGACCTCAAAGTATGGCAGGCCGTACAGTAGCTCTGTATGAGATCTTAGGTGGGAGTTCCTTCTCGTGGACCATTGTAGCTTACCGAAGCCTTTGCTCAATTGTCTCTCGTCGTTTAGGGTCTCAATTTGCCTCAAGACTGGGCTAGGATAACACACACTCCGAAAATCATCTACGAAAAGAGAAACGAAGCTTTCAAGATCTCTACGGGACGGGCACCTCGATGCAAGCTCATCGAACTGTGTCTTGGTTGCCGTCAAGCATGTCCTGCTGCTCAGACGGTCGAAAATGCTAGGAATGTGTCAGGCATTTGCATAATTTTCGGCAAGAGGGAAGGAGATTCGAAGCCTACACCAGGATAGTCTTATCACTATTTCCTTCACTCAACCAGCCGAGGTATGGAAGTAAGCTTCGACCTGGTCGAAAGGTGGTTTTCGCACAATGCAGTCTTGGGGTCGGAGTGTCTGGGTCCGTCGCCTGATACACCTTGTACAGCCTCGTCCTCTGATAATTGCCAACCTGGACATTTGAATCCTCTGGCCAGAAGATGTTGCGGCCCCTGATAAGTGCCTCGGTCGATGGAGGTGTCTCGGATGCAATTCTTTGAAGCAGCTCGCCAGCTAGCACAGGTTCTTGCGCCATTCGTGTATCGAGCCACGTTGAGCTACGAGACTTCCTTTGACGATCAGCAGAGAGTGCAGGCTCCCTTGAACAATCTAAACCTTTCAGTGAGGGGTCAAACTTGCTGGCTTACGGCTAGAAAGGTCATCTGCACTTGCTCCTGCCTAACTACCAACCTCTTGACCGGTTCGGACGGCGAAATGTCGATCCTTGCTAGCGGCATCGTGGCTTGCAGGAGTCACACTCAGCACGAGAGTTGGTTTTCAGCCTGATTGGGGTCGAAAACTGCCAAAGTCATCACGTGGATACGAATGCTCGAGGTCATCTCCCTTTGAGCCTCACTTCTCGTCTGCCTGCGGCGAAGCTTTTGACTGTTGTCTAAAGGTATCTATCTTAAAGTGTTCGGAGTGCCGTCCCGACCCGCTGATTAAGCCAGGACTTAAGCAGATAACAAGTCCAATAGCCTTTCCAAACCTGTGACGACACCCTACAATGGCAGAAGCAGAGTTAAGCCTCATATTCCCGGGGCGAGAAGAAGACATTCAACGCTCGACAGGAGCTGATGGAAGGCATACACTTGTTCTCGAAAGCCACTATATCGATGACCAGAAACTCGAAGACCTATTGAAAAGCAAGTATGGAGACAATGGAAACGAGGTAGGGTTATATGTCTTAACATCTGGTTGGTATTGACGAAGTGTCAGTGGGAGAAACACTATAGAAGGGGAAGACTCATCTTGACTACACCAACCTTGTTCACAGCGGTATGTTACGTTCCTTCCCGTTCAAAGGCGAAAATTTATATCAGCAGGAGGATATTGTGTCAGTGCAGGTGGTCAGGAAGCCGAAGAAGTAATGAGGGGTGCGACTGGATGAGATCATCGTGATGAGGTTCCATGAGCGCTGGGCAGGAGGTCACAATACTCGGCAGGAATTGAAAGGTCAGATCTTAGAACATCTGTGGGATACCTCAGTGGACTGTACGTGAAGTTTCCATGCCAGTATAAACTATGTATTTCCTGTCCAGCTCAACGCTATTGGAGATTTTCTCTGCCCGAGCACTTTCACATCTGGCTCTGATTGCCAGGTGGATTCATCCTGTGGGCCACCATAGACTAGTTCGCTTCACGGATTCGTACAATGGCTATGGTGTCGATTTCGAACCACCATTCGGTCCAGGTGCTGGAGTGCTGTTGCTAGCGGCTCTCGACTTCGATTTGCATGGGGTACTTGGCTGGAGATGAGGCTGAAACCTGGAGCTTATTCGAGTCTGCACTCAACCCATCTCTAGGATTGTCTGCCGTCGCAGTCATGAGCATTACTGTGTCTACAGTTGAGGAGTCAGCAGGCAGCTCTTCTCGAGAACAAGCAACGATAATCTTACGGGAGATGGAGAGGAAATATGACCTTGATGAGACTTCAGTGGACTTACCATCTTGGGATTCCAGGGATTCCCCTCCTTGAGGGCCCAGATCGTTTTCCCGTTTCCGCGAGTTCCGCTCATGGAGATTTTTGTAAAAGAACCTGTTAGTCTCAGTCTGTTCCTTAACTTCCTCAACAATGCCGCCCAGTATTTCAACCAGTTCGGCAGCTTTTAGTCGACCGTCTGGTTCGATGTGGAGCAAACGGCGAACCGCAGAGATGAGACGTTCGAATGGTTTGATTCCTAGACAGTTCACAGCCTCCAAGTCTTGGATTTTGTTGCTGACACTAGTCTTGAGCCGGCATGTAGATTTTCCATTCAGTTGATGGTCCTCCTGCCAGAACCCGTCATCACTGATCCTGGGATTCATACCTGTGTACACGCCTCGCTCGTCTGAAAATTTGCTACTGTCCCCGTCGAAGAACCACTCAAGTAGCTCGAGGAAGACGCATCCAAGACCCCACATGTCAAAAGGCCTAGAAACAGGCCTCCCGTGTCGACCCTCGGGTGCCATATAAGCCTTTGTCCCGACGACCGTGGTGAGTTCAGAAACTCCATTCTGCTTGGCGGGTCTGAAGCTGCCACAGCCAAAATCACCGATCTTGAAGAGCGGGTGAGTGTTGGGTTTGTTTTCGAAGACCAGTATGTTTTCAGGTTTAATGTCATGGTGACAGCCCCAGAGTTCGTCCTCGGGGTGCGGATTCGCAGTGGTCGGCCGTTTGTAGTGGTGCACTTTCATCAAAGCATCCGCCAGGCCATGCAGCTGCTTCATGAACCACATCGTGCCATTTTCGTCTAGTCTTGGTGGCTGATTGGTCACCATGAAGCCGCGTAGGTCGTATCTTGCTTTTGGATAGAGGATATGGAAGTCCCCGAATTGGGACCAAGTCGTGATATGAGGGACGATGTGCTCATGAGGATTGTTGGCGAGGGCGGTAAGCATATCTTTCTCTCGTTCGAAATTTAATCGATCACGCTGGCGGCCCGGAAATCTTTTCATTGCATACTCCGACTGAGGATTCTGATCACGACATTAGCAGGAGCGCGACTTGGTCGAGACGGAATTCTCTGACATACTCCCGAGATCTTGTGGTGTGCTGGGTGGATGAACACCCCGTAAACTTGCCCCTGAGCGCCTGGTCCCAATTCAGTCCCCTTGGTTGTGCCCGTGGAATGACTGATTGGTATCACGTACTCATCCTCCCATTCCTGGTTCTGGAAGTTGTATCTGATCATGTCAACAGAGAAAGCTGGGATGTATTTGATAATATCCGCGATTCCAGGACCGCACTCGATCGTGAATTTTTCACACTTAGTGTCGTGAAGAGGGAGGTTTTTGTCGTCGAAACCATGATCTCGGAACAAATGCTGGAAGAATTTGACGTTGTTCTTGGTGAAGATGCAAATGATGAACAATTTTGAAGCATTTAGGCGCACCACATCCCTTGCGAACTGCTCAGCTTCCGCCTTGTTCATGGGTTGATCCGAGGCATTAAGTGGGCGATCTTCGAGCACCAATGGCGTGATTACGTCCAAGGCGGTAAATCCAGCAAGATCGCAACGTGGTATGTATTCTTGACCTCGAAAATTGTGAAGTATCTTCCGCCCGATTTCGTGCTTGATGGTGGCGGCAAAGGATCCCACCCGACCAGCTAATGGTGTTAATTGTGCCGAGGAATAAGCAAAATGGACTATGAGACTGAAAGGCTGGTGTTCATGATCATGAATAAAACCGCAAATATTGACAATAGACTTCTCTGCCAGAACGAAACTATCATCATCAACAAGGTCGTCATCTAAGTTGGAGTATTTTCCCGTGTAGTAGAGGCCGGCCGGCCCTTTGATGTAGCAGGACCCGTAGCGGAAGTAAATCGTTTGGTCCGCAATCTCTGGCGTTTCTCTCTGATGCTTTTCGAGAATCGGCCATTGGTCCATTTGTAGGATGTATTGTTCCCTCCTGAACCACTCAAAGTCTCGGATTTTCTGTGGGCTGCGGATCTCTTTACCATCAAAGGTCAGATTGACGCACGCTTTAATCATTCTTGGGAAAATGTCGTCCTGCCGTTTGCTCGTCGGCACAGACACCATTGTCGTCATAGACTGTGCAGATGGAGATTGCGGCCGCGGAACAGACCTTCCGATGGCATCTGCTGCCCGAAGGTGACCCATACTCCGGTCATTCGCGGCATTCTCAAGCAGCAGCGCCTGAGTGTCACTGTCAAACGCGGGCATCGTGGGAGCCCGTACGCTGATGGGCATAATTTCCTCATCATCATTACCTCCGGCACGCGCGCTAGTGGAAACGAATGGAGCGTCTGAGCTAAGATTTTGGTTGACTAGAATCTGAGAACCCAAGGTATCAATTTTGGCGATGTTGGCGTCCTTGTTCGTAGCGTTTGTAGCCACATCAATGGCCAGTCCTGGAAACCCGCCTGGAAGCGCATGGTCGATGAACGTATTCTCACTGACCAAGATGGATTTGGTGTTTTCGCTCATGTGCTGATATTGCACGGTTGGCTCCTCATTCTTAGGAGTAGGCGAAGCCTTGGTCTTACGAGTTTTCTTTGGCGACGTAGCGGGCGCTGCCAGGTCAGTACAGTTGAACAGTCTACAGTTATAGGCTGTGACATACATCCGACTTTCCTTTTCTTGCTTCTGGTTTCCATTAGGTCACAGGAACCATTCATCGCTTGATTAACTTGAGAACTTTCACAACTCTCTCAGGGACAGAGAGATCCGGGGGAGACATGAGGCTGTAAATATGGCCATGCTTGCAGATGCCGGCGAGAAGGACAGCCAACTTAACTGTCTGCAGTACTGCACCGTTAGGAAGGAGGCTGTGGAGGCTCTGCACACCACAACTGCATACCACCTAGCCTCCCGCTTCCTCCCCGTCTCAACTCGACTCGCTTCGAGAGGCGTTCTTTGTCTGCAATAAGGATGGCCAACTGCACAGTCACAACTCGTTTTGTCAATCAAGGTGGCCGGTAGTGAATTGGTGGCCACCAGTCATAACTTCAAAATCTCTGGAGCTGAAACGCAAACACCATTGTCGACGGCGGGACGGACAGGGCCTTTGACTTAGTCTCAAGTGGCTTTCCCTTCCCCCAGTCGAGCACCCCAAAAGCACAAGGCTATACGCAGTACATCGGCGCAAAGACTTCGCCGTTGTTTGACTCAATATCCGAAGTGTGAAGGTGATTGTCGGAAGAGCTGCAGGATCAATGTCATCAGGGGTGGACGATGCAGAGTTTTATTGGTTTCTGCCGAACGCCTGCCTCATGGTCCCCATTCTGCCTTGCCACCAAGCTCGTGTGCGTGGGCTGCACGCACACCCTCCACCAACATCTGATCGTCTGGCGATGCCCAAATCACCTGCGGGGTTGTGGCCAGAGTGTTGGATGACTCGACAAGCACATCACCCGGAAACGCCACGGACAGGCGTCGTGATCTGAGACCAGTCACCACCCGCGAAGGCAGTGTCAGCTGTACTGAGTCCGACGCCTGATGTCGCAAATTGCTCTGAATCCAGACCTGGTGCGAAGTCTAAGCCACCGCCATCTCGCTTCGCCGGCCTGTTTTCACGTAGCATCATCCTGTACGGAGTACTTGCTCCCTTTAGATGGTGATGAGAAGCCTGGGTCTACTGGCCAGACCGATTAGGGCTTGGAACTTACCATTTGGAAGGTCGAAACGTCCGCTGGTTATTTTTGAGCTAAGGAGATTTGCCCTTCCAACCGGCCGTGGCAGGTGAAGGGGGTTGCTCTCAGGCTGAAGCCTCACACTTCGCCCAGGATAAGAAGCTCCTCCACTTCCCATGCGTGGCCTACTCCTCTCATCCTGCTGATGTCATCCTGCGAAAATTGAGCGCATAAATATACGAAAGTTGAGACAACATTCCTAACAACTGCAATGGGACAAGAAGCTCAAGTCTTCCCAAGCTTCGG
>Ga0105239_10006407_pt1 | contig 13664 bp, 12 predicted proteins | sample KBSC44metaG_FD_92761 | JGI IMG/M metagenome (GOLD analysis project Ga0105239, IMG submission 92761) | Corn rhizosphere microbial communities from Kellogg Biological Station, Michigan, USA - KBS C4-4 metaG | ecosystem: Host-associated > Plants > Roots > Rhizosphere > Soil | place: Michigan, USA... | reverse complement strand
TACATAACCAGTACGGACAAGCTGCAAGTGACTTTGCGGGGAAAGACAAGCGAACCGACGCCATCCGTTTCCAGCTCATGCCCGCGTTGTTTTACTCATCCAAGGCACACCACACCACCTTTACTGGGCGAGTGCGTGACAATCATGCGCCATTTCACATGAAAGTGCCGTGATGGTATGGACTTGCAGTTCCACCACTACCACTGCAAAGTGAGTACCATGTCTCGGCTATCATACAGCACGCAACATGCAACAGCCCCAGATAAGATGCCTTCTTTCTCCCGCTTGAGAAAGGGAAAGGAATTATTGGCGAGTCTCCCAAGCAACTGAAGAGACCGCGTCGATAAGCAAAACTCTATTGTTGCTTCTGTGGACAAACTTACAATGCCAGAGTTCCATCTCAAACAAGGCTTCAGGTCAATGCAGAAGAATTAGCCAGCTTAACTTCCTTGTGTGGCAAGTACCCAACTACTGAGACAGCACATGTCCACATGTACTTTGGCAAACTCATTTCATTCCCCTGCCGCGGTTCTCGTCGTCGCTTACACTGGCCATGACTTCTATCTGTGGCCGGCGGCTCCGTTGATTCATGCTTGCATGTGCAACCTGCGCCTTTGGCGGTCCGGATGACGATCATGCGGGGCCTCGTGTGGTTCTCCTGACGATGTCTTTGGAGTTATTTCGATTCGAACATATGCTTTTTCTCGACAGTCGCAGATATGTTGTCGGTGATCTCGGGCTATTCCATTAGGACAACCCCGAAGGGTTTGTTGTTGGCTTATCTATCCTTTCATGCTGCTATGCTCGAGAGAACTCCAAGCATGTCACCTCGACCAATGTCGATCAGCCGATCAAATGCACAAGATTTCCTCATTCAGTATACGCAATGGTAACACACAACAAAGCCGCAGTGCTTTAGCCCCCTACTACATTCAGGAGCTTGACCAGTGCTGGTCGCGCAACTGATACTACCCCGGTATGATTTAACTATACATCCTGGGAAAATAGGGAAGGCGTAATCCGTTCCTCGTTGATTTTATCCCTGCATAACGAGCCGGCCCTCGGATCATCTCAGCCTGACCTCACACCAGGAAACTATTCAACCATGTGCTTGATCGTCTGTCCAGTCCCCTTCATGGTTGAGTTGCAGGACCTCTCTGGATCAACCCTGTTTGAGACATTGGATACTTTTTTAGTGGTACACTTGTCTCACGAATGAATACACTCTGTATCAACCCTAACTCAATGGGTATGCCGGACAGCATCCTGCCTGACATGTGGTCGTAGCGCCAGACCTTTGAAGCATGCTCCATTTTCCAGCCTCCCACGTTACATACGAGTACGAGCAATGGAGGATTAACTACTCCGTACAGAGGTACTCTTTAAAGTTTCCATGGTTGTTGGAGCTTTCCCCCTTACCTGAACAATATTGGATCAATCCCCACCAAACTCACGGTTCCCATCACAGAATATTACCTTTCTTCGCAAGCTGTGAGCATGCAGGGAAGCGGAGAGCGAGGTTATTCTGCAGAAGGTTCTGGTTTCGTGCGAGAATGTCTTCCCCCCTAGATGTTCAAACGCCGTTGCATGAAGGGGAAACAACTGAAGGAACTGAGGATTGAAGCATTACCCCACGCCATTGTTGATGGAGATACGGATCGCTTCCGAGAAATGGTTGCCTCTGTTCTTCCCCAGAGTTCCAGGTGTTCCTTGCGGGGAAATCCTCGGCCCCCCAACATTTTCGGTTCAATTGTCCTTCTTTCCGCTAGTAATAATGGAACGTTGAAGTTTCCAGAGTCAAGCACGTCAAGTTGCCAACTGTTACATAAAGCTCCAAGGTAGATTATGTCGATATTGCGAAACTCTCCGCCAGGGGATATGTCACCAGCGGCAATTTCAATCGACACCACGTTATTCGAGTCAGCTATCTTCTCCCTTTGAGTGCGATGGTACTTGGCCAAACCTCAAGCGATGACATCCCTTACTTTCACGATCCGTCTTGCAGCCATAGACAGAGATCGGACCCAACAAGCAATGATGGCGATCCCCCATTTCCCCCCAAAGCAATAAGCTTCTTTTGTTGGAAACTTGAGTCCCAGGAAGGTCGATTGAGCTCCAGGAGCTATTTCACGACTAGATTAAAGGGACCGGCGAACTTGAGCAACAATGGAGCTAATATGCAGGGCACCAAACTCTCCTCCCAACGAATACTTGAAATGCATGCATGCCACTGACAGTGATGGCCGTCCAGCACCTGCTATGGGCGAGCGAATACGAACAAGGTTTGCCCTACATTCTCTTGTCGGTTGCGGTCCTCCTGTCTAGTATTTGCGTGGTTGAGCGCCCATCTGCATTCGAGGCTTTCAGGGATGAGCAGTCTGCCTTGTAACTTACTTGTGTCTCCGTACACTTGTACACTTTGGTATAGCTCCAATGAGTTGCTTTTGAGGGCCTGGGGTGATCGATCCTAAGTGGATTGGCTTTCTCAGAACTCCATATTTCCAGTGTGGATTATCGCTGCCTTCATACTTTCTTGCCTGCAACTTCATACTGGTATTGAACGAGGTGGAGGAGATGTCTGACCTGACCACGACCTGATCATTCTATCACCAAATGTGGCACATTACCAGTCAGAACACTCGAGGGGTCTGAGCTATTGCGCCGTGACGACGTGAAGTGTGTGGTTGTGTGGACCGAAATCTACTTCGTCGACATACTAACAGACCTACCTTGATCATGAATTTTTCCTTCTGTGCACATTCCAATTAAAGCCGGTATCAGGGAAAACGGCAGACATCCCGGCATCGTACAAGTGTTCTTTCCTCATGTGAACATACCTGCAGTCCTCCACATCATGTGAACACCAAATTATCTAGGGCACGTGACTACATCACCTGAGGTCTGTTCTCTCCCCATTTATCACTGAGTGATTTCGCCCACTCTTTTTCACAATCCACTTCATCGACCGATGGAATGCTGCGCGGATAACACCCGATCTGCTAACGAGTCCGTTCACCGTCTGGTGTTTGGATACATTGCAACGATATATCCAATACGGATTAAACATAACACGAGACAAAGAGGGAACGGCAGCTAGAAAACACTCCAGAATTGCTCGGATCATGGTCTTCCGCCATGAACGGGAACAACAGCAAGATTCCTACCCCCCCTATTTTCCCGGCCGGCTAAAAGGGCTTGCTAAAACTACTATCTCAAGCAGTGGAGATATGTTCAAAATGAGCAGACCGTAAGTTTCGTCGCAGGTGGGATGGAGTCATGGCTCATCCGATGCAGAAAAACGTACGCGTCAGCACCAGCTTGCTCACTCGTCGAAACCTCCTGCAATTAAAAAGACGAAAGCACGTGGGTCGTCGATAGCCATTGCGGTTTCGGCCAGGAGTGATTCTTCTGAAGGGGAGAAAAGCAGACAAAATCCCACGCTCGCGAAGAAAGAGTCAAGGAAGACGTAGATTGGTAGCTACCACCGTGCAACAGTGTGGAGCCTCGACGATGTCCACGATTACACACGACCTTTACTCCGTACTCACCCTCCATCCAGGGTGCCACGCTCGATGAGGCGGTGTGGCGTATGTATCTAATCCCTGGCGGCCAGCTCTATCTTTGTGGCTGACTGACTCATTGGCTCGGATGAAAGGCAGGTTTCAGATCCCAAAAAGATTACAATGGATGAAGCATATCGGTGTGTTCAAGATCTATTCTCCTTTGAGTCTCAGATATCCAGACCGTGACTGCTCGTCGAGCCCTGTACGCTGAGCGGTCTTGAACCGACATATTTGAGGCCCGATGGCCCCATCCTCGTGTCGCAGTCACCCCACAGGTGTGGAATACCGTGTCCATGTTCCCTAGGCCTCATGTATGGATCTTGCAGCATGCCTTCCGGCTACTTCCTACTCGTAATATTTGAAGGCTCTGTCCCAACAAAGAAAAATGGTTGAGATGACCACAGATCAAGATTGCTATTGGCACAGCGAAGTTGATTCTGCTGTTTTGTTCGAGGCAGGCCGGATGGTACACACGACTTACGGATTACTGTTGCCAGTACCCGATGCGGCTCCGTGACGAGGCACCCTTTCCAGCCCGGCGGAACGGCCCCGAAAGCGATGATCACCGTCCCCTACGAAGGCTTAATTCACTGACTAAGTATACCTTTGCTCATATTATACACTACTTCGTACAGCGGCCTAACTCAGACCCTGCCATCGCAGTCGGTGACTGCTTCCACGAGAACTTCTACTGCGTCTGCGTCAGTGGACTTACCCGCTCCCCATGTGTGAATAGGCTAGACGGTTGAAGCACACCATACTCATTCACCGTTTCCCTGATGCCTACCCACGACCTCGAAAATACATCGAATGAGCCAATCCTTACTCTCGAAATATATTGAATTACCATAGGTAGGTATCTAAGACACCAACCATGTCATGTCAGCTCGCCTCCTAGTTATCTCGATACAGGTAGGGAAACTATCATCCCACGATTCTGCCCGACTCAGACATTCTGCTCTGCTTGTCAAGACTCATACAAGCAAGTTTTTTTCATTTTTGCAAAAACCCGACTCCCCCGGCCCTAAAAACCTCTTTCTAGTAAGTAGCAGCGACGGCAGGAAGCACGCCTACAGCTCATCCCATCCACCTTCTACAGTGGCTTGAGCCTTTTTAAAAAAAAATAAAAAATATGAGAATCACACCGAACAAATTCTAATGTGATCCGCAAGTCCTTCCCGTTCGTTCGTAATTAAAGCAGAAAGAAGCTGTCCTATTCCGCATTGGTTTGGCATGAGCGAATCCGATAGTGGTCAGTCATATCAATTATGTGGAGTGAACAACTATGTATGTACCGATCCCCCAGTCTCCAGAACCACTAAAATTCATGTTTCCCCGGGTCCATTGCTCAACTCCTTGTCATCCCTTTTGGTTTATTTACAACATGGTTCTTGAACTGCCTGCTGCCTGCCTGCCCACTCGGTCGGTGGTCGACCACGACGGCGCAGTGGGATGGGATGGAATGTGATGAGATGAGATGAGACTGAATGGAAGGGAAGGGGTGTAGCGGCGCGGTCGTGCGCCATGATATGTACCGACAACCGGTTACATCCTCTCTCCAAGGCAAGGGACCTGGAGCATCTGATTGCCGAAAGCTCAATTGCCCAAGTGTATTCAACTTTGCAGCCTCGCGAGCCAGCTGGCTACATTTGTCGTGATGTGATCTATGCTTAGACTCCTATGAAGACGCTCCCTTCTTCGAATTCATTTGTGTATACGCCATAACATATCTCCCATAGCAGATGCTCTTAACCTCCAAGGAATGCGAAATGCTCGTTGTAACCCTGCCTGCTCAACGAGCAAGATGAATCAATGATAAGACCTGCGACGATCACCAACTTGAGACTTACTACTAGGAGCTCATTTTGACACTGGCTTCTGTCACCAGGCTGATATTAACCTCGAGCGTCTGATCCAATCAAACAACACCATGTGAATACCGCGTAGCATTATTGCCTAGTCCATCTTTCGGCCAACAGTATTTCCGAAGGCAAGCACGACAGCCTATTGGCAGCGCACCACGGTTGACCCTCAGTAAAAGACCACAAGCAAGGCAGTAAGGCCAACCTTTGTCCTTGCCGTTCGTAGCGACCATGTTCCCATTCGCGATCAAATTCCTCACGTCATCCGGAGTATAATTCAGCTTGAATGAGCTTATGTTGCTCGGGAAGATATGTTGGTTGTTGGGCAAATAGATGATAGTGATGACAGAGTAGTCGTAGCAGCCAAAAAAGGTAGGCCGTCTGTTCAGTCCGACCAACTCCATTGTGGCTGGAATCGGTATTGCTGGCATCGTGTGGAGCCCGGATTCTTGTGACCGTACCCAGGTATTATAAAGAGATGTGCCATCGGGGTAACCATCACGAGTGTCTGCTGAATTGTTGTTCACGATGATAGCATCGAGACGACGTTCTGGTTGAATGATGGGCCATAATGGTACATTCTCACCGCCAGCCGCACCATCAACGAAGTATAGGTTCTCCTTGGGAGCAAGTCCAGGTGCCAGTTTGGATTGGTAGAATGGATTGGGAACGATGCCATATTCATCGTAAAGCGATGCTGTATGGAGAACGTTTGTCAACCCGATCAAATCATTCTCCATTTCTCCCAACTCTCCTGTCAACAAGTCGGTTCCGGGGACACGCGAGCAGAAGCGTGAAAAGGTACCACTTGACATTGCAAGGATGAGGCCCAGATTGTCGAACTTTCTCATACATAGATCGTCAGCAAGAGGTATACCATTGTTTAAGGGGGTGCCCAAAAGTCTTGTTTCTGCGAAAATTCGATGGCCAGCTTCCCATGTGCATGTTTCGAAGGGATGAAATTCGTACTGAAGAGATTTTTTACTGATAATGTCGCATCCACGTTCGTCCATATTTAGATCTGAACCGAGCGCGGTGATGATCGGGTATGGTGTTTCAAATTTGCTCGGCATTTGACCTTTCACCATCCCGGAGAGTGTGTGAATGGCTCCAGGGATGTTGCTGAATAGGTGATAGGACAGCAATCCGCCCCAGCTATCAACCAATGTAGACTGAAAGCCGTTCAATTCCTTGGCCGCAAGACCCAGAGCAATTCTTGCGTAAGCTTCACCCTTCTTTGTGTTGAACGGTAGAAAGTCCGTATTTGAAAAACTGGAACTCCATGTGTCGAGATATAGTTCTGAGACAGTCTTATTGTCGTTGGCTGCGAGTGCGGACACTAGCCAAGCACCTCCATCTACCCCAGTGTGATACAAAATCGATTGATAGAGGCCTTTGAGGTCACTGATACCATTTCCTGGATCTCGTGCATCCAAAGCTTGAACTAGGCCGGCACCGGAGAGCAGACCTCGCAATTTGCCACCACTGGAAGCAAGAGCAATGACGGGAGCGATTTTGTATCTGAAGGTCTCATTTTTGGGCAAGCCCTTATTCAGCCTATTGATGAAGAGTCGGAATGCTCGCTCTGAGACTCTGCGTCTTCCCGCTCTGTACAGTTCTTCTCCAAAGCAAAGACCTTCAGCACTTCGAATGAGTGGAGTGGATGGGCAGGATGCGGCGATGGGTGCATATGGGGACAATGTGAAGAAAGACGGGAGACAAGAGGCGAAATGAAGGAGCAGGAAGAAGAGCAGGAAAGCCAGACATGGTACCCTAGCCATGGTGGAGATTCGAGTCCAAGCACAACAGTTCAAACGGGTGGAAGAATGGTCAACGCGCCAGTGACCCAGACATCAAGTCTGGCGAAAGGCAGGGGATGTTCGCTGATCAAGGCAAGAGATCAAGGCATCAAGATATCCGCGTTCATGTTCATGTCTGTGGCTGCTCTCCCATGCTATGATAAAAGGTGCCACATGAAGGTCAGAAGTTGGAAGTTGTCCCTTGCCTTGAAAGCTTTCATCAAGAAGGCGCGGGCAGCAGACGTCTGAGCTGCAACATACTCCATGGCAATAGCAATTTTCGAGGTAGAGAAGCAACCGCTAGAATGATAAATTAGCAAATCAGTGACCATCTAGGTAGTCAGAAGCGCTAATAACCATGGAAGAACAATACATCAAGTTTCTATGGTAAGAGTAGCCTGGATCAAGTGTGGTGGTGGTGGTGGTGGTTAGAGGTTATAATATTGGGGTCAGGTAAGCACCTGGTAGTTTAGTTACTAATCCTTGGCGTCCCAGGCGATGTGAAAACTGCTGGGAGCTCACATGTAGTCTCACCCTGACTGTGCCGCTTCAAAACACCTCGAGATCAACCAGCAGGACACCGTCTAGGATGGCGGACCTAGTCCGTTCAAAAGGTCAGGGTTTCCTCAGCCACACGAACCCGAGAGGATTTTATCAACAGATCTAGCTGTCCTGCTCGCTAGGCACCCACTAGGCCACTGATTCAACTGCTGTAAATTTCAATTCTGCACCTGGCCGTGCTCTATACCGCTGCCTCCCCGAACGTTTCGCGGCGCCGAGACGTCCAACGCCTCTGCAGCCTCGTTGTTCCATGACACAAGCATGGTATTAGTCCTTGTGCCCATCTGATGATCACCCAGCTTCTCACAACCTGAAGTCTTAGGCATGTTTGTGATGAGGCTTCACAATGAGGAAAAACCGCAACTCAGAAACAATATGTTCGTCACCAGCAATGGTTTCGGGCCCCCTGTTCGCACCTCCAGTATCAAAGGGGCTTTCAACTCGCCCAATCTGAATAGCATCTCGCATTGTTGTCGCTTATTGAAATTCATCTTTCAAGTCTTTCGCCCATTGATCGAAAAAAGCAATATCTGCCGAGTGACATTTAGCATGGCTTTTTACGACACCAAAGAACTCTTCCATGGCGTTGGCTTCTTCGATCATCTTCCCAAGTTTGAAGGCGTCGTCGAAGTGGATGCTCTCGTCCATTACAAAGAAGCAGAAATCTTGGGTCCCTTTGGGCCAGCTAATGGGTTTCTTGATCAGAACGCCTAAGCTCTTGAATATCGGTACATCGTGGTTTTCGTCTCCAAGAATTTCCACCTTCTGATTGGCAGGAGCGATGAGTAGCGTCCATTCTTCCTGAGAATAAGGTGTCAGGAGTTCTGGCATCGGTACATTTCGTGTCTTGACGAGTCGGGACATAATTATTGCAAGATCACGAGTGGTCAATTCGTCGGGGTGTTGAGCAGAGAACTGGCGCCACTGAAGTTTGTTGTTTTCAGATCTGCTGGGCGCAATGCGCAAGCATAACTGACGCCGGAATATGGCCAAGGCTGCAGACTGCTTTCCACCAAGGGACTTGAGCTTTTCCATCGCCTGCGACAGCTGGTGGTAACTGACGCCCTCATGATGATCGAACACAATACCTACAGGAAACATCACCTCTGCGACCTGTGTCAGTTGGTTCAGTGCCTTCTCGCTGCAAATTATACACAGCAACCGCCGACTAATCTGCCAATTCTCCGGTTTCAGTGCAGATTGGCAATATACCAATGTTCTGACCATTATACCTGCCTCGGAAAGTCGATTCATTTGCCCTGTGTCAATGTCGAGGCGAATCTTCACGGTGGCATCGTCATCGCACATTGTTCTCACTAGTTTTCTTGCGGCGTCTGCGACGGAGATGCCAGGGAAAAAGGAGTTCAACCATACTTCAAGGAGCTTCCTGTCTTCGGGGAGATTCAGTTGGACGCGACTGAATTCCACCACATTCGAGTGACGAATTGTAGCCTTGGCCGCCCAGGAGTGATTTTGGACGTCTGCCTCGGTCCAAATTTGCCATTTGCAGCTATCTTGAGAAGATGTTGCCATCTCAAGGGCGGTATGAGCCGGAAGCGTGCCGCTCTCAAAGGCCACTGGCCGACTCTGGGACCTTTCGACAATCCCACTATGACTGTGCTCCGGTGCAGCAGATGACCTCCAAGGAAGTGACTTCTCTCGAAGGTGCGAACTGTCTAGCTCGGACATCTGCGATGATGCATCCGTCCCACTTGGTGAGAGCCGCACGTTGCTGAGGTTTGTCCCTCCACCCGCTAGACAAGCAAGGATGCTGGGGCGATACACGTCACAAGCCCAGTCACAGAGATAGTCCATGATAAGCAGTAGTTGAAATGCCCCATCTTCGAAGACCATCGATCCATGCCAAAGATCAAAGAGTTGCTATCGATTGTGAGCACAACGTCCTGGAAACAACTGTAACTGCAGAGTTTCAGACTCACCACTCCTTCTCCTTTGGGCACACCGGCATACAACCTCCATTCCTCTCCCATGATAAGGAAGTTCCAGACAAGGCACTGATGTTCTACACCTGACTCTTTCCGTAGATTTTGCTGTAACCGCAGACATGTTCGGACAACAAATGCCGTCTGTCGAAGCATACTTCCAAAGCTGGCACTGCTATTGTTTTCGGCGGATTTTGCTTCGATAACTATGAAAGGATACAGAACATTCTTCTTCTTGAAGGGGGAGCACCTGCTCCTCAATGACGGGAGTAGGCGCTTAAACGTACGAGTTGGAGCAAGGCCGATTACTCTATCCGGTCTCTGTCTCTTCAGTCGCTTTTTCATTTGCGGCGTAACGTCTTCATGGACAACGTGCTTGTCGAGCTCTCTTGCGAAAGTTCGAGAGCTCTGATCATCTCTGCCGGTCTTCTCCTTAGCCACTCATGATGTAACCTTACAATCTCGGATGTCGACTTACACGTTGATGCTCGCTTGTTGAAGAGGTGTACAGACACACAATTGTCTCCTGTCTCTTCTGCGCTGGAGCTTTTCGGCCGCGGCTGGGTCTATGGGACTTGCTTCGAATTTGGCCTTCAATCGCCGCTTCAGACAACGTTGACTATCAGTGAACTGGTCAGCAATGAGGCCCTGCGAGGGAAATCTAAACGGCCGGTTCCTTACCACACGGCCTCCAAATCAAAAGTTTCAAAGGCCCTAAATTCGACCTCCTTCCTCCACCCGTATTCACTATCTAGTGTCTTGATGCAGTTCCAGGCTTCCTTCACGAGTCTGTTTGCCTGAATCCGTTTAGCAACTACATATGGATCGTCCTGGTTAAATTGTTTTATGAATTCTTCCTGGGCAATTCGACCTATCTCGCGGATGCTGTTGAATGCAGTGGAATACTTCTCTTGCCACAGCTCCGGTAACGTACGCCCCTCAACACTGTAGGCGACATCCTCCATGAGTTCCACGTACTCCTCAGTGGTGAGTTTTGTGCTGTCTTCAGGGTTGTCATTTACTATGCTTACTGCCCTGTGTACCTAACCTGTAGAAACGAGGGCAAATAGTGTCACCCAAAGGATAAGAAGTGACAAGAGACCAAATATGTGGTTCTACTCACAACCCCGGCAACAAGCCCGATAACATTTCAAACTATTGACGTAAGAATTATAGTGCCGAAATCCTCGTTTACACGCCTTCCAGATTCCAGTGGTAGTGGCCCTTCTGCCTGGCCTTGCAAGGAAAAATCGGTTGATGCTGTACGGAGTATGCTAAACGGTTCAAGCACTGACCTGAAGCAGCTAACGCAAGGCAACCGTCGGACCATTCCTGCGGCCGCTTCTGCAGCCTCGTCGAGCCAGGGGCTTGTATGACTCACTCCGGCAGCGTACCGTGGCTGAGCAGGATATGATTGACACCTTCCCAAGATCTCAGCCACTGGACTTTCACCAGTCCATGATGCCCAAACTACTCCGTAACCAAGGATACAGTCTGGAATACTCCGTGCCTGCCCACGCTAGGAAAGGGCATGATTTGGATACAAGCCCTTCGAACACAGCTCGTGGCAAAATCATAGATTGTGCCTGTCGAATAGTGCCGTACGAGGAGCTTTGCGTCTTCCGCTCACGCTTGCGGACACTCCCCTACACATTCAGGCCAGCCTTCACAGACCCACATTAGTCTACGCTACTCAGTCCGCTCTCCTCGAGGAGGTTTGTCACCGTGGCCTTTGAGGAAGCCCATCTGAGGCTGACAGCTGAACAAGCAGGTCGCTTTGGCCTGCTTGTTCCTGCCTGCCAAAGCATAGTTTCGTCCACCTCAGTCTCAAATGCCTCCACCTTAGAGTTGGCAGCCGTACTTGACATTGGAACCACCGATTCAGCGGTGTCCTCCCACATACCCTCGTCCGTCACCAAATGTTCAGATTATGAGAACCTGAACCTTCTGGGGATGAAGTACATTGTCCCCAAGAACGCAAAAGTTATTTCCTTGACGTAGGTGAGGATACTTGTGTTGAAATAACCACCTTTTACTTTAACACAGGTTGTGAAAAGCCTCTATCAAGACGTTATAAGAAGTGAATTTTGAGCTTAGCACAACCGTACGTGTCCCCTCCTTTGAAGATTGCGAGAGTTTTGGAGGCACACGAAAGCTGATCAATGTAGCAATGTGAACCTGAACAAGGTCAGAGTTTGCGTGTTCCAGCAGGAATACAATCCAAGAAATCACTACTCCCATCAATTGGTTCTTATAAGTTTTGTCTTCTTATCACTTCCATTTGGACTGCATGTTAGGTGAGTACCCTAGCTCGCATCCAAACCTCTGGATGAACCCCCTTCGTTACTTTGGCATTGGGTAAGAATCGATTGTAGGTGAAGCTTTCTTGCGCAGCAGCATATTTGAATAAGGCCGGAAAGACCGTGACACCGACCACGGCGTGCGATCCAGGATTAGAGTGATGGATAGCATGATCAAGACCAACACGCATGCTGGTGTCATTCAATTCTGTCCCAGGCAGAGGGAAGACGCACTCGTACAGGTCTGGCGTCAGTAAAAGTCGGATCTTCGCATCCAATGCTAATTTGAATATGTCCGTCAAGCGTCCCTCTTCTTCAATCCAAGACGTAGTAAATATTTTATATTGCTCACCAAGACTGCGGTGTGCCTCTATAAGTGGCAGGACACAGTTGATCATTCGACTAGAGAGCCCTTGGGCTCTGCGAGAAACCATCAGTTCACACATTGGGCGGTCATCAACGAATTCCATGTGTGCAGCGAATTCGAAACTGTCAACTAGTCTCTTGTCTAGCGAATCGGTAAGCGTGGACTCATATTAGAGAGGAAGGTCTCACCTTGAGCAGCTAATAGCCCTTTAAGCTTTGGATAGATGAGATTATTTCCTTGGAACATACCTCCTGCATTAGGTTCAAACACCCACGAGCAGATAGCCGCTCCGATGAGAGAGAGCACCACTGCCCTCAAATCTCTTTCACGAATACCTGAAAACTCAACAGTAGCCTTCTCCGTCTGGCCAAAACTCCTTTGGAGGAGCATCACAAGATCTAATTGGCTAGCCAATTTTGTCACGTCGATACCAAAGGGTGCCGCCACATTTGTAGAGAGTACCTCGTTCAGCCTTTTGACGATTTTGTTGAAATCGTTCAAAACTTTCCCCGCGTTCTTTTCCTGAAAATCGGTCGGAAAAGGAGCCTTAAATCGTCTGATTGATACAGAGCTATCGATAGAGGCCTTGAGAGACTCAACTTCTTCTCGCAGATTTGCCTCATTCTCGCTGGGGACTGTCCGCTCGCCTTTCGTAAATTCTGTTTGCAAACGCTTCAAGTCTCGTCTCAGCTTTTTCCGACGCCTTTGCTCTTTCAAGTACAGATCTCTCCAGGAGTGCGTTTCGTCAGTTTTCTCGCTTCTCTGTGTCTCGTCAGTTTTCTCGCTTCTCTGTGTCTCGTCAGTTTTCTCGCTTCTCTGTGTCTCCAGTTCAGATCTCAGCCTCAGAATAATGGAGTCATGGTCACACAGAATTGGACTTTGAGGCTGTGACGAGCGTTGAGTGGGCCATGACTCGTCTCCAGATTCGTCTTTGTCATTTCGACGAACTTGCTGAAAGTTCTGGGGCCTGTGGAATGCTGATCTTGGGAGACTAGCTTGCATCATGCTGTTGAAGCGCTCACCCACACCAGGGACCGGTTCCTGACTATCTTGACTGTCTTCGGGCCCAGTAGGCTGTTCGGTGGACATCCTGACAGGTGTCATCGATCCCGAACTTCCAACAGGCTGCACAGAGGAAACTTGTTAGCAAATCAGGACTTTGTGCAATTCAGCTTTCGGGGACTCACCGCAGGTGTCGTCCTGGTTTTCTTTTGAGTCGGTATCCATGGATCTCGACGTTTCTGTCTTTTTCGGATGCGTCGATTTGTG
>Ga0105239_10006406_pt1 | contig 13667 bp, 8 predicted proteins | sample KBSC44metaG_FD_92761 | JGI IMG/M metagenome (GOLD analysis project Ga0105239, IMG submission 92761) | Corn rhizosphere microbial communities from Kellogg Biological Station, Michigan, USA - KBS C4-4 metaG | ecosystem: Host-associated > Plants > Roots > Rhizosphere > Soil | place: Michigan, USA... | reverse complement strand
TGAAGGGCGTAAGACCTTAATGAACTTGCCTGACGTAGTACTAGGGTGTTAAACTCAATCTTTGTCATTTTGTTAAAGTTTTGTATCAACACTTAGGCAACCATGATGCCACTTAAAAATTGAGCTTTTAACCGGAACAATGACGAAAGAGATTTTTTCTGAAAAAATGAATCGTGTAAAAATTACACTATACAGACAATTAACAAACTGAAAAGCAGGGTATTAAAGATAAAAATTAACCAAAATAAAAAAGCACTGAAATTAACTAATGTAACAAGAATGTTATACAATTGACGCGAAACGAAAGTGAAAGTTTAATTAGAATAAAATTATTTAACTAATAATATTCACCTCGCGTTGTAGCATAACGCCAAATTTAGTGTACACACTGTCTATGATTTGCGACGAAAAAGCATACACTTCCTGGCCGGTGGCGCCGCCATGGTTCACCAAAACCAGCGCCTGATTTTTCCAGGTACCTGTATTTCCTACTACTTTTCCCTTCCAGCCGCATCGTTCAATAAGCCAGCCCGCTGCTAATTTGATCAGGCCATCACCACCGGGATAATTGACCACGTCGGGGAATTTTGCCTGGATCACATTGAAATCCTCCACACTGATCAAGGGGTTTTTAAAGAAACTGCCCGCATTACCTATAGTTGATGGATCGGGCAGTTTGGATACCCGAATATGTGATACCACCTGTGAAACATCTTTTATAGTAGGCCTGGTGATTCCCCGATTGGCCAACTCCTGTCCTATGGCACCGTATTGTGTATTGATATCAGGAATAAGCGATAATTGGAATTTTACCGATACGATAATATACAGCCCCTTGAGTTCATTTTTAAATACACTTTCGCGGTAGCCAAATTTGCAATCTTCTTTAGTAAATGTTTTAAAAGTACCGCTTGCTATTTCAAAAGCACGGCAACTCAAAAAAGCATCCTTCAGTTCCACGCCATAAGCGCCGATGTTTTGGATAGGTGATGCCCCCACCGAGCCGGGGATCAGGCTCAGGTTTTCGATACCGGCATATTCGCGGGCTACGCAGAAGTTCACCAGGTCGTTCCATACTTCACCGCCGCCGGCCTCCACAAAAACATCATTATGACTGATGCGGTGTTCAATACCGCGAATATTCATACGGATCACCAGTCCTTCAAAATTACTCACCAGCAGCAGGTTGCTGCCGCCACCCAATACCAGCCGGTCAATTTGCAGCCATTGCGGATCGGCAAACAGTTCAACTAGTTCATCCTCGTGCGCTATCTCTACAAAATAACGGGCATAAGCGTCGATACCAAAAGTGTTAAAGTTTTTGAGGGATACGTTTTCCTGTATTTGCAGCATATTTTTTGATGTCGGATATCGGGTGTTCGATATCGGATTTATTGAGGGCGAATTTCGGAATTTTATTTTATTGCCTGCGGTTATTGTATCCCCGCTATCATGAAAAACTTTTTAAACCTTAAATTTTAACAATTTCTGACTTAAAAATGGATCAAAACAGGTCGAAAACCGCTTAAAAATCATTCAAAAACCTCCATTTTAACACTTTTTAACAAATTCCTGATGGCTTTTGAAAGGTTTAAAAAGTATTAAATTATTGATAATCAAACAACTAATTAAAAATAAATCTCTTTTTTACCCCTTTTATCCTTTAACAAAACGGCCCGGTTTGCTGATAAACAGTAAACCGGGCCATTGCTCATATAAATATACGAAAATTAACAGACAAAAGCAAAGCCTGCTCAACACAGGCTCAACTTATCAGATGCAGAAACCCCTTCCTCCCCTTACCGAGGGAAGGAATCGCACGTATCCTGGCTTTTTGATATCTCAGCCATCACTTGCTGTAAAGAAATAAAAAGGGTTTGTCATGCTGAGGAACGAAGCATCTGTTGGTAAACTTTTCAATCTCAGAGTAGATCCTTCACTCCGTTCAGGATGACAAAATGATCCTGACTTTTAGCCCATCTTCAGCCCGTGGTCGGTGTTATCACCGCACCACAAACATAATATTACAAACCTTTACCTATCCTCACCAGATAAAACCGTTCTAACGTACCCAGTCTGCTGGTTTTGATGATGAACGGCAGGGTCATGTTTTCGTTGGGGTAATTATAAAATGCCTGCACTATCCGGAAATTGGTGTGGTTCTTTTCCAGTCCGGCCTTTAAGCCGTCGTCTATCAGGACAAGGGCATTGCTGTGCGTGGCCGCTTGAGCCATGCTCATAAAGGTTACCGGCTGATGGGTATAAAAATCGAAAGCGTTGGGCACATCAAAAGCGGCAATGACCTGGTCGTTAGGATAATGCTGGTTGATGTATTCGGCCGCATGAACATCTCCTTTAAACTTGAGCAGTGTGGGGTAAACTACGCCCATGAGGTAAGCGTTAACCCATAAACCCATTACAGCGGTTAATAAAACCAGGGCCCTTTGCGGGTTGCCGCTGTTTTTATAAATGTATAAAGCAATACCGATAAGCAGTATACAAAGCGCTATAAATACGAGCCAACGTTCGGGCGCATAAACAAAGTTAAGCACCGTTACCGCGATGACCAGCAACACCACAATAGCGTATTGAGCGATGGTAAAGAACCTGTTTCTGTTTTGGATCGCTTCGCGGACAAAGCCGGCCGTAATGATGGCGAAAAAAGGAAACAGGATATTGGTATAAAAGGGCAGCTGAAATTTTGATACCGAAAATATCAGCAACATGACAACCGACCCACTGATAGTAATATACTCGGGCAGCTTTACCCCTTTGATCATTTTGCCGATATGCCTGATCAGCGCGTAATAAAACAATAGCATCCATGGCGCAAAGGCCCATAATAAGGTGTGCAGAAAAAAGAAGATACTGCCATGTGTATTGCGGATAAAGCTATTGTTATTGAAACGACCAAACTGGCTGTCCCACAAAAACCAGTGGATGCCCGATATGCCGGTTTTGCCAAACACCACTTTTTCGGGATGCATATCAAACTGTATATATAAGGTATAAATTTCGGGTAAGGTAAAAACAGCAACCAGTATAAAGGCCAGCAGCCATTTCCAATGGAACAAGCTTTTGAGATCTTTTTTAAACAGGTAATCGCCTATAATGGCACTCCCGATGGGGATGAGCAGGTAAATACCCTTGGTCATAACGGCGCAGGCGGTAAACAGGGCTCCAAGCAAAATATCGGCCCAGCTAAAACGCTCTTTGAGTTTATAAAAATGATATACAGCCCCTATCAACAGACCCATAATATAAGGCTCGGCCCGTACATCGGTGTTCGACATGAGCACGTGCTGTGCAGTAAGCAAGATCAGTGTTGCGATCAGCGAGGTTTCCAGGTCGTAAAACTTGCGGGCCAGTTTATAGGTGTACGCCACCGACATCAGGAAAAACAACAGGGCCGGTAATTTATAGGCGATGGTATTGATGCCAAAGATCTTAAAACTGAGCGCGGCCATCCAGAATGGGAAATGCGGTTTATCCAGCCAGTCTTTCCCGTGATAGATCAAATCGGTAAAATTATTGCTTTGGGCCATGCCACGGGCTAGTACGCTGTATAAACTGGGATCGTCGGTAAAATAACGGATGCCAATACCGGCAATATTCACCAGCATGGCCAGTGCCAGCACTACGATGTATGGCTTTTTATTTGCGGAAGATAAAGTGCTTGCTGAACTATTCACCAGGGATATTTAGAGTACAAAATAACACATTATAATATGAAAAGGAAAACACATTGTCATCATGACTGCGGGAAGAGATCTTTTACGATAAGTTTATCCCGCGTATAAGATCTCTCCTCGTACCTCGTTCGAGATGACAAACTGGTTTTACTTGTGGGCTGGAACCAAGCAAGGTAAAGCCCTCTCCTTTGGAGAGGGTTGGGTGAGGTGTTAATCGTTCCAGGGCAGGTATTTGGGCGATACTTCCTTTAGTGTCGGGCTAAGCGGGTTAAGGGTTTCGCCATTTAAAACTCTTTCGTATAGCGCAAGATATCGTTGAGCCATTTTTTGCATAGTGAAATGTTCCATAGCATAATCATGGCAAAGCTGGTTGTTAAAAGTATCTACAGCTTTTAGTCCGGCTACCAGTTCTTGTTTGCTGTTACTGAGCAAACCGAATCTGGCAGGTACCAGTTCGGGTAGCGATCCGTAAGGCGTACCAAACACAGGACAGCCAAAATACAGACTTTCGATAATAGCCAAACCAAAAGGCTCGTGCCATAAAACCGGGAACAGCAAGGCTTTTGAAGCATTCAACACGACCGACTTTTGGTCGTTATCAACCATACCCTTAAACCGTACATTTAAATTGGGTGTAAAGCGCAGCCCCATCTTCAGGTTTAAACGTGTGCCGCCCAGTACTACCAGTTTGTTACGACTTTGGGTGGCTATATCAATGGCGCCTTTCACATTTTTAACGCGCCAGGCCGCTTTAGCCAAAAAGTGAGTATGGGTACGTTTCTGTTGCAGATTGGGCTTAGGGTAATCGTCGGGGTCGAGACCATGGTGTACAAATGTGGTAGAACCGTGGCGGGCAGCATGATCGGCAGATACAAATACGGAGTTTTGATCCAATACATGCCCATAGCCAGGGTTGTTATGTACATTAATCAGGTATGGCTTTTGGATAAAGCCACTTACCTGGAAATGAAAATGCACCACATCAATATCATCGGGCACCTGCTGGTTCATATCGACAGCAGGATCATATATCAACACTTTCGCAAACGGACAAGTGGAACCCTCGCCCACCAGGTAAGTAACCTCATGCCCCAGGCGGTTAAGCTCTTTACCCAACCACCAGATCACCCGTTCGGTACCGCCATATTTGGCAGCCGGTATAGCGGTATTGTTAACTATTAATATTTTCATGCAGGCGATGAATGTAAGCGCCCGAATTTCGGAATTTTAATTTGGATTGAAGAGTTTCGGGTGGATCGAGACACAAATAGATTTGTCACACGGTCGACTCACCCGATCTGCGCTTCGCTGGATCACCCTCTCTTCGCCTGCGGCGGAAAGAGGGGATTACTTAAAAAGGTTGTCATCCTGAGCGATAGCGAAGGATTTTCTTCGATATATCAATCACCTGATAGATGCTTCGTTCCTCAGCATGACAAAATAACTTCCGTGCCCTCTTTCCGGCGAAGCTGAAGAGAGGGCAGTCCGAGCATAGCGATGACCGGGCGAGTTAACACCGCACAATAAATTAAATTTTTTTTTCTAAATCCTGATTTTTATAGGTATTGCACATAAATAGCCACACAAACGTTTGATAAATCAATAAAACACATTACCAACCTGTTTTTTAAAGAAAAATCACCATAAAAAACCATACGAATGATATAAACCGCCAAAACAAGATGAATATATCCTCATTTAATTTCACTAATTTTCACATTACCAATACAATCTACCAACTTTTTTAATTATTTTAGAAACTTCATTAAGTTCTTAACAATTTAACTAAAAGAAATGGATTCTGTTATCAAAGCCGAAAAGCCGGCAGCAAAAAGTTCGGGTATCAACCCTATTATTATTATAGGTGCATTATTTTTCATTTTCGGGTTTGTAACCTGGCTAAATTCTGTATTGATACCCTATCTAAAAATTGCCTGTCAGCTTAATAACATCGAATCATTTTTAGTTGCAAGTGCTTTTTACATTGCTTATTTATTAATGGCCAAGCCATCGGCCTGGCTGCTTAAACTATTTGGCTTTAAAAACGGCATGGCCGTAGGTTTGATCATCATGGCGGTTGGTGCCCTGATATTTATTCCTGCCGCATTAACCAGGACTTATGCTGTTTTCCTCATCGGTTTATTTGTACAGGGTTCTGGATTGGCCGTTTTACAATCTGCATCCAATCCTTATATCACCATAGTTGGCCCACCCGAAAGCGCTGCCAAACGGATCAGTATTATGGGTATCTGTAATAAATTTGCTGGTGTACTGGCTCCTATTGCACTGGGTGCCGTGGTGTTAAAAAACATCGACGCTTTTACAGCCAACCTCGCCAAACTTGATGCTACCCAAAAAATAGCCGAATTGAATGAACTGGCTTCCAGGGTAATTTTGCCTTATGTGCTTATTGTTATTGTATTGGTAGTATTGGCGGTACTGATCTATTTTTCGGGCCTGCCAGAAATTGATACCGACCATGAGGACGAAACAGTGGCAGCTGCCAACTCCAGTAAAACCAGCGTATTTCAGTTTCCGCATTTGATATTGGGCGTAATAGCCCTGTTCCTATACGTAGGTGCCGAAGTTATAGCCGGCGACTCCATCATCAGCTATGGCGTTGCGCACCATATCCCACTATCTACCGCCAAGTATTTTGCCTCTGGCACATTGGCCTGTATGGTTATTGGTTACATCGCGGGTATTGTATTTATCCCCCGCTATATTTCGCAACAAAAAGCGTTGGTATACTCGGCTGTTTTAGGTGTGATCTTAACAGCGGCAGCACTATTTGTCCCTAAATATGCTTCGATAAGCTGTATTGCGCTTTTAGGTTTGGCTAATTCGTTAATGTGGCCGGCTATATGGCCACTGGCCTTATCGGGCTTGGGTAGATTTACCAAAATCGGCTCATCCTTATTGGTCATGGGTATAGCAGGCGCTGCGGTTTTCCCACCTATTTACGGTTTCCTGGTTGATAAATTTAAAACAAGCCTCGGCCCCGAAGCTGCAGCACAAACTTCATACTGGATCTTATTGCCTATTTACCTGTTCATCCTTTACTTTGCTGCAATTGGCTATAAAAAGGGGAAACATGTGATAGCGGTGTAGAACATACCGTCATTGCGAGATACGAAGCAATCCCCGATATGCAGAACCGCTCTGTACAGTTAAGGATTGCTTCGTACCTCGCAATGACGCGTTTTATAATTTAATTACTCCTGAACCATTTCCTGCTGGCTACCAACAACCCAAACTCTTCCGAAGGATTTTTCTGCGTGGATTTATGGTGGATCTTATGCGCCCGGCGGATACCTGCCAGGTAGCGATTATTACTTTTGAAGGCTTTAAAACGGTTGTGGATAAACCAATCGTGGAAGATAAAATAGATAATACCATATATGCTGATGCCTGTACCTATCCAAAAGCGGTAATCTAAACTGATATGCCCTATCCACATCAGCCATAAAGCAAAAGCCGCAAAGCCAATGCTGAACAGATCGTTCAGCTCAAACCAGCCATGGCGTTCCTGGTGATGCGTTTTGTGGATAAACCATAACGGCCCATGAAACAGGTATTTGTGCATAGCCCAGGAGATAGCTTCCATGAGCGCGATGGTGAGCAAGATAATACCGATATTCAATAAGACAATCATCACCTCAATATAAGAACCCTTCAAATAAAAAAAGCAGAAACAAACCCAATTGTTTCTGCTTTCCTATATTTTACTTCAACATTCGAAATTCAGCGTTCGGTGTTCGATATTAACAAATCCGAAACGGCGCAGCTCTCTTTAACACCGTTAAAAACTAACGACAGTTAAAAATCGAACATCCCACATCCGAAATTACATATGTATCGGCCTGTTGTCGGTAGCTGCTAAGCAGGCTTCACGCATGGCTTCAGTGTAGGTTGGATGGGCATGGCTCATGCGCGAAATATCTTCGGCACTGGCACGGTATTCCATCGCTACTACAGCCTCGGCTATCATATCCGCAGCCCGCGGACCGATCATGTGAACGCCCAGTATCTCGTCGGTAGTAGCGTCAGCCAGTACTTTCACAAAACCATCCAGATCACCGCTGGCACGCGCACGACCACTGGCTTTGAATGGGAACGATCCGGTTTTATATTTTACACCGGCTGCTTTCAGCTGCTCTTCGGTTTGCCCTACAGCGGCAACTTCCGGCCAGGTATAAACAACCCCCGGTATCAGGTTATAATCAATGTGTGGTTTCTGACCGGCAATGATTTCGGCCACCAGAGTACCTTCGTCTTCGGCTTTGTGGGCCAGCATGGCGCCTTTAATTACGTCGCCAATAGCATATACACCTTTAACGCTGGTTTCCAGGTGATCGTTAACGGTGATCTTACGACCACGTTCTTCTACTGTGATGCCAATTTTATCCAAACCTAAACCATCGGTATAAGCCACACGGCCAACAGCTACCAGGCAGTAATCGCCTTTTAGTTCCTGTTTCTCGCCTTTCGGGGTATCAAAGGTTACGGTTACTTCTTTACCTTTTACGGTAGCGCCGGTAACTTTATGACCCAGGTAAAACTCCATACCCAATTTGGTCAACACTTTTTGCAGCTCTTTCCCCAAACCTTTATCCATAGTTGGGATAATGCCATCCATAAATTCAATTACAGATACTTTTGAGCCTAAACGGGCATAAACAGAACCCAGTTCCAAACCTATAACACCGCCACCAATCAGCACCAGGTGCTTAGGTATCTCGGTCAGGGTTAATGCTTCTGTTGAAGTGATAATGCGTTTTTTATCGATCTTTAAAAATGGCAGTGCCGATGGTTTTGAACCGGTAGCGATGATCACATTTTTACTGGTGAGCTCTGTTTCGGTACCATCGTTCTTTTTAACGATGATGGTATTTTTATCTTTAAAAGACCCTACACCATAATGGGTATCGATCTTATTTTTTTTCATCAGGTAAACAATACCGCTGGTATTGGCGTCAACCACTTCCTGCTTGCGTTTGATCATCTGCCCGAAATCAATTTTCAGGTTATCCAGGTTAATACCATGCGTTTTAAAGGCATGGGCAGCATTATGGTAATGTTCAGACGAATCCAGTAAAGCTTTGGATGGGATACAGCCTACATTAAGACAGGTACCGCCAAGGGTAGCATATTTTTCAACAATCGCGGTTTTTAAACCAAGTTGGGCACAACGTATAGCGGCTACATAGCCACCTGGGCCCGAACCGATAACGATAACATCATATTGCATAAGTTTGTATTTTGTGGTTGGCAAAGTTAATGGTTATTAGGCTATTATTTTATAGATTAATGGTCAAAATTCGCAATACTTATCTACCCACACTTTTATCAGCGCAACCCTGTCTTTTATAAACTTCGGGCCCCAAAACGGGTTCGACCAATCATCGAAGTTTTCATATTGAAAGCCCAGGTAAAATATCCAGAACCCTACACCAAAGTATGGAATGGCTTTTATCTCGTCATCTGATACGGGTCTTACTTTGCGGTAGGCCGCTATAAAAACCTTAAACATGCGGTCAGCTTCTTCGCTGGTGAGTTTGCCGGTAAATACATGCATAAAAAAATGCACAAAGAACGACATCAGATCATTTGCAAGGTAACCTTGCCCTGCAAAGTCGAAATCAAAAAAGGTGATCCTGCCGTTATCGTCAAAATGAAAGTTCTTGGGCAAAAAATCATACTGGCAGTAGCCGTAACTAAATTTCTTCGTATCAAACGTATTTAGCTTTTGAATTACCTGCATGGCTGTTTCCTTTAAATAAGTGTATTCATCCGGAAGGTCGGCAAAAGCAGGCTTCAGAACTTTCAGGGGGCCGGTTAGCGTGGTATCAATAGTATAAGCTTTTCTTTTATAGTTCAGCTTCACCACCGAAGTGATGTTATGAACCGTGGCCATTTCACGGCCCACAGTTTTTAGCTGCTCATCATTAAGGTCAAAAACTGGCTTACCTTCGGCATAAGAAAGCACAATACCATAGCGGGTACCCTCTGCAGCATCAAACTTTTGCATCTGGCTGCCAAAAATATCGATCAATGGATAGGATACCTTGGCACCATACTCTTTCAACATATTCAGCAATTCTACTTCACCCTGTATTTCGGTTAAGGAGCGGTGCCGGTCGCGATAAATTTTTAAAATATATTTTGAATCTACTGCTTCTAAAACATAAGTATCACTTACGCCACGCAGTAAATATTTGCAGCTTATTAGGTTTATACCATACGCTGCTGTTATATAATCTTTTAAAGCAAGGGCAGATAAGGTGGAATACTGAGCGGGAAATGGTGTCATAAATAAGCTATTGTAACAGTGTTGCAATAATAAATTGAATTAACGATTTACTTGCTAAATTAGGCGTTTAAACTGACTGATCTCATGAAAAAAATTTACTCATTTTTTGCACTGTTATTGATGTGCAGCATTAGCGCTTTTGCCCAAAGCGACTATGTAAAAGAACATTTTACCAAAAAAGACGTGTACATCACCATGCGCGACGGTAAAAAGCTGTTCACCTCCATTTACACCCCCAAGGATGCTTCGGCAAAAAACAAGTACCCTATCCTGATGCAGCGTACCTGTTACAGTGTAGCGCCGTACGGTGAGGATAAATATCCGGCACGTTTGGGGCCGTCGGAAATTATCATGAAAGAGGGCTATATTTTTGTGTACCAGGATGTACGTGGCCGCTGGAAAAGCGAAGGCACCTGGACCAACATGACCCCGGTTATCGACAATAAAAAAAGCAAAACCGATGTTGATGAGGGCTCTGATACTTATGACACCATCGACTGGCTGGTTAAAAATGCCGCTTTCAATAATGGCAAAGTTGGCCAGTATGGTATATCTTACCCTGGCTTTTACACGGCTGCGGGTATCCTTTCCAACCACCCTGCATTAAAAGCGTCATCGCCACAAGCTCCTATTTCGGATTTCTTTTTTGACGATTTTCATCATAACGGTGCATTTCTGGAAGGTTACTTTTTTACCTTCCCCGTTTTTGGTGTTCAGAAAACCGATACCACCAGCAAAGCCTGGTATACCATGCTTAAACCCAACAGCAAAGATGGATATCAATATCTATTGGATCTGGGTCCACTTAAAAATGCCGACAAATTTTACCACGACAATTTTTTCTGGCAGGAAACTATCAACCACCCCAACTATGATGAATTTTGGCAAAAACGCGGTCTGCTAAAGCACTATGGCAAAGTAAAACCGGCGGTAATGCTGGTAGGCGGCTGGTTTGATGCCGAGGATCTGACTGGTCCGCTGGCTATTTATAAAACCATCAACAAAACCGATCCGAATGCCTATAATACTATTGTGATGGGGCCGTTTGGGCACGGCCGCTGGTCGCGCGAAACCGGGCATACCATGCACAGCAACGTTTACTTTGGCGATAGCATCGCTACTTTTTACCAAAAAAATATCGAAGCCAAATTCTTCAACCATTTCCTGAAAGGTAATGGCGATAAAAATTCAGGTCTGCCAAATGCCTATATGTATAATACCGGCAAAAAAGAATGGGCTACTTTTGATAAATGGCCGGCTCCAAATGCCGTTCACCAAAAAATGTATTTAGGTGCCGATGGCAAACTGGCAGACGCCCAGCCTGCCGCAGCCGGTTCGGTATCCTATATAAGCGACCCACTTAAACCGGTTCCGTATACCGAGGATAATACCACTACCATGGGCTTTACGCCGCACAATTATATGAGCGAAGATCAGCGATTTGCTGGTCGCCGCCCGGATGTATTGGTTTACCAGACTGATGTATTAAATGACGACGTAACTCTTGGCGGCGAGATCATGGCTCATCTAAAAATAGCTACTACCGGTACCGATGCCGATTTTGTGGTAAAACTGATTGATGTTTACCCAGCCGATGAGCCTAACAACCCGTACATGCCCAACAAAAACATCATCCTGAGCAATTACTGGCAAATGGTACGCTCAGAAGTAATGCCGGCGCGTTTCCGCAATAGCTTCGAGAAACCCGAGGCTTTGGTAGCCAACCAAAAAACCGATGTTAACTTCCGCCTGCAGGATGTGCTGCACACCTTTAAAAAAGGGCACCGCATTATGATCCAGGTACAAAGCACCTGGTTCCCGATCATAGCGCGTAACCCGCAAAAGTTTGTGGAGAACCCTTATAAAGCCAATGAAAGCGATTATATTAAAGCCACCGAAACTGTTTATAACGACAGCTTTATTGATGTAGAGGTATTGAAATAAAACATGCTATCAGCCCCCTCTCCAATGGAGAGGGGCTTTTTTTTAAAAGAGTCCCCCTTTTGGGGTGAATTAAAAAGCAACTTATCTTTAAAAATAAACTTAATCACAAGATATTTGTAGATTTAGGTTCATTTAAACATTGACTGATCCGTTACAATGAACAACTCATCATTAATTAAACTGAATTATCAGTTTATATTGGGGGCAATCGTATTATTCCTCCCGGTTATTGCCAAAGCCCAGCTTTTACAAGAGAAAGAAAAATACACGCATGCAGACACCCTGCGCGGTAGCCTTTCACCATTACGTTCCTGTTATGATATTAACTATTACCACCTTGATGCGAAGGTTAATATCGACCAAAGAGCCATCAGTGGCAGCAATCAATTTAAATTTACCGCTACGGAGGATTTTACCAAATTACAGTTTGATCTGTTTGCCAACCTGAATGTAGATAAAGTAGTGTATAAAGGTAAAAACCTGCCTTATACCCGTGATGCTAATGCCGTTTTTGTTACATTTCCGCAAACGATTGCCAAAGGCAGTAAGGACGAGTTTACCGTATACTATTCGGGCAAACCAACGGTTGCTATTAATGCCCCGTGGGATGGTGGCCTTGTATTTAAAAAAGATTCCCTGGGCAAACCCTGGGTAGCTACCGCTTGCGAAGGTATAGGCGCCAGTATCTGGTGGCCCAATAAAGATCACCTGAGCGATGAGGTTGACAGCATGATGATCAGCATCAGCGTACCTAAAGGATTAAAAGATGTATCAAACGGCAGGCTGCGTAAAGTTACTCCGCTCAAAGATGGCTATACCCGCTTTGATTGGTTTGTGGCCAACCCCATCAACAATTATGATGTAGTAGCCAACATTGGCGATTACACTCATTTCAGCGATACTTATGATGGCGAAAAAGGCAAGCTCAGCCTTGATTTCTGGGTACTGCCAGCCAGCCTGGAGAAAGCCAAAAAGCAATTTGCCGAAAATGTAAAGCCTATGCTTAAAGCATTTGAACACTGGTTTGGCCCTTATCCGTTTTATGAGGATGGTTACAAACTGGTAGAAACACCGCATTTAGGCATGGAGCACCAGAGCGCTACCGCTTATGGTAATCACTATTTGAATGGCTACCTGGGTTATGATATGTCAAGCACCGGCTGGGGACTTAAATGGGATTATATTATAGTTCACGAAAGCGGCCATGAGTGGTTTGGCAATAACATCACTGGTAAGGATCTGGCCGATATGTGGATCCATGAAAGCTTTACCTGCTATTCCGAATCGTTGTTTATTGAAAACAACTGGGGCAAAAAGGCAGGCCAGGAATATAATAAAGGACTTCGGTCGGGTATCGGAAACGACAGTCCTATTGTTGGCGTTTATAATGTAAACAAAGAAGGCTCTGGCGATATGTATCCCAAAGGTGCGGTACTGCTCAATATGGTGCGCACTATTATCAATGATGATGAAAAATGGCGCGGGATATTGCGCGGCTTAAATAAAACATTTTATCATCAAACCGTTACCTATGATCAGGTGGTTAATTATATCACCGAGCAATCTGGTAAAAAACTGCTTCCTGTTTTTGACCAATACCTCCATTATAAAAACCTGCCTACGCTGGAGTTTGCCAACAGAGATGGTAAGTTGCTCAGTCGCTGGATAGCCGATGCAAATGGTTTTTCTATGCCCGTATTAGTAAAGGTTAAAGGGGG
>Ga0105239_10006405_pt1 | contig 13668 bp, 10 predicted proteins | sample KBSC44metaG_FD_92761 | JGI IMG/M metagenome (GOLD analysis project Ga0105239, IMG submission 92761) | Corn rhizosphere microbial communities from Kellogg Biological Station, Michigan, USA - KBS C4-4 metaG | ecosystem: Host-associated > Plants > Roots > Rhizosphere > Soil | place: Michigan, USA... | reverse complement strand
TTGCAATTTTATCCTGCGGCCACGGATGGCAGCTGGAGCGATGACATGTGGATCATGGACTTCGGGAATGACGATAATTTCGGCACATCCTGGCTTTCCAACCCGGAGATAAAGAAGCCCTGGTACCAGGTGAACTTCGGGAAGGATAAGCCGTTCACCACCGTTGTCATAACGGAAGGCCGGCCAGGATTGAAGAAGTATCGCCTTGAGTATATGTCGAATGGTGTGTGGAAGCCCGTGGTTACCGGCGAGAAGACTGAAAGAGTGAAGATCCTCCGTTTCGAAAGGTAACTTCATGATAAAAACGAAAACGCCCCTCGCGATAGCGAGGGGCGCCTGTTGCCCCAGCCGGGGTGAGTTCGAACCGGTGGAGGGAGGATTTGGGGAAGCTGGCGGGGTTGCAGAAAGTTTTAAGAGGAAGAAATGGATAAATTCTTGAGCGCGGAAAGGGATGGATTTCAGGCCTTTTTGCATTATTTGTGAGCTTTACATAATATTCATTTTTCGAGATAAGAGGGTGCTGCCTAAATTTGCTCTTTCTTCGCTAATTTACAATAATTTATAACTAACTGATTGTTGATATGTGATTTGGCTGGTTCTGGAATGTGGTCTACTTTCATGAGTTAGAACGGGTGTCCAGCGATAAAGGCTACGCAGCATCCAAACCTGACGCGCACCTATGGCCTGAATGGAAAGGGAACTACCCCTTCAGTGGGAGTATCTTGTACCTCTTTTTCGGGTAAGCCGTAGTGAGAGTGGGGTGACGGTGATGCTCACACAGTCGAGCCGCCCGATCCCGGGGGCTTACCGTTAATTATAGACTCTTTTTCTCATGTGAAAATTCGCTTTTTACCTGTCCGATAAGGGTTTCCATGATATGCTTATCCATGGTTATTATAAGACTTTTTTGGTGCCGGTATTCGACCTTCATATCCTGTTCAAAATGAAGGCTGGCGGGAATGTAATAGCCACCGTTGGCACCAATAAGATATCCCGCGGCAAGGCGAGTACTAACGAATGAAGTATCGGTAGGGGGCTGTCGGTCATCTCCCATAGGAATGATCGGCTTAACAATGAATGGGTATGCATAGAATTCGATATATCGAAAAATATAATGTGTCTCTGTGACGTGGATGGCGCCATGTGGAGACATAAGGGCTGTGATGACAAGGTTGTCCCCATGATACTTATAGTAGAGGATAAGTACGGGAGCGGGTGTTTCGATATGGCCTGTTTCATCGATCTGCCCCTGGAATATAATAAAAGTGATGTCATCCAGCTTATGGAAATCGCCACCTTCCGCATAAGCCACTTCAAAACCAGCCCCCCAATATCGCTGTACCGTAGTTAGGACTGCTCGTTCCTGCGCCAGGATACGGACAATTAAAGTTACATTAGCCAGGATCGCCTGTTCATGTAACTGAGACGCCTCCACAGCATGCAACACATTGGCTTCGAGCTCTGCCATGGCGATGAAATCCACGGCACCGGAACCTGCTGCTGTGATGTCACCAACCAAGGGGGAAGTACCTGTCTCCCAGTGCCCTGCTTTCATTATGTGCATAAGAGGAATACCTTCCATTTTGTCAAGGACAAGGATCTGCATAACTACATCTCCCAAGGGGGTGGCAGCAACATATTGCTGGACATAGGCTTGCAGGTCGGCCCCCTTGATGTCGGGGCAATACCGGCAGTACATAGCTACATCCTCTAAAAAAGGCTTAATGTGCGCTACGGTACCTGCAAAGGCAGCACAAACATGAGGAGCAAGGAAATAGATCTTCTGACGGAGGTCCACAGGGTAGTCAGTAGAAGGAGGGAGGTAGGGTATAACGTTGTCAAATAAAGTAGGTAGCAGGAAATGAGCTGGCAGTTGCGAGCTGGAGATCAGCATATCGCCCAGAATCAGGGGAACGCCATTCTTAATAGTGGTAGCAATCATGGTCATTCCACAAATTACTGTATTCAGTACATAACAAAAAACCCGCACTGTATCCCTTCTTTTTGCGTCCTTCCGTGTTTCTACTGGTGTGACAAAACACATGTCTGTAATGCACAGGGGTGTGGATAAATATTGGATGAATGCTTTTGGTTAAAAGAGCACTTCCAACGTAGTAATATAGCAATCCAGTACTATTTGAGAACAGGATACGCCTGATGTATCCATACCATTAAGCCGATACAACAACTGCGGAGAGCCCAAGCAGCCACGATTTCCCTTACTTCAAATAGGTGCATTCCTATATAGGCACCGCATTGCCCAAACCCAAGGAGCTTTAAAAAAAAATCAAGAATTTTCAGTACATGCGTTACCATTTTGTTGTGGCCGCTGTTCTTAACATAGGCCCTTGCAATTGGCAAACACGATTGCTGATAGTAACAAAATTTCAAAAAATAGAATCAACATATGAAAGCATTTATTTCGTACAGCCACGGCGATAGTGCCATGTTAGATCTGTTACACAAGCATTTGGCACAATTACAGCGCGATGGGATTATCGAGACATGGACAGACCAGGAGATACCCGCCGGCGGCGCCATCGATGACCACATCCACGGGGCATTACAGCACGCCAATTTGTTCCTCGCCTTGCTGAGCCCTGACTACATTGCCTCTAACTATTGCTATACCAAGGAGTTTCAATGGGCCTTGGAACGGCAGGAACAGGGAACGATCATTATCGTACCGATTGTCGTGGAAGCGTGCGACTGGCTCAATACCCCTTTTAGCCAGTTCAAGGCCTTGCCTAAAGATGGGAAGGCGGTTTCCACGTGGGAAAATAAAAATACGGCCTTCCTGGATGTGATCCAGCACCTTCGAAAATTGCTACAACAACTAGCCGTCGCCGAAGCAACGTCCAATAGGAAAACCTCCCAACCACAACCTGCTATGACAAGAAATTACCGTGTCCAAAAAGATTTTGACTCCATCGAAAAAATGGAATTTATAGAACAGACCTTCCACGATCTCAAGGAGTTGATGAAACGATACATGGAGGAGATCGTCACCATGGAAAATATCAAGGTCCGCATGCTCGTGGACTCGAAGACAGCATTGGAATGCCTCCTAGTCAACCGGAACAAGATTGCTAACGAGTCCCAATTAAAGATCACCACAGCAAAGGATAACAATGGAATAAGCATGCTGCGTTCCGGAGACGGACAGATCTTGTACAGTGTCAGCAAAAGTAACCGGGCGAACCACGGATTTAGCCTGGCTGTGGATGAGTACCACCTGTTTTGGCGAGAAGGATCATTCTATGGAGGTGGCATGGGAAAGCAGAAAGAGCTGACAGCCCGTGAGATGGCAGATATCATCTGGAACGAATGGCTGGAGAGTGTAGGCATTATGTAAACAAAAATTGGGATATGGAACCTGTAATTGTTGGAATCGATGTCTTATGGAAAACCGGATTTGACTCCTGGATGGATTTTTATTGTAGCGTATGCAGTGAGTCCATCAGTAAATTGCCCATTACTTATGGCTATGAACACCCGCAAACTGGGAAAGGGGAGATCAAATTGGACATGCCGTCTATAATGCTGAAGGCCCTGGCCATGGAGGAAGGAAAACAACGCCTGAAAAAGATCAATTTGTCTTCTTTTTCAGCGCTTTGGGATCAGATCGTGGAGGATGACAAACAGCGCGACCAGTGGTACTACCGGCATGTCGTCATAAAAAGTAAGAACGGGGCCTGTTCATACCAACGGATACTTTTCAATATCGTGAATGTTCATCGAATGGCGGAGTTGGAAAAGACGATACCGGACTACTTGGTATATGAGGAGGAGGAAAAGAAAAATAATTGAAAAAATTTATTACGAAAAGAAGCATGAGCGTGTTCTTATAACGATGTATCCTATCATCTCCCTACCATATCCTATTTGCTTATAATCTTTAGCAGGGATGCTTGTCATCCTCGCATTGAATTTTTTATGTTAACCTGTAAACCAATCTGGATGCAGCAAGATTTTCTGGCAATATACATGCAGGAATATGATAAATTAACGCGGTCCTTACGATGTAGGCTTCTGGAGAGAGGCTATCGAGGTAGCTTGAAGGACGCTATCAAGCAAATAATGCAGCGGATCGGTGAACAGGCCTACCGAAACAGTAAAAAGGAATACCTCACCCGGAGCTATGCTATTAAAAAGCTGATCTGGTTAAAATCGAATAATGAACTATACAATTTCTTGCATCCTCCCAAAAAAGACGCAGCCTGCGAAGAAATTAATGATGATCTTGCTCCAACAGATCCGGAGCCCAATGCCCACCAGCGATTGGAAATCCAGGAGCAACTGGACATCGTCAAGCCTTGGTTATCTCGTTTGTCCCCCCAGGCATTGGACATATTCACACGGCTGGCGGAAAATGCCTCGTACGAAGAACTGGCTGCAGAATTCAACAGTACCAGTGATGCCCTGAAACAACAAGTGTATCGGTGGCGGAAAAAGATTCGCAAACAGCTTAACGGGAAAAGTTGAATACATTACTTTTAAAACTTTCGATATGCCTGAACATCAAACCGCTTTATTAAAAAGTATCCTGGCCCGGTGGCAAGACGATCTGATCATTAGCAAGGATCAATTGCAACTTGCCTATATCTATCTGTTTAATCCAGGAACTGCTTTCAACTCTTCGATTGACTCAGACGTACTGGAGAGCATCCAATATTTGAAGGACCTCATGGAAACAGAAGGGCTGAACAGTCTGGAAGAGGTTGACACTTACTTAACTTGTGAAAAAGAAGATATGCGTCATTTTATGATAGATATGATGACCAGGGTGGATAAGGAAGATGAGGCCCAGAACAAACGGAAGAAAAACATTTTTATCTCTTATTCCGGCAAAGATAAAACTGTATATGAATCCTTCATCTCCAGCCTCAGAGATCATCTTAGGGAAGATGAAGTCTGGCGGTATCCTCACCATGGATATACCCGGGCCAATAAAAATTATCTGGATCAATTTACGGAACATAGTGATGAAGTGTTTATTTGGTCTGGAGCGGATTTTAGGGGAATTGAGACCAGACGGGTAAAGGATATTTTTTGGAAGATAGATGGATTTTGTGAGAACCTGCAATATAGATGTTCCTGGCTACAGCAAGAGATAGAGATGACGATCAATTATGATAAACTGGTAGAACAAATCGCGGCGGAAAAACCATTGGCGGATATTTCCATCAAATTGGGTCTGACGAATTTGCTTTGCTGGTCAAAATCTTATTTTACGGTATATGATCACACAGACTGTAGACCCTCTAATTTATTGATTTTGGGTGATATCAATCATTATCGACCAAACAAAAGAGTCTCTTGGAGACAATTCGAAGACTGGACTGCAGATGTATTTAACACCATGCTTGCCGATAAACAGTGGTCAATCCTGAAAAGCCCGGACGATCAATCCTGGCTCACCTCCGATAATCCAGGGTTCGTAATAGAAAAGAGGCCGACAGGAGAAGAGCGGGTCGAAGCAGATGACATTTGGGACAAATTGAGATCGGAGTATTCCCGGTTTTATTATCCTTTGTCCAAAAAATATTGCTTGCGTATTACCACGTTCGGTATAGAACCTCTTTTAAATGTGGAAGGTATTTCGTTTGAAGATTCCTCCGAGGAAGAATGGCAAGAGGTAAATGCACGGACAGTATCCACGCGACGCGAGATGGTTATCGCCAGTGACAAGAAAATGCTCGAACCCTTTACGTCCGAATAATTTAAAAGTCAGTCAAATAACCAGGATCATCTATGCGAAAGAAAACATATAAGACGTTATACCTGGCCATGCTACAAGTAGGCCAAAGAACGGAATAAGACGGTGTCTCTTACAGCGCAATGAAAGCGATATTAAGTAAAGAAGGGTATGATTTTGAATCATTGCATCGAACTGGCTGTAAAACACTGGTTCTATGATAGTTTTCATCAAAGGAGTGCAGATGGTAATCCACTAGGATTTCGATAAACACCTGGATTGTAGTTTTATTTTGAAGCGTGAAAGTTATATAAAACTCCTCAGTGATCAGGCTCCGGGAAATAGTGTACGCGTCGGAGCGATCACTACCCTAGTTACTATGTTAGCCTGAATTTGTACTTGCAGTCGTTAATATTCAATACCAATAAGCTAAAAAGCAAGGCTATGTTTTTCGCGACGGCCATTGTGACCCCCAAAACTGTCTGAGTTTAGTAGGAAAAATGGATAGAGAATCAAGAAGTTAAAAAAAGCTAAAAAAATTGGTATTTTTGGTTGACAAATTCAGAAAAAGTTATAATTTTGTCAACAGGGTAAAAAACTAATATGTCAGTTTCAAATAAAAATATTTTTGGTAGTAGGTTAAAACTAGCGCGGAAAATGGCTGGAATGTCTCTTCAGGACTTGTCGGATGCGTTGGCAAACAGGGTTACTAAACAGGCGCTAAGCAAATACGAGCAGGGGGAAATGAGCCCAACTAGTGCCGTATTGCTAGCCATTTCACAAGCGTTAAAAATCAAGCCGGACTATTTTTTAAGGAAGAAAAGCCTGGAATTTGGTCAAATTTTGTTTCGAAAACGGGCAGCACTGGCAAAAAAAGAAGAGGAGGCTATCGTTGAAAAAGTCAGAGACTATGTAGAACGATACATTGAACTGGAAGAGATTCTTAATGTGCAGACTGCCTTTTTAAACCCCTTGCAGAGTTTTACTATTGCGGCAAAGGAAGATGTGGAAAAGGCGGCGGTTACGCTGAGGCAAGCCTGGAATTTGGGTGATAAGCCGATTGCTAACATTGTTGAGATGCTTGAACTGAAAGGGATAAAGGTGCTGCTAATCGATGATGCGGATGGATTAGATGGCATGGCAGTATTTACTTCTACCGGCATACCGATCATCGTGGTTAATAAGTTGGGCAAACCAATTGAACGTATTCGGTTCACGATTATCCACGAACTGGCTCATTTGCTGTTGAACCTTTCTGTATTGGAGGATAATCATAAACTGGAAGAAGAATGGTGCCATTTCTTTTCTTCGTGTTTTTTGCTTCCCTCGCATATGCTGGGTCAAATGATCGGCGGCGGAAAACGGTCGTATATCTATATAAAAGAGCTCGTCAGTATTAAGGAATATTTTGGAATATCGATTCGAGCGATTGTCCATAGATTGCGTACGCTGTCTATTATTACTGATACCTACTATCAGCGATGGGTGGTATATATGAGCAAGACCTACGGTGCTAAGGATGAACCAGGACAATACAGTGGACAGGAACAAGGCAAAGGGTTTGATCTGTTAATTGCCAGAGGACTGTCGGAAGGCGTTATCAGTATGAGCAAGGCGGCGGCCTTAACTAACACTGACATTAATCATTTAAGAAAGGAGTATGGCAGTATCGGCTAAAATGGAAGTCGTTATTAAAGACGCCTGTATCCTGTTCGATCTCATAGATCTGGATTTGCTGGCTAGTTTTTACGGATTGAGTCTTTTCGTCATAACGACACCTGAGGTCATGGCAGAAATCACCGATGAGAACCAGCTTTCGCAAGTTAACGTATATATTGAGAGTGGACAACTTCAAATTGACTCATCTGGTGACTTTGACGAACACCGCCAGATTGTCGACCAAAATCCAGGGCTCAGTTTAACTGATGCCTCTGTTTTGGACTTAGCTACTCGTCGGAAAGCGACGGTTTTAAGCTCTGACAAAAGCCTTCGAAACGAATCGCAAAGGAGAGGCTTGACTGTACGAGGGGTATTGTGGATTTTAGAAGAACTGTATCTTCAACAGATACTGACCGTGGACGTGATGCTCGAGAAGCTAAAGGCCTACCCCGAAATGAACAAATGGGCGCCGAGGTCGCACATTGACGCCCTCATCAAAAAATATTCACCTGAACCTAAACCTTAAATCATGAAACTGGACGATTTGCTGAAAATATTGCTGGCGGGAGGCTCACTGGCTGCCGGTGCCGGATTGACTGCCTTACGGGCCAAACTGACGAGCACGAAACACAAGAATTGGTTACACTGGTTTTTCTATAGTGTATCAGGCCTAATTTTACTAGGCACTTTAGGTACGCTTTACACTCACTCGAAGGAAATAGCAGGTCCTCCTGTCAATTCGTTTGCATGGATCGTTGCGGGAATTGCAGTTATTTCGAGTATCTTCTTAATAGTGATCACGAAGAAGTTGCTCGTGGGAAAGCATCAGTACAAAACAAGCGAGCTGGACCCGGTTGTAAACAAGTTTACCAGGAATGCGGACAAGCGAAATATCAAATTGCTGGCTGGGGACCTTGATTTTTGGGGGAGCAGTGACCAGATGGACCAGAATGCGCAGTATGTGTGTTTACGGCAGCAAAAATTCAAAGAGATTCAGATCTTGTGTATTCGACCGCTGACCAATAGCAGTAAGATGATATATGGGAAAATTCTTTCCGATCTTCCACAGGCTGTAATGCGCTACTATAAGCCATCTCAAGCGGATCTCAATGTACGAGGAAGAATAAAAACGTTGAGCAATGTTCCCCGACTGTTAATTTATAGAAAGGTGGCTGACCGACTTTACGAAGCGCTCGAACTTGATACAGCAGATTCAGATGGTGCACATTATACATTATTGTGGAATTTAGTTTGGGAAATAGCGGACAAGCTCACCACCGAAGAGACGAACGAATACAAACAACTTTACAACTCCTAAACAATAGGTTATGAAAATAATATTGATCAATTCTCCGTTGTTCCGTAACAAGAATGATTTGTACGATGAAGATTCTTTGCCACCTATAGGCCTAGGCTATATTGCCACTAATCTCAAAAAAAATGGGTTACAGGTGGAACTCATTGATGCCGTCCATTTACGTATCGCACTGTCGGATCTTCAATCAATACTCGATGAGAAGCAGCCCGATGTCTTTGGTACGAACATTTTTACTACCAATTATGAACTGGTCAAAGATCTCTGTGAGGGACTTAGATTCTCCGCACGGATTGTAGTTGGTGGGTTATCAACAAGGGAATTATATAAAGACATCCTTGCCTGGAATACGGATAATCCCATCGACATCGTAACCGGGGATGGCGAGCGGATCATGCTGGATATTGTCCGAGGATCGGTAAAAGACCGACCTTTTTGGGAAGAGAAGAATCGTAGAGTTTTCAGGGTCGACAACCATTCGCACTATTTAGTTTCGGATATATCAGATGTTTCCTTGGACAGGTCCTTCTTCCAAAACGAACCTATCCTGCATCCATTGGGTTTTACGGAGGCGAACATTATAACAAGCCGTGGATGCGTATACAATTGTACATTCTGTGCTGCGGCCCGATCGTTAAACAGGGACTACCCCGTTCGCGAGCGGTCAATATCATCGATCATTGCTGAACTCCAGGAAATTGCGCAGCGCTTCCCTGCAGTAAGTTCCATTCGAGTATTGGATGACCTTTTTCTAAAGTCAAAGGACTCTGTGCAAAAGGCCATTCAGGTATTTCGGCCATTTTCTTTTCAATGGCGATCCATGGCCCATGTTCAGACGTTTCGCCATGTAAATGATGACCTGATGGAAGAACTCCGCAGGAGTGGATGCCACGAGCTATTTATCGGGATAGAATCTGGGTCGCCTAAAATTCTTGCCAGCATTAACAAGACAAAGGACATAGTGGTCATCGTCCAAAACCTGGTGAAAGTATTTAAGGCGGGTATTCATATAAAAGGATATTTTATCTACGGTTTCCCCGGGGAGACGGAGGAAGACATGCAAATGACCTATGAATTGGCTGTGGAACTGAAGGAACTAGCTTCCCAACATGGAGTCAATTTTCGAACCAGTGTTTTTCAGTACCGGCCTTATCATAGTACTCAGATCTACCATAATCTAGCAGCGGAGGGCAAAGCCCTGAATGTCACTCAGGTGGCGGCCAACCACGCCTTATCTGATCTTGTCGGCCGTTTGCAGTTCAATTTTCATAGTGGAAATTATTCAGAAGTTGGTTATCAGGTAGTTGAGGACTATATTTACCGCACAATTAATCTCAATGGCGGTAAAATCTTCTCCGATCTTAGTTCCCACAGCAGCACCCTGCAAGGGCAAAATCTGTAAATCTTGTGGCCTTTATCTGAATCAGGCCCCCATCTTCGATGAACAGCGGAGAGCTGATGTATTCTGGGTCGGCTTGTCGGCTGTCCGATTTGAAGAGGGTCAGGAAAGATTGCCGCTTTCCCCGCTAACACCCTCAGGCGCATTGGTCCGGGAGATTGAGCGACCATTTAGTCAGTCGTTACGGTTTTATAAAACCAATTTGGTCAAGTGTCTCCCTCTAAAGGATGACCGGATTCGGTATCCAATAGAACGGGAGATGGAAAAATGCTTCCCTAATTTTGAATGGGAATTAGAGAAATTACGACCGATGACCGTATTTTTATTGGGGAAGCAGGTCGCGACATTCATAATGAAAAAATTCGCCAGTGATAAGCCAATACTTAGCGATACTTTTCATTATGCCCCTCTCATAGTTAACAATATTCGGTTCATACCTATTCATCACCCGTCCTACATTTTGGTTTATAAAAGAAAGATGCTGGATGAGTACATAAAACAGGTTCAAGTTCATTTCCTGTCACTGAAGCGAGAGATGTCACCCCAACCTGCTGGCTGAAATCCCAACTGGCTGGCTACTTAATTAACATGTCTCGCTTAACAATATATCTCCCATGGAGACATACCTTAATATTTTTCAAATAATTGCACCCCCCTCAAATGTACTGCATATTGCATCTTCTCCAACTGCTCCCATGTTCACCCAATGAAGTAGCTTTGCCGGCTTAACCTTCCATCATGAGCTGGACATTAACATGGACGATCCCTGAACAGCAGCTATCCGCAATCAAGGACTTTTATATGCAGCACGCTGACCGACCTATGGTACAGCGGCGAAGACAAAAGAATGTAGTGTGTGAAGGACGGGATTTTTCCAGGGATGCTTTTATAAAGGTGATGCTCTCTTGCTTATGTACTTCCCGGCAACTGTCGGGACCAAACGACAGAGTAGCACAATTCTTTCGGCGGCACCCCTTTCCGATCACCGAACAGTATTGTAACATCAATCAACCCTTCCTGGCTGAACGGCTGAAGAGTGAGCTATCGGGCGCAGGCATTCGTTTTACCAATAAGATCCCTGCGCATTTTGCGGAGAACCTGCGACGGTTGGAAAATAGTAATTGGCAGCTGTTACAGGAGTTGCGCGATCACATTCCGAACGATGCAGCCGATGAGGAGTGGGAAAGGAGGATGGCTCGATCCATCAGTATGAAGAAAAACCCGTACGGCTTCAAATTAAAAGGATTCGGTCCCAAACAGTCGAGGAACTTGCTGCAGATCATGGGCGTTTCGCGCTTCGAGGTGCCGCTGGATAGCCGGTTCACTAATTGGTTGCATCAGCAGGGCTTTCTATACCAGCTAACCGACAATGAGCTGCAAAGTTCGGCTTTGTACGAGATCGTCGTGGATGCCGTTAAAGAACTATCACAACAGATCGGTGTTTACCCCTGTTTGCTCGACGCAGCTGTCTTCTCGTCGGTCGATGGCGATGGATGGACCATTGAGAATCTGGTATTTTGAGGAAGGTAGTAATAGACCTTGATGGAGGTAAGCGCCCTTCTGAAGCGTGTAAAGAAAATCGTAACGAAAATTTGGTTCTATTTTGAAATCCATGAAGTTTCTGCAAACAGCGATCGGTATATGCAAAAGCTAAGTTTGATTATTCGCTGATTGTCGTTAGATATAGGAAGTGTGTGGCTGTCGTGGCAGGAAGATCTGGGAAGGCTGGCGGGTTTGAGGGCTGCGTTAAAAATGTACTCCCTTTAGCATAGTTATTTGATTATTATATGTTTATACTGAAATAGCCATTCCATTGTAAGATGATCGATTTGCACCCGTAAATGTAGTTTTTTTACTGGCCGCTTACCCCTTCTATCGGCACTGTAGCCACCGTTAATAGGTCCGCAAGGCCCGCTGTGCATGCCGGATTCTGTCCTCCTTCTGCAAGAACAATTGATGAAGAGCCCCGCATGCAGGGCTGCAGCAATGTCTTGATCCCCCGTTTTAGTTCCGCTCGAATCAATGATCAGCAGGGCCTCAAACTGCCTAAAAAATCCTAATTTAGGCTATCCCTTATATTTTCATGTATAATTATTTTGATTAATGCAACAATCCCCTGCCATTAAACCCCTATCGGATCGTGGCTCCGTTTGGCACCGATGGGATCCTCACATTCATGCACCCGGAACTATCTTAAACAACAAATACAAAGGCGCGGACCCTTGGGAGGAATTTTTAACTCTATTGGAGCAAAGCAGTCCGCTCATAAGCGCCTTAGGCGTAACCGAATATTTCTCCCTAGATGGCTATGAGGCTGTACTACAGAAAAAGAAAGAAGGACGGCTGCCCGATGTGGACCTTATATTCCCGAATATCGAACTTCGCTTACAAACCGGAGTCCCCGGTAAATCCGCTATCAATATTCACCTGCTTGTTTCACCGGAAGACCCAGACCACGTGGCGGAGGCCCGCCGTTTTCTGAGTAATCTTACCTTCTACGATGGACAAGATACCTACCGTTGCGAGCGAAGTGATTTGATGCGGTTAGGCCGGTTTCATGGTGGCCAAACCATAGAGGAAAAACAAGCACTCGAAATGGGTACCAACCAGTTTAAGATTGAGCATCAACAGCTACTGACCAAAATCCAGTCCAATGCCTGGGCTAGGGATAATATGCTGGTAGCGGTTTCTGGCTCCTCCAAAGATGGAACAGCTACGCTACAGGACGAGACCAGCCAGTATGGGGCGACCCGCAAAGCCATTGAGCGAAATAGCCATATTATTTTTTCAGGTCAACCAGAGCAACGGACCTTCTGGCTGGGCAAAGGCGTAGTCAGCATTGACGTACTTAACCGAGAGTACAATGGAAGAAAGCCTTGTATCCACGGTTCGGATGCCCACAGCCAGGATAAAGTAGGTGCTCCAACTAAAGATAGGTTTACCTGGATCAAAGGCGATCTTACCTTCGAATCACTCCGGCAGATTTGCCTTGAGCCCGAAGAACGAGTAATCGTTGAGGCTGAGCCGCCTGTAGCTGGTATCGACTCCCAAACCATTACTGCCTTCAGGGTGACCAATACCCCCTGGCTACAGCCAGCCACTATCGCTTTAAACTCTGGCCTGATTGCGATCATAGGCGCCCGAGGATCCGGAAAAACAGCATTAGCCGATTTGATCGCACTTGGGGGCCACGCCTTTCAGCACCAGGTGAGCCCAACCTCCTTTATTAACCGGGCCAGACAATACTTAGATCAAACAGCAGTTAATCTGGACTGGCGGAAGGGCGCCTCCGAGGAGGCTACGATCAGAGACTTTGAATTTGAGGATATGCTGTACCTGGAGCGGGTCCAATACCTTTCGCAGCAGTTTGTGGATAGACTTTGCTCTTCTGAAGGCCTCACCGATGATTTAATGAAGGAAATCGAGCGGGTCATTTTTGCAGCCCACCCTGCGCAAGACAAAATTGGCTTTGAAAATTTTGCTACGTTGCGGGACGCAAAGGCCGAGCTGGCAAGTCGTAAGAAGGCTGATGCCCAACAAAACATAGGACAACTTTCTGCGGCCTACCAGGTAGAAATAGCCAAAAAGACCTCCCTC
>Ga0105239_10006404_pt1 | contig 13670 bp, 8 predicted proteins | sample KBSC44metaG_FD_92761 | JGI IMG/M metagenome (GOLD analysis project Ga0105239, IMG submission 92761) | Corn rhizosphere microbial communities from Kellogg Biological Station, Michigan, USA - KBS C4-4 metaG | ecosystem: Host-associated > Plants > Roots > Rhizosphere > Soil | place: Michigan, USA... | reverse complement strand
TGCGGCGGGTTGACGATCGGCGTGGAGAACAGCGAGCCGAACGTGCCGCCGTTGGTGATCGTGAACGTGCCGCCCTGCAGGTCGTCGAGCGTGAGGCCGCCTTCGCGCGCCTTCTTCGCGTAACCGGCGATCGCCTTCTCGATCTCGGCGAAGCCCATGTTCTGCGCGTCGCGCAGCACCGGCGTGACGAGGCCCTTGTCGGTCGACACCGCGACCGAGATGTCCTGGTAGCCGTGGTAGATGATGTCGCTGCCGTCGACCGAGCTGTTGATGATCGGATGGCGCTTGAGCGCTTCGCACGCGGCCTTGACGAAGAAGCTCATGAAGCCGAGCTTGATGCCGTTCGCCTTCTCGAACTGCTCGCCGAGCTCCTTGCGCATCGCGCTGACCTTGGCGAGGTTGATCTCGTTGAACGAGGTCAGCATCGCGATCGAGTTCTTCGACTGCATGAGGCGCTCGGCGATCTTCGAACGCATGCGCGTCATCGCCACGCGCTCTTCCGGACGCGCGCCCGGCGTCGGCTTGGCCGCCGGTGCCGCCGGGGCGGGCGTCGCCGCCGGCGAACCGGTGCGCATGAAATTGACGAGGTCTTCCTTCGTCACGCGGCCGTCGCGGCCGCTGCCGGCGACCTGGGACGGATCGAGCTTGTTCTCGGTCGCGACGCGCTGTCCGGCCGGCGAGAGGTCGCCCGACTTCGCCGGGGCGGACGCCGGAGCGGCGGCGGCCTTCGGCGCCTCCGTCTTGGCCGGTTCCGCGGCCTTGGCCGCCGGCGCCGCGGCGGCAGCCGCCGCGCCTTCCTCGAGGATCGCGAGCACCTGCTGGCTGGTCACCGTCGCACCGCTGTCGAACTTGATCTCCTTCAGCACGCCGTCCGCCGGTGCCGGTACTTCGAGCACGACCTTGTCGGTCTCGAGGTCGACGAGGTTCTCGTCGCGCTTGACCGCGTCGCCGGGCTTCTTGTGCCAGGTCGCGATCGTCGCGTCGGAGACGGACTCGGGCAGGACGGGGACTTTGACTTCGATGGCCATGATTGGATTGTCCTTGGAAATTTTCTCGAGCCCCTCCCGCCGGGAGAGGGTTGGCATGGGGCTCCGCGCAACGCGTGGAACCCCATCCGGCCCTACGGGCCACCTTCTCCCGGGGGAGAAGGCACAAGCAGCGATATTACTCCGCGACGCTATCGGTACCGGTCGGCGCGACCAGGGCCTGCTCGAGCAGCGCCGCCTGTTCGGCGACGTGCGTCGACAGGTGGCCCGCCGCCGGCGCGGGCGAGCGCGCACGACCCGCGTACAGCAGGTTCTGCTTCGGTCCGACGACCTTCTGCAGGTGGTGCTGGATCTGGTACCAAGCGCCCTGGTTCATCGGCTCTTCCTGGCACCACACCACGTCCTGCGCGGCGGGGTACTTGGCGAGCTCCGCGGCGACCTCGATGCGCGGGAACGGATAGAGCTGCTCGACGCGCACGATCGCGACGTCGTCGATCTTGCGCTTGGCCGCATCCTCGACGAGGTCGTAGTAGACCTTGCCCGAGCACAGCACGACGCGGCGCACCTTCGCGCCCTTCTTCGCGGTGGTGTCGCCGATCGCGAGCTGGAAGCCGCCGTTGGCGAGTTCGTCGAGCGAGGACACCGCGAGCTTGTGGCGCAGCAGCGACTTCGGCGTCATCACGATCAGCGGCTTGCGGCAGTCGCGCAGCATCTGGCGGCGCAACAGGTGGAACATCTGCGCCGGCGTGGTCGGCACGCACACCTGCATGTTGTCGAGCGCGCACAGCTGCAGGTAGCGCTCGAGGCGCGCGGACGAATGCTCCGGGCCCTGGCCTTCGTAGCCGTGCGGCAGCAGCAGCACGAGCGCGGACAGGCGATCCCACTTCGCTTCGCCGGACGAGATGAACTGGTCGATCACGACCTGCGCGCCGTTGGCGAAGTCGCCGAATTGCGCTTCCCACAGCGCGAGCGTGTTCGGTTGCGCGGTCGAGTAGCCGTATTCGTACGCCATCACCGCTTCCTCGCTGAGCAGCGAGTCGATGATCGTGACGTCGGCACCGTCGCGCACGCGCGTGAGCGGCACGTATTCGCCGCCACTGCCCTGGTCGTGCAGCACCGCGTGGCGGTGGAAGAACGTGCCGCGGCCGGAATCCTGGCCGACCAGGCGCAGGTCGCAGCCGTCGGCGACGAGCGAGGCATAGGCGAGGTTCTCGGCGAAGCCCCAGTCCATCGGCTGGTCGCCGGCGGCCATCTTCACGCGATCCTCGTAGATCTTCGCGACGCGCGGCTGCAGGGTCAGGCCCTGCGGCAGGGTCAGGATCGTGCGGTTGAGCGCGGCGAGCGCGTCCTTCGCGACGCCGGTCTTGACCGCCTGCGAGAGCTTGGCCCCGACGTGCGGGCGCCAGTCGACCGCGAACTCGTCCTTGAACGCGGGATCGAGCTCGGCGATCGGCGTGCCGGCCTCGAGCCGCGCGCGATAGGCGTCGACGAGCTGCTGCGCGTCGCCGTCGGCGATCACGCCGTCGCCGACGAGCTTCTGCGCGTACAGCTCGCGCGCGGTCTTGCGCGCGCGGATGATCTGGTACATGAGCGGCTGCGTCGCGGCCGGCTCGTCCGCCTCGTTGTGACCGTGGCGGCGGTAGCAGACGAGGTCGATGACGACGTCGCGCTTGAACTTCTGGCGATAGTCGAACGCGAGGCGCGCGACGAACAGCACGGCCTCCGGGTCGTCGCCGTTGACGTGGAACACCGGCGCGTTGACCATCTTCGCGACGTCGGTGCAGTACAGCGTCGAGCGCGCGTCGTGCGGGTTGGACGTGGTGAAGCCGACCTGGTTGTTGACCACGACGTGGATCGAGCCGCCGACGGCGAAGCCGCGCGCCTGCGACATGTTGAGCAGCTCCATGTTGACGCCCTGGCCCGCGAAGGCGGCGTCGCCATGGATGAGCACGGGCACGACGTGCTCGCGTGCAGCGTCGCGGCGGTGCGTCTGGCGCGCGCGCACCGAGCCGCACACGACCGGGTTGACGATCTCCAGGTGCGACGGGTTGAACGCGAGCGCGAGGTGCACGGTGCGGCCGGGCGTCTTCACGTCGGCGCTGAAGCCCATGTGGTACTTCACGTCGCCGGAGTGGGCCGGATCGTCCGGATGGTCGAACTTGCCGTCGAACTCGGCGAACAGCTTCTGCGGCGACTTGCCGAGCACGTTGACGAGCACGTTGAGGCGGCCGCGATGGGCCATGCCGATGACCATGTCCTTCATGCCGTCGGCGCCGCCGCGGCGGATCAGCTCGTCGAGCAGCGGGATCAGGCTGTCGCCGCCTTCGAGCGAGAAGCGCTTCTGGCCGACGTACTTGGTGTGCAGGTAGCGCTCCAGGCCGTCGGCCTGGACGAGCTTCTCGAGCACGCGCTTCTTGTCGTCCGCGCTGAGGCCGTAGTTGCCCGACGCGCGCTCGAGCTGCTCGTGCACCCACTGGCGCTGCTCGACGTCGGAAATGTGCATGAACTCGGTGCCGATGCTGCCGGCGTAGGTCGCCTTCAGGCGCGCGACGAGGTCGCGCAGCTTGAGGCGCTGCGGGCCGGCGAGCGAGCCGGTGCTGAATTCACTGTCGAGGTCGGCGGCGCCGAGGCCGTGGAAGGCCGGTTCGAGGTCGGGCGCGGACGGGCGCGGCAGCAGGCCGATCGCCTCGAGGTCGGCGTCGGGGAACGCGTGTTCCATGTCGAGCGGGTCGAGCTGCGCGGCGAGGTGGCCGCGCGAACGGTAGGCGGTCACGAGCTTGAGCACGCCGGCCTGCTTCTGCGACGGCGCGTCGCCACCGGCGACCGCCGCCAGCGGCGCCGCGGCGCGCGGGCCGAGCTTCTGCGCGGCCTCGATGCGGGCGATCGCGGCCGAGTGCGGCACGTCGCCGGCCTCGCGGCCCTTGAGCGAGGCGAAATAGGCCTGCCAGCTCGCGCCGACGCTCGCAGGATCGGCCAGCCATGACTCGTACAGGTCTTCGACGAACGCGGCATTGCCGCCGGAAATCGGCGAAGTCGCCTGGAATTGCTGGAGTAGGCTGGGCTGGGAAGGATTTGCGCTCACGCTGCCACCATGCAGACGAAAAAGCGCGCGGTTGCGCGCCTCGGGGTGTGCTCGCCGCGGCCGTCGTTCGACCGCCCGACACAACGTCGGAAGTATAGCCCGTTCAGGCGGGTTTGTTGCAGGTGCACAAGCGATCAGGTGGGGCTTTGCGCTCAGATCGCAAGCACGCGCAGGTCCTCGCTCGGGGCCGAGCGCTCCCAGATCTGGTCGAACAGCGCGGTGAGCTGCGCATGGCGACCCGGCGCGTAGGTCGAGCCTTCGCCGTCGAGCCGGTTGCCGAGCGGCCGGAACAGGTAGCCGCGGCGGTCGTTGAGCAGGAACGCGGCCGGATACTGCAGGTCCTGTTCCTCGACCGGGGTGCGGATCGCGATCGCGCTCGACAGGCGCTGCGCGAGCGTGACCAGGCGGTGGCCGTCGGCGACCGCCTTGCGCGGATCGTGCACGATGACGCGGATCCGCGCGTGCCGGCCGGACAGCGCGACGCGCTTGATCGCGTCGAGCGACGCGGCGACGTCGAACAGCGCCGCGTCGAGGTCGCGCGTGTAGATCGCGAGTTCGTACTTCGCGTCCGCGAGCAGCTCGCCGATCGCGGCGAGCGCCTGCTCGCGGTCCTCGACCACGAGCGTACGCGCCTCGGGTATCGGCGCGAGCGGGGCCTGCTCGCGCGCGGCGACCGGTTCGAGCTGGATGCGCATCGTCTGGTGCTGGATGCCGCACTCGACGAACGGCTCGCCTTCGGTGCGGAAACCGAGCGCGGCGTAGAACGGGATCGCGTGCGCCTGGCTGTGCAGCTCGACCGCCGGATAGCCGAGTGCGCGCGCCTGCTCGAGCAGCACGCGCATGATCGCCTGGCCGACGCCGCGGCCGCGCCAGTCGGCGAGCACGGCGACGCGGCCGATCGCGCGCGCGCTCGTGAGCCGGCCGGTGCCGATCGCGCGGCCTTCTCCGTCGCGCGCGACGACGTGGCGCGAGGTCGGGTCCTGCTCGTCGATCTCGTCCTCGCGCGGCACCGCCTGTTCGACCACGAACACTTGCTCGCGCACGCTGCGCAGGTCGTCGAAGTCGGCGTCCCAGGACGCAGGCTCGACGCGGAAATCGTCGCGGATCGTCGGCGGGGTCATCGGCGTGCTCCAGTCCGGCCGGCAGGCACGAGCGCGAAATGCCCGGCATCGACGAGCGTGCGCAGCAGCGCGAGGTCGCGCGCATCGGTCACGCCCGCGAGCGTCGGGGCGTGGTCGCCGCCGAGCGCACGCGCGAGCGCGAGCGAACACCCATGCGCCTCGCCGGCGACGAACAACTGCGCGCCACGCCCTTCGCGCATCCAGGCGCAGCGCGACCACGGATTGCGTCGCACCGTCGCGCCGCCGGCGATCGCGCGAGCGAACGCGGCGTCGCCGAGACGCCGCGGTGGCGGTGCGGCGAGCTGCGCGCTGCGGTAGCGCGTGATGAAGCGGCCGAACCACGTACGAAGCGAAGACGCGGAAATACTGCCCGAACCGCCGTCGATCTCCCGTGCGCGGTTTCCCGCTGCAGCCTTCGACGTGGAAATGCGCTTGCGCGCCGGCTCCGACGCCGAACCCGCGACAACGCCTTCGTCGATGCGCAACCACGGCATCGCCCTCGTCACCCGCGCGATCGCCGCATCGTCGATCTCGCCATCGCCGCGCGCGGGCGCGAGGTCGGCGTCGGTGTAGCGCGCTTCCTCGGGCAGGGTCTCGATCAGGTGGTCGACGAAATCGCCGAGGAGGTCGGCCTGCGACGGCGCGCGCATGCCGATCGAATAGGTCATGCAGGCGCCGAGCGCGACGCCGTGGTGCGGCACGCCGGGCGGCAGGTAGAGCATGTCGCCGGGCTCGAGCACCCACTCGTGGGTCGGCGTGAATCCGGCCAGGAGCCTGAGTTCGACGTCGCTGCGGAACGCGCGCGGCGCTGCCGGATCCGTGCTGATCTGCCAGCGCCGGCGGCCGAGTCCCTGCAGCAGGAACACGTCGTACTGGTCGACGTGCGCGCCGACCGAGCCGCCGTCTTCGGCGTAGCTGATCATCACGTCGTCGATGCGCCAGCTCGGCAGGAATGCGAATGCATCGAGCAGCGCGGCGACGTCGGCGTCCCACTTGTCGACATCCTGCACGAGCAGGGTCCAGTGCGTCTTCGGCAGCGTCGCGAAATCGTTCTCGACGAACGGGCCGGTGCGCAGCGTCCACGCCGGTTCGCGCCCGGCGGCTGGTTTTCCGCGTCCGGGCGGTCGTTCGATCACGATGCGCGACAGTGCGAGCTCCTCGCAGGCGAGCCCGGCCAGGTCGTCCGGCGCGACCGGACTGGCGAAGCCGGGAAACGCGGCGCGGACGAGCAGCGGCCGCTTCTGCCAGTAGTCGCGCAGGAACGTCGCCGCGGGCATGCCGAGCGGCTGGTTCGCGCGGGCCTCGACTTCGATCTTCATGGCGTCGTCGCTCCGCGTTCCTTCGCGACGCGCGCGTCGAGGCGCAGCCACTGGTCGCTCGCAGCGTCGGTGCGAGCGAACGAGGCGGCGCGGAGCAGCGCGTCGAACATCGGAATCAGATTCCGCGGGCGAGCCCGGGCGCGAGCCCGACGTAGTCGCCGGGCACGAGCGCGAGCAGGCGCTGCTTCGCGTCGGCCGGCAGCTCGAGGCTGGCGACGAACCCGCGCAGCGCATCGCGCGTGATGCCCTGGCCGCGCGTGAGCGCCTTGAGCTGCTCGTACGGTTCGGGCAGGCCGTAGCGGCGCATCACGGTCTGCACCGCCTCGGCGAGCACTTCCCAGCTCGCGTCGAGGTCGGCGGCGAGGCGATCGGGTGCCGCGTTGAGCTTGCCGAGGCCGCGCTGCAGCGCGTCGAGCGCGATCTGCGTGTGGCCGAACGCGGTACCGAGTGCGCGCAGCACGGTCGAGTCGGTGAGGTCGCGCTGCCAGCGGCTGATCGGCAGCTTCGCACTGAAATGTTCGAACAGCGCGTTGGCGAGGCCGAAGTTGCCCTCGGCGTTCTCGAAGTCGATCGGGTTGACCTTGTGCGGCATCGTCGATGAACCGACTTCGCCGGCCTTGAGCTGTTGGCGGAAGTACCCGAGCGAGATGTAGCCCCAGACGTCGCGCGCGAAGTCGACGAGGATCGTGTTCGCGCGGCGTACTGCGTCGCCGATCTCGGCGACGCAATCGTGCGGTTCGATCTGCGTCGTGTACGGGTTGAACACGAGGCCGAGCGATTCGACGAAGCGGCGCGCGAACACGGGCCAGTCGACCTCGGGGTAGGCGACCACGTGCGCGTTGTAGTTGCCGACCGCGCCGTTGATCTTGCCGGTCAGCTCGACCGCGGCGATCTGCCGGCGCTGGCGCTCGAGGCGCGCGAGCACGTTGGCGATCTCCTTGCCGAGCGTGGTCGGCGACGCGGTCTGGCCGTGCGTGCGCGACAGCATCGGCAGCGCGGCGTGCTCGTGGGCGAGCGCGCGCAGCTTCGCGGCGACCGCGTCGAACGCGGGCAGCAGCACGCCGTCGCGCGCATCGCGCAGCATGAGCGCGTAGGCGAGGTTGTTGATGTCCTCGCTGGTGCAGGCGAAGTGGATGAACTCCTTCGCCGCGGCGAGCTCGGCGTGGCCGGCGACCTTCTCCTTGATGAAGTATTCGACCGCCTTGACGTCGTGGTTGGTCGTGCGCTCGATCTCCTTGATGCGCTCGCCGTCGGCTTCCGAGAACGCGTCGCCGATCGCCAGCAGCGCGGCGCGCGCGGCCGTCGACAGCGGCGCCACCTCGGCGATCTTCGGCTCGTCGGCGAGCGCGAGCAGCCAGCGCAGCTCGACCTGCACGCGCCGGTGCATGAGGCCGTACTCGCTGAAGATCGGTCGCAGCGCGGCGGTCTTGCCGGCGTAGCGGCCGTCCAGCGGCGACAGGGCGGTGAGGGTCGAGCTCATTGCGGTTCCTTGCGGTCGTTCGTGTCGGGAAGCCGGGGCTGCACGAGGATCGTCTTCGCGCGGGCACCCTGCATCGTGCGCACGGTGAGGTCGAAGCCGTCGAAGGCGAGCGTCTCGCCTTCCTGCGGCAAGCGTTCGAGGCGGTGGATGATAAGGCCGCCGACCGAGTTCACGTCGGCGGGTGCGTCGATGTCGCGCTCGAGCAGGCGCTCGAGGCGGTAGATCGGCGTGCCGCCGGAGATCGTGAATTCGGCGCCCTTCGGCCGCGGCGCGAGGCCGCCGCCGCTGCGCGCGTGCTCGTCCTCGATGTCGCCGACGAGCACCTCGAGGATGTCTTCGAGGGTGAAGAAACCGGCGACGCGGCCGGATTCCTCGACGCCGAGCGCGAGGTGGGTGTCGCCGGTGCGGAAGCGCTTGAGCACGTCGAGCACCGGCGCGTGCAGCGGCAGCAGGATCGGTGGCCGCAGCAGGCCGACCATGTCGGCGGCGTCGCCGTGCTCGGCCATCGCGCGCAGCAGGTCCTTCATGTGCAGCACGCCGCGCACGCGGTCGCCGTCCGCTTCGAACCACGGGTAGCGGCTGTAGCGGCTGCGGCGGAACTCGGCGAGCACCGCGTCGCGATCCATGCCGTCGCGGAACGACGCGAGCTGGTCGCGCGTGCGCAGCACGTCGCCGACGACGAGCTCGGGCAGGTCGAGCGCGTGCTGCATCATCGAGTATTCCTCGCCGGCGCGGCTGGCGTGCTTGGCGTGCACGATCAGGCGCAGTTCCTCGCGCGAGTAATGGTGTTCGTCGCCGCCGTGGCCGGCGGTGCCGAGGCCGAACAGGGCGAGCATGCGGTTCGCGCTCGCGTTGAGCAGGCGGATCGCCGGGTACATGAGCCAGTAGAACGCGTACAGCGGCGCCGCGGTGAACAGCGAATAGCGCTCCGGCCGACGGATCGCCAGCGACTTCGGCGCGAGTTCGCCGAGCACGATGTGCAGGTAGGAGATCAGCGTGAAGGCGATCACCAGGGCGACGACCTGGGTCGTCTCCGGGCCGATGCCGATGCGCACGAACAGCGGTTCGAGCAGGCGCGCGAAGGCCGGCTCGCCGATCCAGCCGAGGCCGAGCGAGGCGAGCGTGATGCCGAGCTGGCAGGCGGACAGATAGGCGTCCAGATGGCCGTGCACGTCGGCGAGCAGGCGGCCGCGCCAGCCGTGGCCGTCGGCGAGGGTCGCCGCCTGGGTCTGGCGCAGCTTGACGAGCGCGAATTCGGCGGCGACGAAGAAGCCGTTGAGCAGCACCAGCAGCAGCGCCGCGCCGACGTAGAGCAGGTTCTGCAGCATGTGCCGGTCGGAAGGGACGGCCGGCGATTGTAGCATCCGGTCCCGCGCCGGCCGATCCGACCATCGTCGCCGTGACGGCCGTCCGGCGGCGGTCGCGGCGACCCGCTATAATCGCGGATTCTATTTCCGCAGCGGAATCCTCGATGAGCCAGTACCGGATCGAACGCGACAGCATGGGCGAATTGAAGGTGCCCGCCGACGCGCTGTACGGCGCGCAGACGCAGCGCGCCGTCGACAACTTCCCGATCTCCGGCCTGGCGATGCCGCGCGAGTTCATCCGCGCGCTCGGCCTGATCAAGTCCGCCGCGGCGCAGGCGAACGCCGACCTCGGCCACCTGAAGAAGACCAGCGCCAAGGCGATCCGCAAGGCGGCCGAGCGCGTCGCCGCGGGCGAGTTCGACGCGCAGTTCCCGATCGACGTGTTCCAGACCGGTTCCGGCACCTCGTCGAACATGAACGCGAACGAGGTCATCGCGCACCTGTGCGCGGCCGCGGGCACGAAGGTGCATCCGAACGACGACGTCAACAACGGCCAGTCGTCCAACGACGTGATCCCGACCGCGATCCAGGTCAGTGCCGCGCTCACGGTCAGCGAGAAGCTGCTGCCCGCGCTGGCCCACCTGCGCAAGGTCGTCGACCAGCGCGCGAAGGAACTGCGCAAGGTCGCCAAGACCGGCCGCACCCACCTCATGGATGCGATGCCGGTCACGTTCGGCCAGGAGCTCGGCGGTTGGTCGGCGCAGATCCGCTCGGGCATCGAGCGCCTGCAGGACGCGCTCAAGCGCGTGCGCAAGCTGCCGCAGGGCGGCACCGCGGTCGGCACCGGCATCAACGCCGACGCCCAGCTCGGTCCGCGCGTCGCGGCCGAGCTCGGCAAGCTCACCGGCGTGAAGTTCGAGTCGGCCGACAACTATTTCGAAGGCATCAGCTCGCAGGATGCCGCGGTCGAGCTGTCGGGCCAGTTGAAGGCGCTCGCCTGCACGCTCATGAAGATATCCAACGACCTGCGCTGGATGAACTCGGGTCCGCTCGCCGGTCTCGGCGAGATCGAGCTGCCGGCGCTGCAGCCTGGCTCGTCGATCATGCCGGGCAAGGTCAATCCGGTCATCCCGGAGGCGATGGCGATGGTCTGCGCGCAGGTGATCGGCAACGACACGACGATCACGATCGCCGGCCAGAGCGGCAACTTCCAGCTCAACGTGATGCTGCCGCTGGTCGCGCTGAACCTGCTGCAGTCGGTCGAGCTGCTCGCGAACGCGTCGCGCCTGCTCGCCGACAAGGCGATCGCCGGCTTCAAGGTGCGCGAAGACAAGATCAAGGAAGCGCTCGACAAGAACCCGATCCTGGTCACCGCGCTCAACGCGGTGATCGGTTACGACAAGGGGGCGGCGACGGCGAAGAAGGCCTACAAGGAAGGCCGGCCGATCATCGACGTCGCGCTCGAGACGACCGGCCTGCCGCGCAAGAAGCTCGAGGAGCTGCTCGACCCGGCCGCGCTGGCCAAGGGCGGCATCCACGGCGGCTCCGCCGGCGGCTGACACGACAAGAAAGGTAAAGGTGGGGGGCAGGCGTGGCGAACGGCACATGCCGTTGCGACGAACCGCTCAGCAGACTGCGTCGTTTGACGGGAAGCACTGGCCGCGAAGGAACGCATCGCGGCGATCGGTCGCAGGGGTGTTTTGACTTGAAATTCCGCGCGACGCGGACATCTGAGCCGAGCCCGAGCCCTCCGGATTTCCCAAGACGAGTACCGATTGGAGTTTTGACATGTTGAAGAGACTGATCCTCGCCTCGGCGCTGATGGCCGGCGGCAGCGCATATGCGCAGGAAAACACCGACATCAGCGGCGCGAACTTCCAGAGCGGCAAGGCCGACTCGACGCTCGCCGCGCTCGGCAAGCAGGCCGCCGCCACGGGCAACAAGCTCGTGATCACGGCTCCGGCCGAGTGGCACGCGAAGATCGCGGCCAAGGTCAAGGCCGGCGGCAACGCCGACGTCGTGCTGCGCGAGGGCTTCTACGAGAACGTGCTCGTGCGCATCGAGAACAAGGGCGCGGCCGCCGCGGCCGCGGCACCGAAGGTCGCCGACGCGAGCAAGGTCGACGCCGAGAAGGCGAAGGCCGAGGCCGCCAAGGCCAAGGCCGACGCCGAGCGCGTGAAGGCGGAGGCCGAGAAGGCGAAGGCGGAAGCCGAACTCGAGAAGAGCCGTGCCGAGGCCGAGAAGGCGCGTGCCGAAGCCGAAGCCGCGAAGGCGCGTGCCGACGCGCAGCAGGCCGCCGCCGCGCGTGCGGCAGCGGCGCCGCCGGCACCCGCGGCCGCGGCTCCGGTCGCAGCTGCGCCGAAGGCCGCGCCGGCTGCCGACGCCGATGCGATCCGCGCGCGCTTCGAGAAGACGCTCAACGACGGTCGCACCGCGGATGGCAACCTCAGCGTCGCCGCGCTGCAGTCGGGCGACACGCTCTACGTCGACGGCCCGGTGCGTGCGGTCACGCGTCGCGAAGGCCGCCGCCTCGCGCTGTACTGGCTCGACGGCGACATCGACGTGCGTCGTTCGGAACTCAAGCCGCTCGCCGCAGACCGCTACCAGGTGCTCTCGTCGGTGCGTGGCGAAGGCACCCTGCGCAAGGAGTTCGCGGCCGGTGCGACCGCGCTCGCGGCGCGCGAACCCGCCGCGGGTTCGCCCGCGCGCACGGCGCTCGAGAAGAGCCTCAACGACGGCCATGCGATCAGCGAGACGATCGAGCCGTCCAAGCTCAAGAGCGGCGACGTGATCTACGTCAACGGCGACGCCGCTGCGGTCGTGCGCCGCCTCGGCCGCGACATAGCGCGCTTCTGGCTGGTCGGCTCGCTCGATCTGCAGCAGGCCGGACTGCAGGCCGACGGTGCCAACAAGTACAAGGTGCTCAACGACACGCTGCGCTGAGCGCGTCGTACCGCCGGAAAGAAAAAGGGCCGCGAAAGCGGCCCTTTTTTTCTTGCCGGGAAGCGGCAGTGTCAGACATTCACCTCGATCCGGCGTCCGCGCAGCCACACGGCCCCTGCGAGCAGCGCGATCCCCGCCGCCACGCCCATCCACACGTTCGCCGAGGACAGCATCGTCAGCACGTGACCCGCGTCGACGTTGGCCAGGACCTGGCCGTCGTCGGCGAACCAGCCGCGCAGACCGCCGAAGCCGTTCTCCCGAGCCACCATCCAGCTGCCGGGAAAGACGCTGAGGAGCAGTCGACCGAGGATCGTCGCCAGGCGCACGTCGCCGCTGATGTTCGGCGCGCCGAGCACGCCGAGCCACCAGTTGATGAACAGCACGCCCAGCGGCAGCAGCACGGCCCACAGGAACGGCTTGCTGCGCGCGAAGGCGGACCAGAACATCAGCCAGCCGATCGCCGGCAATGCCCACAGCGCGTCGAGCGGGATCGTCATGAGCAGGCGACCGAACGTCCTGAACGGATGGGATGCGGCGATCGCCGGCAGCATGTTGAGGCCGTGTGCCCCGGTCCAGAGCGTAACCAGCACGAGGAAGGCGATGTAGGCCGCGGTCGATGCGGCGAATGCGGTCAGCGGCGCGACGAGCATCGCGCTGACGGCCTTGGATGCGACCGTCGCACCGTCCGACACCGGCAGGGATTTCCAGAACAGGACGCTGCGATCTCTTCGATCGTCGTAAAGCGTGCCCAGCAGGTAGAAGAACAGCACGAAGAACAGGCCGATGCACGGCACCGCTCCGAATGTGAACTGGACCATGTCCAGGGCCCGGCCGGCTTCGGCGAAATCCTGCGCGCTGATGTTGTTGCGAAGTTCGTCGAGCGAGACGCCGATCCGCACGTGGGCGCGGCTGTTGAACACTTCCGCCGCGAGGATGCCCAGCACGGTGAAAATCAGCATCACGCCGGTGATCCAGACCGGAGTCCACAGGAAACCGCCGCGGTGTTCCCAGTATTCGCGCTTGACGAGGAGGGGAAGGGTGTTCATGCGTAGGTTCCTTTCATCGTCGCCACGAACAGGTCGGCCACGCTCGGCTTGTGCAGCTCGCCGAGTTGGGCGAGGCGGGCGCGTTCGACGCCGTCGAACAGGAAGATCGACTTGCCGAAGATCTGGCGCTCGTTGAGCGGCTTGAGCGAGCGCGCGGCGTCGGCCTTGTCCGGGTTGACCATGACCTCGGCATAGCGGTCGCCGACTTCGTCCATCGTCGCGGCGAGCACGACCTTGCCGTCGCGGATGAACATGAGGTCGGTCAGGATGTGCTCGATCTCCTCGACCTGGTGCGTCGTCACGATGATCGTCTTCTGCTCGTCGAAGTAGTCCGACAGCAGGCTCTCGTAGAACGCCTTGCGGTAGAGGATGTCGAGGCCGAGCGT
>Ga0105239_10006403_pt1 | contig 13671 bp, 6 predicted proteins | sample KBSC44metaG_FD_92761 | JGI IMG/M metagenome (GOLD analysis project Ga0105239, IMG submission 92761) | Corn rhizosphere microbial communities from Kellogg Biological Station, Michigan, USA - KBS C4-4 metaG | ecosystem: Host-associated > Plants > Roots > Rhizosphere > Soil | place: Michigan, USA... | reverse complement strand
TTCGAAGGCGAGATCGACTACGATTTCCTCGCCGCGCGCGATTCGCGCACGACGCGGCACTTCTCGGCGTTCCTCAACCTGCAGTTGCTCAACGCGGAGTTCACCGCCACCTCCAATCCGGCGGTGAGGGTCGGCAACAAGCCGGCGTTCTCGCCGCGCTATCTCGCCCGCGCCGGCCTGGTCTACCGCGAGGACAAGAAGCTCAAGCTCGCCCTGTCGGTGAATTCCGTGGCCAGCCAGTACTGGCAGGACTCCAATCTGCCGACCGCCGCCAGCACGGTGGGCACCGATGCGTTCATTCCGGCCAAGGTGCCGCAGTACACGGTGTGGGATTTCTCCGGCGACTACTGGCTGCTGCCGCCGCTGCGCCTGCTCGGCGGCGTATCCAATATCGGCGACAAGAAGTACTACAACCGTGTGTTCGGCAACGGCATCGAGCCAGCGCTGGGGCGTACGTACTACGCCGGTTTCTCGTACGAGTTCTGAGCCAATCCGCGATACAGTCTCTTCCGCGGCGCCGGTCGCGGAGGAGGCGCGGCGCCAGGCCGGCGATCGTGGATAATGCGCGCGCTGCCTGCGCGGCAGGCATTTTTTCGAAACCCGGGATGCAAGCATGAACACAGCACCGATCCGCCTCGTCATCGCCGACGACCACGTGCTCGTGCGCCAGGGTATCCGCGCGTTCCTCGACACGCATGCGGACCTCGCCATCGTCGGCGAAGCCGAAGACGCCGCGTCCGCGACGAAGCTCTGCGCCGAACTGCAGCCGCAGGTCGCACTCGTCGACCTGGTGATGCCGGGTGGTGGCATTACCGCGACGCGCGACATCCGCAACGCGAGTCAGGGCACGCAGGTGATCCTGCTCACCTCGTTCGACGATTCGCGGCAGATTCTGGCCGCGGTGCAGGCCGGTGCGCTGTCGTGCCTGCTCAAGGACGTCGATGCCGACGGTCTGGCGGATGCGATCCGCAAGGCGGCGCGCGGCGAAGCCGTCCTGCATCCGCGCGTCGCCGGCTATCTGCTCGATGCCATCCGGCGCGGCACCACGTCCGGCGAGGAGCCGCTCGGCACGCTGAGCGAGCGCGAACGCGAAGTGCTCGCCTTGATGGCCGAAGGATTGAGCAATCAGAAGATCGGCGACAAGCTCGCGATCTCGGAAAAGACCGTGAAGACGCATGTGAGCAACATTCTCGCAAAACTGGGCGTCGCCGATCGCACGCAGGCGGCGGTGTACGCATGGAAAAGCGGCATGAAGAGCGCTTGAACAGTACGTCGCGAGCGCTGCTGTTGTACTGCCGCGCCGGATTCGAAAGCGAGTGCGCGCAGGAAATCACCGCGATCTGCGCGGCGCAACACGTTCATGGTGACGCGCGATACGCCAGCGACTCGGGTTTTGTCGAATTCGGCGGCGCCGAAGCAACCGCGACCGAACGCTGGCCGCACTGGCGCAAGCTGATCTTCGCGCGCCAGAGTCTGCCGGCGTTCGCGCTTCTGCATGCGCTGCCGCGCGGTGACCGCCTGACACCGATCATGGCCGCGTTGCACGAACGCGGCGAAGCGTTCCGTGAAGTCTGGATCGAGGCGCCGGACACCAACGCCGGCAAGGAGCTCGCGCCGCTGTGCAAAAGTTTCGGCAACGCGCTGGTGGGTGCCTTGAAGCGCGCCGGCCTGCTCGACCCGGGAACTGCCCGGCGTTTGCACGCGTTCTTTCCGCAAGGCGACAAAGTATACCTTTGCGCAGCCGACCCGGAGGCGAGCGCGCCGTGGCCGCAAGGCATCCCGCGGCTGAAGTATCCGCACGCGGCGCCGAGCCGTTCGACATTGAAGCTCGAGGAAGCATTCCTGACGCTGCTCGACGCGGATGAGCAAGAGCGCTGGCTGAAACCCGGCATGCGCGCGGTCGATCTCGGCGCCGCGCCGGGCGGCTGGACCTATCAGCTGGTGCGCCGTTCGATCCGCGTCGACGCGATAGACAACGGGCCGATGGATCGCGCGCTGCTCGACTCCGGACTCGTGGAGCACTTGCGCGTCGATGGTTTCCGCTATCGTCCGAAGCAGCCGGTCGACTGGCTCGTGTGCGACATGGTCGAACAGCCGCGCCGCATCGCCGAGCTGATCGCGCAATGGCTCGCTGCAGGCGCGTGCAAACGCGCAATCTTCAATCTCAAGCTGCCGATGAAGAAGCGTTACGACGAAACCCAGACCTGTCTCGCACGCGTGCGCGCGGCCGCCGGCGACGTGCGCGCGCGGCAGCTTTATCACGACCGCGAAGAAATCACGGTGTTCGCAGCGCGTTGAGCGCGCACGCCGAAATGCTCCTGCATTTCGACCCACACGGATGTGGGAAGTGCCGGCAGGTGCCGGGAGCACCGCCGGCCCGGCGTACCGGCCGTCCCTGGCCATAAAAAAAAACGGGGCGCCGAAGCGCCCCGTCGCGTGGCAATTGCAGCTTTTGCTTATTCGAAGCCGTTGGCGAAGATCACCTCGGTTCCCTGGATGATATCGATCTGGATTGTCGCGGTGCCGCTGCGGCTTTGCGCGTCGCCGATCGAAACCGGCAGCAACTTGGTGCCGAGCGCGATGGTCGATCCGATCGGTGCGACGAACGTATAGATGTTGTCGCCCGCCGTGGCATCGCCGTTCAGGCCGTCGTCGTGGAAGGCCTGTGCGACATCGCCGCCGATCTGCGCCAGGTTCGCCGTCACCGTCAATCCGCTGCTTGCCGGGCTGGTACCCGGCGTGACAGCGACGAGCAACGTCGCCGAACCGGCCAGCGGCACGCTTTCGGGAACCGCAATGCCGGCGCCACTCAGCGCGCCCGGTGCGGGCACGTTGAACGCGATGCTGGCCGACGCGTTGCGGCCCTGTCCATCCGTGATCGACACCGGAATCACGTGCAAACCCGGCGCTGCGGAGTTCTGCACCGTGGCGTTGAACGAGAACGAACCACCGCTGTTGTCGGTGAATGCCTGCGTCGCCGTGCCGCCGAAGTCGATCAGATCAGCGGTGACATGGACGCCCGTGCTGGCCGGATTGGTGCCCAAGGTCACGTTGACGGCGAACGTCGACGTCGCACCTGCGATCCCGGAATTCGGCGCAGCGGACGCGGTTGCGCTCAGTGCACCCGGCGTCAGGACCGTCAACGCAAGCGTCGCCGAAGCCGAGCGGCTCTGGTCATCGACCACCGTCACCGGCAGGCTGTAGTTGCCCGGCGCGGTCGCCAGCGATACGGTTGCAGCGTAGGTATAGGTATTGCCGCTGCCGCCATTGCTCAGTGCCTGCGTTGCGCTGCCGCCAATGCTCGTCAGGTCGGCCGTCACGTGCACGTTTGTGCTCGTCGGATTCGTGCCTGGCGTCACGACGACGGTGAGCGTCGTCGAACCCGACGGCGCGACGCTGGACGGTGAAGCCGAACCAACGCCGGAGAGCGCGCCTGTTGCAGGTACGGAGAAGGTGGTCGGATCGCTGGCGCCGCCAACTCCCGGATCGTCCGTCAACACACTCGACTCGTTGCTGCCGTTACCGTCGGCGTCGAAGAACACAATGCCCTGGTTGCTGATGGTCTGGCCGTACGTGCCTGCGTTGACCGTCGCGGTAATCGTGATCGTCACGCTGCCGCCAACTGCAATCGACCCATCCCAGCTCACGGTGTTGCCGGAGCTTGTCGCGGCACCTGACGTTGCAACGGCACTTGCCAGCGTCAACTCTGAGGGAAGCAGATCGACGAACTCATGTCCGACGTAGTCTCCCTGCATTCCGACACCGGAGTTGGTCAGCGTAACGGTATAGGTCACCGTTCCGCCGGGGAGGAACGTACCGGAAACGGTCTTGGTTGCGCTTACATTGGCTGGCGACAATGCCACGAACGCAGTCGGATCAGTTGCGCCGCCTATGGCCGGATCATCAGTCAACGCCTGTGCTTCATTCGTGCCGTTGCCGTCGGCGTCGAAATTGGCCGCGCCCTGCACCGTTATCACCGTTGCGGGAGCAACCGTACCCATGATCGTCGCCGTGATCGTGATCGTCGTGCTGCCCGATGCCGGCACCACGCCATCCCAGTCGACCGTATTCGTGCCGATGGTTGCGACCGCGTTTCCAGATGTCGCGTTCGCTGATACGAGCGTCAATTGCGACGGCAGCACAACCGTGAATTCGTGACCGGGGTTGTCCTGCTGGTCATAGGTTGCCGAATTGGAAAGCACGACCGTATAGGTCATGTTGTTGCCAATGACAAACGGACCAGTCGCGCTCATCGTCGCTGTTATCGACGCCGGCGATAGTACTGTGGTCGTTGCACTCGCGATGTTGTCCGCCGTATTCGGGTCGCTCGTACTGGCGGAACCTGTGGCCTGCTCGGTCAATGCGCCAGCCATGTTCGGCGCGGCCAGCGAAATCGCCAATGTCGCTGACTTGCCCACGTCAAGGCTCGCGAAGTTCCACAGACCGGTCACCTCATCGTATACGCCCTGCGAAGCGACAAAGCTCGTCGGGCGCAGCAGCGGAAATGCCGGGAAAGCATCCGTCACGTTGATCGAGTAAGCGGGATCGCTACCTTGGTTCGTCGCGGTGATCGTGTAGGTCAGCGGGTTACCGACCAGTACGGTTGCGCCACTGGCTACCATGCCAAGCTTGAGGTCGGCTGAGTGCGGCGCGAGCGCGCACACCGTTGCCGAATCGTTCGCCGAATTCGTATCCAGCGGGGTCGAATCGGCACGCTGCCCGACGGCGCACTGCGGGTCGCTCAGAAGCACCGTCGCAGTGACGTTCAGCGTGGCACTGGCGCCGTTGGCGAGCGCACCGACCGTCCATTGCCCGCTCGTGGAATCGTAGGCGCCGCCGCCATCGTCGGAGACGTAGTTGGCGCCCGCGGGCAGAGCTTCATTGACCACGACTCCGGTTGCATCGCTCGGGCCGTTGTTCGTGACTGTCACGGTAAACGTGACATTGCCGCCGATGACGGGCGTGGGAGGCGCTACCGATTGTGTGACAGCCAGATCGGCGTGCGCAGCGGAGTCGAGTACGACGACCTCGGCACGCGTGCCCGCCTTGTTCTGATGATGCAGCAGCAGCGCACCGACGGACCCGTTCGCGGTCATGTTCGCCGTGTTCCAGTCCACCGACAAGGATTTCCCGTTCAGATCTTCGTCGAGGAAATCGCCGTGGAAGTCGAGACCTTTCGCTCCCCAATTGAATGTAAACGGCCCTGTCACTTGATCCAGGAAGTTGCCGGCGGTTGGCGAACAGTGATCGCCCGTGGTCGTGCGCGCGCAACCAACACCCGAGCACGTCACGACCTTGTACTTCACGGACGTCGTTGCAGTCGAGGCGATGCCCAACGTCGCTGGCGAAGCCGCAAGTATCATCACATTGTTGACCTGCAACGCACTGTCGATGACGTCTGGACCTACCACATTCACCGGCGAGCCAAGCCCCAAAATCGAATAGCCCGCTGTGCTTGCGTTCTGAACCACGCGCACATAGTTGTCGTTCGGCGACGCATTGGCGACGAATACAGAAGGGTTCGTGTTGTAAAGAATTCTGTCGTACACGCCGTCGCTGTTGGTGTCGACGCAGACCGCATATGAGACATCGTTCGGGGTCGCCCAATCGCCCCAACTGGCTACGCCGAACATCATCAGGTCGTTGGTAATGCTAGGTGCGCCGCCGGCCTGAAGGTAGGAACTGCCGACGTAGTGGATATTGGCGAAGTTCGGCAGGGTTGGATTCAACGGGTTGACTACTTGCAACTCAAACGGCGAGACCAGCGATTCCACATCATTCGGGAACGTGCCAGTGCAGGTTGGACCCGCGGCGAGCGTGCCCGTGCACAAATCGTTACCCGACAGTGCGATCGTCGTCGAACCCGTCGGGGCGCCGCCCGTTACGATCGTATCGGGACCGGACATCGTCGAAGCCGGTTTTTCCGCCATGTATACCGGCAGACGGAACTTGACGCTGGAACTCTGGCTGAACGTCAGGTACGAGGATTTTTCAGTCAGATAGTTGCGCGGTTGATCGCCGTAGTTCGCCTGCACTCCTTGCGTCGCGAACAACGATGGATCACGCGTGTGATCCGTCAGCGTGGAATCCGCCGACATCTGTATATTGAGTTCCGCCACTCCGCCGGCTGGAACCGTGACCTGGTTTCCGCCCGGCAATGAAAACGCCACGCCCGGCGCGGCGAGGACATCGTCGAACGCCAAGTCGAACGTCTGCGGTGAGGAGCCCTTGTTGATGACGCGGATTTTCTTGACCTGATTGACGATGCCGACAATTTCCGGATCAAAGGTCACGCTGACCAAGCCGGTATCGTCTGCATTCATGACCACGACATCGCTGACAGCGGCCTTGGCCGGATCGACGCGGCCTGCGCCGACACGCGATGCGGGGTAGCGCGGCGGCGTAGCATTCGGGAATTCGGTGACGTCGTTCACCGCATAGTTCATCGCCAGGGCCTTGAGTTCCTCGACCGACCAATCCGGTTTGAGCTGGCGGAGCAGAGCCATGACTCCGGCCACGTGCGGACTCGCCATCGAGGTGCCCGAGATGATCAACGCATTGTTGCCGGCGTCGAAGCCCGACGGGTCGCTTACGCCAGTACATCCCGTCGTCGTGGTGCCGTTGCAGGTGTGACCTGTCTGCACCGAAGTGATGTTGAGGCCTGGCGCAGAGATGTCCGGCTTCACGCGCAACGCCGAACCGTAGATATGGCGCGGTCCGCGCGAGGAGAAGCTCGCCAAAGTGTCGCCGCCGCCTGCGCTGTTCAGGGTCGCGTTCAACGGTGCAGCCAAGTTCGCCTTGATCGTGTTGCCGTCCACGAGAGAGACCATTTCGGTCGGGATCGTGATGGGGGTGACAATGGTTGCGTCGTCGGCCATCCCCGGCGGCGGCGATCCGGGCGCATTGTTCGCAATGATGACGCCGATGGCGCCTGCATTCTGGCAGTTCAAGGTCTTGGTCTTGAAACTGCACGTGCCGCGGTCGGCGACGCAGATGTTGCCGGCGACTGCCGCGGCATTGGTCAACGCGCCGCAAGCCTGGGACGCCACTCCCGAAACGGATGCCGCAAGCACGCCGTTCGCGGTCTGACCGCTGGGCGCGGGACCAAAGGCAGCGGAACCGCCGAAATAACTGCCGGCGACGCCCGCAGGAGAATTTACCATGACCGACTCGAACGGCTCGCCGCTGTCGAGCGAGGCGGCGATCGCGATGCCGCGCGTGGACACCCCGGGAGAGCCGTTGATGAAGAAGCTGTCGCCGGAGTTGCCGGCCGACATGACGACGACTACGCCGGCGAGTGAAGCGTTGTCGGCCGCCAGTGCGCTGGCGCTGGTCGCCGTGCCATAGTTGGACCCGAGCGACATGTTGATGACGTCCAGGTGATCGGAGAGATCGTTGTCCCCGTTCGGATCCATGGCCCAGTCGATGGCTTGCACTGTGACTCCGGTGCTGCCACCGCAACCGAATACCCGGATCGCATACAACAATGCGCCCGGCGCTACGCCGGGAACGATGCGCAGCGGCAGATAAGTGGTCGCGCTCGCATCATAGGGGCCTGCGAACGTCGTACCGTCCGCATTGACGCCCACACCGGCGGCCGTACCGGCGACGTGACTGCCGTGACCGTTGCAGTCCATCGGATTCGGATCAGGTACGGGCAGGTTGGAACCTGTATACGCGTCGCCTACCAGATCGGTGCCGCCGACGACCTTGGCGGTCGGGAACAAACCGCCCAGAGTCGTGAAGTTGGTAGTGGCAGTCGAATCGTTCTGATAGTCCGCGAGCACGCCGGTGCCACCGAAATCGGCATGAATGTAGTCGATGCCGGTATCGATGATGCCGACGCGAACGCCGGTGCCGGTCACGCCGCTCGGAAGGCCGATCGTGTTGGCCCACACATTCGGCGCGCCAATGAACGGCACGCTTTGCGCACTGGTCGGATATTCACGGTAGATCGGAATGATCCGCTTGACTTCAGGGATCTGCGCAATGCGATCCAGATCGGCGCGATCGGCGAACACCGAAATACCGTTGAGCACGCGCGCGGCGCGATAGATTTCCCTGGTATGCAGTTTCTGCAACCCGGCCGCCACGCGAGCATGCTGCGACCGGTTCTTCGCAACCTGCGCCTTGCCCGCAGCAATCGCATTCTTCTTCGCCTGTGAAGGCGATGCTTTCTTGTCCGCGAGAGCAGCAGCGTATTTCACTGCCGCCGCCGGTTCAGTGAGTTCGACGAACACCTGGATACGCCCATCCGAGGCGGTGACGATCTCGCTCGAAGCATCTGCCGGGATGTTCACTAGCTGTGCGGCCGGCGCTTTCGGCAATTCGCGAGACGCAAGCGCCCCGGCTACAGTCAACAACGATGAAAGCCCCAGCAGACGCGCAATTCGCAAAATGTTCATCAGTACACTCCCCAAAATTTTCAAGACCTGCAATGGCTCGGCGCCAAGGCAACGCGATAGCTCGGCTCAAATCGCGCCGATGCGATAGCTGCCCCCAGCAATTTCGGAAGACGGTCGTCTCCGAAGCCCGCGACCATATGCCAGTCCCTCCGACCGCGCAAGAAATAAAGGTGCGGCGGCGCAGCAATACCAGTACGCAAGGTGACGGCGCACCGCCGCGACGCGGTAAACTTGGCGTCCATACCGCTTCGGGCCGGGCAACCGGCCCTTTCCATGAAAAGATTTCGTTCGTTTCTTCCCCTGATCATTCTGCTTGGCATCGGCATCGCGCTGCTTTCCACAGGCGCGCTGAACCGGTTCCGGCCGGACACGCTCGCCGCCGAACAGGCAAGCCTGCAGCTGCAGATCGCCGCGCATCCGCTTCTCGCTGCCCTGATCCATATCGGCGTGATCACGCTGTCGATCGCCACCGGCATTCCCGGCGTGGTCGTGCTGATCATGGCCGGCGGGATGTTGTTCGGCATCGCCATCGGCACGGCGCTGTCGGTGATCGGCGTCACGCTCGGCGCGTTGATCCTGTTCCTGGCCAGCCGCCATGCGTTCGGCGATCACTCGCATGCGCACGCACCCGGGTTTGCCGGCGCGCTGCGCAGCGGCTATCGCGCGCATCCGGTGAGCTACACGTTTTTTCTGCGCCTCGTGCCGTTCTTTCCGTTCGGCGGCGTGACGGTGGGCCTGGCGTGGCTGCGCTGCCCGCTATGGCTGTTCACCGCCGCCACCGCGACCGGCGGCGGCGTGATGACCGTGATCGAGACCGCGCTCGGCGCGGGCCTCGCGAAGAACATCGGCGAGAACCACGCAATCAGCGCCGAGCTGCTGGCCGACCCGAAAGTCGTGATTCCGCTCGTCGCGATGGCGCTGCTTGCATTGATTCCGATAGCGATCAGCAAGTGGCGCGGAACACCCGGCGTTCCGCCCGCGAATTGAGCCGCACCGCGGCATTGGGCTATCCTGCCGGGCGCTTTGCCTGCAACCTGCTTGGACGCACGATTTGAATTCCGCACCCGCCCCGACTAGCCGGCCATCCTTCTGGCGCGCGCTGCTGCTTGCCATCGTCGTGGCGGGATTGAACTTCGCGCTGTGGCAGGCGCTGAACCGGCCCGCGCAACCGCCGAACTGGACCGGCAAGGTCGGCGGCTATGCCTTTTCGCCATACCAGCGCTATCAGAGCCCGATCAAGGAGATCTTTCCGTCCGTCGACGAAGTCGATGCCGACCTGAAGCTGCTGGCGCAAAGCACCGACCGCATCCGCACCTACTCGTCGCTGGAGAATCCCGCCATCCCGGAAATCGCGAAAAAGTATGGCATCAAGGTACTGGCCGGCACCTTCCTCGACCGCCGCTGGCAGCGCAACGAGGACGAGATCGCCGCGTTGATCGACTCGGCGCGCCGCAATGACAACGTCGATCGGGTGATGGTCGGCAACGAAACCCTGCTGCGCGCCGACATGGGCGTCGACACGCTGATCAAGTACATCGATCGCGTGCGCGCGCAGGTGAAAGTGCCGGTATCAACGGCCGAGCCGTGGCACATCTGGCTCAAGTATCCGCAGCTCGCGCAGCACGTGGATTTCATCACCGTGCACCTGCTGCCGTACTGGGAAGGCTATCCGCGCAAGGACGCGGTCGGCCTGCAGGTATTGATGCGCTATTACGAACTGCAGAGCGCGTTCCCGGGCAAGCACATCGTCGTCGGCGAAGTCGGCTGGCCTTCCTCGGGCGACCGCAAGCTCGGCGCTTATCCGTCGGTCGCGGATGAGGCGCTGTTCATCCGCCAATGGCTCAATGTCGCTGCCGAACGCGGCATCGATTATTACCTGATGGAATCGTTCGATCAGCCGTACAAGGAACCGATCGAAGGCCGCGCCGGCTCGTACTGGGGTGTGTTCGGCGCCGACCGCCAGCCGAAATTCGCGCTGACCGGCACGGTGGTCGAGGATCCGAGCTGGCCATGGAAAGCAGCGCTCGCCAGCCTGCTCGCGCTGGCGCCGATGTTCTGGTTCGCGCGCCACTTCATGCGCTTCAAGGCGGCGGGCCTGTTGTTCTTCTGCGCGCTGATCCAGCTCTCGGCATCGCTGCTCGTGTGGTCGGCGACATTGCCGTACGCGTTTTATCTGGATCCGTTCGACTGGACGATGCTGCTGATCCTGGCGCCGGCGCAGGTAGCGATCATCGCGATCCTGCTGATCAACGGCTTCGAGTTCACCGAGGTGCTGTGGCGCCGGCGCTGGCTGCGCGAGTTCAAGCTGCTCGAACCCAAACCCGGCGACAAGCAGCCGTTCGTGTCGATCCACCTGGCCTGCTGCAACGAACCGCCGGAGATGGTGATCCTCACGCTCGATTCGCTCGCCGCGCTCGACTACGAAAACTTCGAAGTGCTCGTGATCGACAACAACACCAGGCGCGACGAGGTGTGGCAGCCGGTCGCGGAGCACTGCAGGAAGCTCGGACCTAAGTTCCGTTTCTTCCATCTGGATCCGTGGCCGGGTTTCAAGGCCGGCGCGCTGAATTACGGCCTGAAACAAACCGATTCGCGCGCCGAGGTCGTCGCAGCAATCGACGCCGATTATGTCGTGCGTGCGGATTGGCTCAAGGCGCTGACCGGCTATTTCGCCGACCCGAAAGTCGCGGTCGTGCAGTGCCCGCAGGCGCATCGCGATTGGGAACACAACGAATTCCGGCGCATGACGAACTGGGAGTACGACGGCTTCTTCCGCATCGGCATGCACCATCGCAACGAGCGCAACGCGATCATCCAGCACGGCACGATGACGATGGTGCGGCGTGGCGCGCTCGAGGCGACCGGCGCGTGGAGCGAATGGACGATCTGCGAAGACGCCGAACTCGGCCTGCGCCTGATGCATGCCGGCTACGACACGGTCTACGTCGACGAAGTCATGGGCCGCGGCCTGACGCCGGCCGATTTCACCGCATACAAGTCGCAACGCTACCGCTGGGCATTCGGCGCGATGCAGATTCTGAAGGCGCGCTGGCACTGGCTGACCGACCGCGGTCCGTTGAGCGCCGGCCAGCGTTTCCACTTCCTCACCGGCTGGTTCTCCTGGTTCGCCGACGCGCTGCACCTGGCGTTTACGATGCTGGCGCTGGCCTGGACCGTCGGCATGATCGGCCTGCCGGAATATTTCAATCTGCCGCTGGACCTCTTTATCTATCCCATTCTGGGATTCTTCGTGTTCAAGGCCGCGATCGGCATCTGGCTGTATCGCGTGCGCGTGCCGTGTTCGTGGAAGGATACGATTGCCGCGTCGATAGCGAGCATGGGCCTGAGCCATGCGATTGCACGCGGCATTTATCTCGGCCTGTGGAAGAAGCAGGGCGAATTCGTGCGCACGGCCAAGGGTCGACGGATGTCCAAACGTCCAAACCCGTTTGCCGCCGTCAACGAGGAACTGCTGATGTTCATCGCGATCATGCTCGGCATCATCGGCATGCTGCACGCGGTCGGCATCAACTACCTCGAAGGCAAGCTGTGGATCGCAATTCTCAGCGCGCAGGCGATTCCCTATCTGTCCGCGCTGATCGGCGCCGGAGTCGCGGCGCGGGCGGGCGAAAAGACCGGGTAAGGCGAAGGTGGCAGCCGTCCCTGGTGCTGCGCCGATCGCCATCCATGGCTCACTCGCGCATGCCGCACGCGATGCGCATCGCGAAAGCGCTATGTTCGACCTGCCGCGTGCCGCGCCAACATCTGTTTCAACGGCCCGATCTTGTCGACCAGTCCCAGCGCGACTCCGCGCAACGCCGCCACCGGCATTGCGTTGCTGCCGAACACACGCTGGATCCCATCGAATGCGTGCGCTGACAGTGCATTGTCGCTGCGCCTGCGGCGCTCGTAGCGGCGCAGCACGTGGTCGGCGGCGAAATCCCGTTTCGCGTCGCGCGCTTCGCGCAACGCGGCACATAGTTCATCGACGTCGCGCAAACCGAGGTTGACGCCCTGTCCGGCCAGCGGATGCACGACGTGCGCGGCGTCGCCGATCAGCGCGAAGCGCGGCGCGACGTATGCTTGCGCAAGTTTCATGCGCAGTGGAAACGCGGCGCGTGGCGAAATCGCGGTGATGCGGCCGAGGCGGAAGTCGAAGGCAGCGCCCAGTTCGTGGCAGAAAGCCGCATCGTCGAGCGCCAGCAGGCATTCCGCATCGGCATTCGACACGGACCACACGATCGAGCTGCGGCTATCCGAAAGCGGCAGGAGTGCGAGAGTCGCGCCGGGCAGGAAGCGCTGCCATGCCGTGCCGTCGTGCGCGCGCTCGGTGCGCACATGCGCGACGATGGCGCGCTGCGCGTAATCGCGATCATGGGCGGCGATGCCGAGCAGATCGCGCAATGCCGAATCGGCGCCGTCCGCAGCGACGACCAGGCGCGCCGCGACGCGGTTGCCGTCGTCGAGCAGCAAGGCGCGGCGATCCGCCTCGAGTTCGGTCGCGGCGACCCTGGCCGGACAGTGCAGCGCGATGCGCGAATCGGCCTGCAATGCCTGCCACAGCAGGTACTGGATCAACCGGTTTTCGACAATGTAGCCGAGCGCGGCAACGCCTGCGTCGGCGGCATCGAAATGCAATTCACCGGGCGCCAGCGCGTCCCACACGTGCATGTGCCGATACGCGCAAGCGCGCGCCGCGCGGATTGGTTTCCACACAGCGAGGCGCTCGAACAGCGCAATCGACGAAGCCGCGAGCGCGACGACGCGCAGATCCACTTCGTCCGCAGCGCGCCACGGCGCCGGCGGACGCGATTCGAGCAGAGCGACGTCGAACCCCGCTTGCGTCAGCGCCAGAGCCAGCGCCGAACCGACCATGCCGGCTCCGACAATGGCGACGTCGTGGATGCCGCGACGGTTCACGGCAGCTCGCCCAACGCCAGCCGGGGTGGTTTGCCGCGAAAGCCCATGCCGCGCCGGACCAGCATCTGCTGCAGCGGCGCGACGCGATCCAGTGCCAGCAGACCGAGCGAACGCAACAACTTGAACGGAGCTGCGTCGTGCGCGGTCCCGCGTGCGAGGGCGTCGCTCATCGCGATCGTGCCTTCGCGATCGTCGCGCCGGCGTTCCGCATAAGCGGTCAGCAGCTCGTGCGCACCGGGATCGCCGCCGCCTTCGACCAGCAATTCGGCCAGCGTGAGCGCGTCGCGCAGGCCCAGATTGAAACCTTGCGCGCCGATCGGATGCAGCGTCTGCGCGGCGTTGCCGA
>Ga0105239_10006396_pt1 | contig 13677 bp, 6 predicted proteins | sample KBSC44metaG_FD_92761 | JGI IMG/M metagenome (GOLD analysis project Ga0105239, IMG submission 92761) | Corn rhizosphere microbial communities from Kellogg Biological Station, Michigan, USA - KBS C4-4 metaG | ecosystem: Host-associated > Plants > Roots > Rhizosphere > Soil | place: Michigan, USA... | reverse complement strand
GAGTGGGGGCTGACGCCCTGTATGTGGACCGTCGATGTGTACGGTTCGGAGGTGTTGGGAGCCCAACAGGTTGCCAACGCCGTCTTGAAGGAAGTGCAGCCCGGCTCGGTCATCCTGATGCATAACGGGAAGGCGAGCACGCTGCAGGCGCTGCCGACGATTTTGCGCGAACTGAAGGCGCGCGGCTACGCTTTTACCACGGTGGATACGCTCGCGCGTCGCCGTTCCGCCGCGCAGCAGGCGGGCACGGCAGGGGGTCAGATCCCCCACCGGGGCGAATAGTCGCCTCTTTTCCGGCTTTCGTCCGGAAATGGCGTTCAGAACGTGAAATTTCTCGTCCGGTGCATAGACAGATGCGCCTGTACCTGATATAATCTCTATCATCTAACAGCCATGAGACTCAACTCTCCAGAAGGGAGCCTGATAATGCATATTCCTAAAGGTCGCCTCAGAACATTTGCGGCGCTGGGCACGCTGACGACACTCGCTTTCAGTTCGGTGCAGGCCGGTCAATTCGGAGGATCCGAAAACCAACTGGTCGGCATCACGCTGCGTACCTCCACCTTTCGCGACGTACTGAGCAAATTCGGCCAGCCTGACGAAATTCAGGGCGGCGGGCCGTTCCTGCCGATCGCGCCCAAATCGGCCGTCGCCGCGGTGACGGGCGGCAACAACGGGCCTGCGTTCGGTCGCGGCGGCGGCAAGGGCGGCATGGCGCCCGAGGGGGGAATGCCCGGCAGCGGCGGCGGTCCCAGTTCCGGCGGACGTTCCGGCGGTGCGGGCGGCGGCAGCGGCAAGCGCACGACCAGCAAATTCGGATTTCCGGGTGAGAGCGATGGCGATACGGGCGGCGGAGGCGGCGCGCCCGGTTCCGGCGGCGGAGCACGCGGCGGCTATCCTGGCGCCCCCGGTAGCGGTGGCTACCCCGGCGCTCCCGGCAGCGGCGGCTATCCGGGCGCCCCCGGCAGCGGCGGCTACCCCGGCGAGGGCGGTAAAGGCGGCGGCCTGCCCGGCTTCCCCGGCGGCAATACCGGCGGCGGCCCTGGAGGGTATCCCGGCCCCGGTGGTTCCAGTATCCCCGGCTCAGGTGAGACCGGCGACAGTGCGGATACGGAGGCCCCGGTCACCGAAGCGACCTGGTGGTACCACAATCCGCGCAAAGGTTACCATATGTCCTTCCTCTTCAATAAGAAGGGGCAGGTCATCCAGATCCAGGAGTATGGCTCGCAGACGCTGCACAACGGACATACACGCCAGGGTATCGCGCTCGGCTCCAACATGACGCAGGTGCTCTCCAAATACGGATGGAGCAACGATGGCGCACATTCCGGAGACAACGTCACCATGCGCTACGGCGGCGCCAATAAAGTGGCCTTCCAGATGGTGCACAACCGGGTGCTGGGCATCACCGTCGCGGTCGGAAAATAAGAAGATCGATCGGCGGCCTGGCGCTTTGTCCGCTGTTGTCGCAAGATACTGAGGAGACTGTTATGCGAAGAGGAATGGGATTGATCGCCGGTATGGCCGCGGTTTGCGGGCTGATGACGTTCGCGCCGCAGCCGTCCCGGGCCGCGGGCGTGGAGAAAAGCCTGCTCGGGGTCCGCATTTTGCAGACCTACCGGGAGGTGCTGAAACTCTACGGAGCGCCTACGCGGGTCTATAACCTGACCGAGACCGTGCTTGTCCAGGAGGCCTATGGGCCGGATGGGGATATGACCGGCGGTATCGTTGCGATCGGGGAGGGGACGAATTCAGGTGGCCCCGGCGGACCTCCCGGCGGCGGTGGTCCCAACAGTGGTGGCGGCCCGGGCAGCGGCGGCGGCATGCCCGGCGCTCCCGGTCGTAGCGGTGGTGCGAGAGTTCCCGGCTCCGGCGGAATGCCCGGCAGTGGGGGCGGCGGCGCCGGTATCGGCGGCAGCGGCGAGGGCACAACGACTTTCGGGCAGGCGGGCGGCTATGTCTGGGCCTACCACTACCCGTTTACCGAGAAACTCTATCTCTTCGTCTTCAACGCACAGGGCCGACTGCTCCTCGCGTTCGAGCGCGGTAGATCCGGCGGCGGCGCAACTTCCAACGGAATCAATCTGGGGTCTTCCCTGAAATCGGTGTACGAGCAGTACGGCTGGCCCGACAACGTCGAGGAGCAGGGGACCGGCACGATCCTGAACTATAGCCAGAAACATCATCTGCTCGTTGCGGTGCTGAAAGGCAAAGTCGTCGGGCTCGCGGTCAGCCTGTTCGAACTGCCCAAGATGCGCATGATCGGTCTTAATGACAGTGGCAACGGCAATGGTGGCGGCGGTGGCGGCGGCAAGGGCGGCGGCGGTGGCGGCACCCCGAGGGGCGCCGGTGGCGGCGGCGGCGGCTCCGCTCCTCCCTCCACTCGCGACTAGTTCCTCGCATTCCCTCGTCGTACCACAAGCCCAGGGCAGCGCACTCCTCACCGGACGCGCTGCCCCTCTTCTGTATCCCCCTCCGCTCCGCACGCAGGAATCCGCCTGTACAGGGTAAAATAGCGGAGTAACGCCACAAGCGCGTATTGCTCGATCCCAGAAGGAGACCCTGCGTTGAACTGTTCCAGAACTCTGTGTGGCGCGACCGGCCTGACCGCGCTGCTGCTGTTTGTCGGTACGGGCGTCCTGCCTGTCCCTGCACAGGCGCAGAATAACAACCCGTTCAAGCCGCCCCGCGCCACCCCGCACTACGCTCGTACCCGCGACTACCATGTGAGTAACCTCAAGCTGATCTTCGACATCGATGCCAAAGCGCATTCCGGGCATGGTGTCGTGACCCACACCCTTACGCCGTTGCGGGACGGACTGGCAAGCATTGTTCTGGACGCCGGAGCGAACCTGAAGATTCTGGCCTGTAAGATGAACGGATCGACTGCAAAGTTCAACCACGCCGCCGAACAACTGACCATACAACCGAACGCCCCGCTGGCGCGCGGCAAAGAGGTGACCATCGAGGTCACCTACGATATGCCGCCCGCGGGCCGCTTCGGAGGGGCCAACGGCGCCGGAGGCGTCACCTGGATCGATCCCACCCCCTCTGCTCCCGACCGCGGCGCTCAGTTCTGGACCCAGGGGGAGACGGACGGGAACCATCACTGGGTGCCCTGCTACGATTCCCCGAACGACAAGTGCACCTCGGAGACGATCACGACTGTTCCGGACCACTGGATCGTCATCGGCAACGGTACGGAAGGCGTGACCACGGTCAACGCGGCGAAACATACCAAAACATTCCGCTGGAAAATGAGCCAGCCGCACTCCACCTACCTGCTCTCGCTGGTCGCCGGAGAGCTGGAGATGGCTAAAGACACCTGGGAGGGCCGCCCGCTCTACTATGTGGTGCCGAAAGGTTATGGCGCGTACGCGAAATCCTCCTTCGGCAATACGCCCGATATGCTCTCCTTCTTCTCCAACATCCTCGGCGTCAAGTATGCGTGGCCCAAATATGCGCAGTCGGCCGTCTATAATTTCCCCGGCGGTATGGAGAACGTCAGCGCGACTACGATGGGAACGATGGCCATCACGGATGCGCGCAGCGGCCGCTGGACCTCCTCCAGTCTGACTTCGCACGAACTCGCGCACCAGTGGTTCGGAGACCTGGTGACCTGCAAGGACTGGGGCGATGTCTGGCTCAACGAGAGCTTCGCGACCTTCTTCGAAATGCTCTACGAGGAGCATCTGCGCGGCAAAGAGGCGTACGATGGCGAAGTGGAGAGCAACACCAACGGTTACAAGCGCTCGGCGCAGCGCACCCTGCATCCGCTCTCGACGACGCTCTATCCCAACAATGACGCCATGTTCGACCAGGGAACGACGTATGACAAAGGCGGTGTGATCCTGCACATGCTGCGCAAACAGATGGGCGATGCCGACTTCTTCCGCGGGCTGGGGCACTATCTGAAGACCAACGCCTACAAGCCCGTCGATTCGCACGATCTGATCCAGGCGTTTGCGGAGGAGACCGGCGTCAACGTCGAGCCCTTCTTCGCGCAGTGGATCTTCAAGCCCGGTATGCCGGTGCTGGACTTTACCTGGACCTACGACGAGGCTGCCAAAGAGGTCGTGGCGCATGTCAAGCAGACGCAGGACACCTCCGACGGCATTCCGGTCTACAACACCCCCCTGAGTTTTGCCCTGTTGCGGGAAGGCTCCACCGGCAATGTGGAGCGCATCAAGACGACGCTCAATAAGGCGGACCAGGAGTTCCGTTTCTCGGCGGCGACGAAGCCCAACGCGGTCCTGATCGACCCCGATCACGAACTGTTGAAAGACCTGACCAAAAAGACCTTCGACATTGCGGAAGCGCCGACCGTGTTGCGCTATGCGCCCTGCCATCTGGATCGGCGCACGGCTCTCTATCAGATCGCGCCCTTTAGCGAGACGCCGGATGCCGCGGCGGTGAAACTTCTGACGGAGGCGCTACGCACCGAACCGGGCGAGGTCGTCGCGACGGGCATCCTGACGACCCTCGGCAGACTGAAGCAGGAGGACCTGCGCCCGCTGTTCCGCGCGGAGGCGAAGTCGAAGATGACCAACCGCCGTATCGCCGCCATCAACGCCCTGGCGCAACTCGGGCCGAACAAGGAAGACAACGCGATGCTGCACGCACTCGCGATGAGCGACACGGAGACCTACTCGGTGGTAGAGGCGGCGCTCAGTGGGCTGGGAAAACTGGATCCGCCGGCAAGCCTGGAGGCCCTCAAGCACCAGGCGGGGATGACGTCGTTCAACGATCGCCTGGCGAACGATGTGGTGTCGATGCTGGGCCAGAACAAGACGGACGCGGCCGCACCGGCGCTGCTTGCGGTCGCGATGCCGACGCACGCACTGCGTACCCGTCGGAGAGCGATCGACGCCCTCTCCGAGGTCGCCCTGACCGATCCGACGGTGCACACCTCTCTGCTGAAGCTGCTGGCGGAGAAGACTCCCTCCCTGCAGATCACGGTGGCTCACACCCTCCGCGACCGCAAGGACAAGGAAGCGGTTTCGGCGTTGCGCAGCCTCGCCCAGGCCAGCAAGGACAAAGACGTGCAGGAAGCCTCCAAGGACGCCGCAGATACCCTCGAAGGCAAATAACCGCCGGAGGTAGGTAAGGAGAAGAGACATGCGAACAGCGGTGTTTCTATTACTGTTAGTGGGTACGAGCTGTGTTCGAGCGGAGGGGCTGTTTACACCGGACGAGCGAACGAAGTTGGTGACGTTCTGGAATGCGCCGGGACGGTGGCGGGTCGGGCCGCTGCCGGATGTCGCGTCGCGGGGTCCGTGGCAGGTTCGACTGACGCCGGACGGTTCGACATGGCTGCTGAAGTATCAGATCGCGGCCGGTTCTGCCGCGGCGCCACCCACACAGGAGGCGACCGCGGGCGTCGCGCCCACTGCCGTCTGGAAAACCTGGGTGCAGGCGAAGATCGATTATGATCGCTGGCAGGCGCAGCAGGCGGCGGATGCCGCCAATGCCGCTCTCAAGCCTGTGCTGGATCCCGTAAAGCCTATCGATCCCGCCTCTGCTCCGGTGAAGCCCGGCGATCCGGTAAAGCCGGTGGATCCTGCCAAACCGGGAGGCGTTGCCGACGCTGCCGCTCCACCTCCTGCGCCCGGTCCGATCCCTGCGGACCTGCTGATGGCCGCGGGAAACCCTCCCGCATTTGCCGCCGCCGTCGCGCCCCTGCTGACGACGGTGAGCTTTGACGATGGCGAGACCTTGACCTATCCCAGCCACATCGCGCTGCCGAAGGCGTTCGCCTACTACCGCTTTCCCCAGGGGACCGTGGCCTATGGGCCGCGTCTGACCGCTCTGCCGCAGGCGGAGGTGGATGCCCTGTTCAAAACCGCGGGGATGACGCCCTCCGAGCAGCGGATCGCCTTCGCGGTCTCGAAGTTGGAGGGGGGATTCGAGAGCGTCAACACCTACGATACGGGCTACGTTTCGGTCGGGTTTATACAGTTCATCACGCATGAGGACGGCAAACACTCCCTGGCGGAGGTGTTGCTGCGAGAGAAGGCGGAACATCCGGACGATTTTGCGCGCGACTTTCACGCGTTCGGAATAGACGTGACCCCGGACGGTGTCTACTCAGTGGTGGACCCGGCGACCGGGGCGGAACTGGTCGGGCCGGAGGCAGTGCGCAAAACGGTGGACGACAAGCGACTGGTCGCGGTCTTTCAGCGGGCAGGGCGCCATAGCATGACGTTCCGGGCGGCGCAGATCGAGGTCGCCAAAGCCCACTACTGGCCGACGGACGACCCGTTTACGGTCATGGTCAATGGACAGGCGGTGACCGGTAAAGTCTCGGATGTGATCTCATCCGAAGCGGGGATCGCGACGCTTTTCGACCGCAAAGTGAACCGGGGCAGCATCAAACCGTTCGAAGAGGTGCTGGCGAAGGTGATGACCGCGCACAACGTGACGCAGGTGAAGGACGTGGTTCCGTACGAGAAAGAGATCGTGGCCGGCCTGAAATACCGCACCGACTATCTGCTGGACCCGACCCTGAGCCAGCCGAAGTGAGGTTAGGAGCAGTGTTGGTCTCTCGACTCGCTTTGTGGTATCGGCATGACCACCAGACGCCGTCAGGACAGGGGTTCAAACCGCTCCTAAAGGCGGCATAGCATTGAGGGCCGAGCCGCAACGAAATGTTATCGGACAGGGAGCGAAATGCCTCGAAGAGGACGCCTATCTGTTCCCTATTTTTCCAGTGCGTATTCTATGGCCTGCTCCACTGTCATGGTCTGCCCTTCTGCCCATGCCGCCCTGAACGCCTCCTCTCCCAACACCTTTCGTACTGCCGCCACATGATGCTCAGTCTCCTCCCGGTAGCGGGGCGACAACGGAGCTCCAATGGCGTCTCGGAATGCATGCGCCGCTCCCCACAGTCGTGCGGCCCGATTCGTCCGGTGTTGCCGGTGAGCCAGCTCGGCACAGCCTTCCAGAGCATGGACCGTTATCTCCTTTTCACCATATTCCTTGCACATCGTAAGACTTTCCCACAGGCAGGCATGGGCGGGAGAGTAGTCGCCCTGCTTCCCTCGCAAGGAGGCCAGACAAATCAACGAATTGGCAATGCCGCGCTTATCGCCCAATTCTCGCCTCACTGCAAGGCTCTCTTCGTAGAGAGAAGAAGCGGCAGCGTAGTCACCTTGATGCTGAACTATGATGCCCAGGCCATTTATTCCCTCTGCAACGCCGCGTCTATCGCCCAATTCTCGGAATAGCGCCAAACTCTCTTCGTAAAGGGAGTGAGCGACTGCATACTCGCCCTGCCGAAGAGAGGCGCTGCCCTGACTGGCCAGCACGTGAGCGATACCCCTTTTATCTCCCAATTCCCGTCGGAGGAGCAGGCTCTCCTCGAACAGAGAGTGCGCGGCAGCATAGTCGCTCTGAGACTTAGCCACATTGCCCAAATTTACCAATGCGCTGGAAATGCCCTGTTTATCTTCCAATCGTCGGAACAGCGCCAGGCTCTCCTCGTAAAGAAGACGCGCCCCTGCATACTCGCAGCGGACAGAGGCCGCATTGCCCAGGCTGGCTAGCGCAGCGGCGCTGCCGATTTTGTCTCCCAGCTCCCGGCGCAGGAGCAGGCTCTCTTCAAACAGAGAGGTGGCGGCAGCACTGTCGCCTTGCTCAAAAACGACCATCCCTAGCAGGTTGAGAGAAGCAGCAATGCCCGGCCTGTCGCCCAGTTCCCGGCGGAGGAGCAGGCTCTCCTCAAACAGAGCGCTTGCGCCAGGGTAGTCGCCCTGGAGACACGCGAGCCAACCCGAGTTGTTCAGCGCATCCGCGCGTGCCGTCGTATGTCCCTGCGCCGAGGGAAGAGCCAGCAACGCCGTCAGGCGTTCGCGGCCTTCGCGCAAATACCCTCGCGTCATCCAGAATCGAAGCAATGCCTTGCCGAGACGCAATCCTTTCTCCGTTGCCTCCACTTCCTCCGCGCCTTGCGCGTGTTGCAGGCAACAGTCCACAGCCACCCGCAGATTGTCATGCTCCTGCTCTAACACGTCCAGCCACTTTCCCTGCTCCGGGCCGCCGAGTAGTTTCGGCTTTACTTCCTCGGCCAGAGCCAGGAAGTAGTCACCATGGCGCGCCTGCACAACCTCCTTCTCGCCTCCTTCCTTCAGCCTGTCTCCGCCGTATTCGCGCAGACTGTCCAGCATGCGGAAGCGTATGCTGCCGGCTTCCTCACTCGCCAGCACAAGCGAACACTCCCGCAACTGAGCCAGCAGATCCAGCGCGAGCGGCTCCGTGCAGACAGCTTCCGCTGCCGCGCTCGTCCACCCTCCCCGAAACACCGACAGCCGGACAAAGAAGCGCTGCAGGTTGGGAGCCAGCAGAGCATAGCTCCAGTCGATGGTCGATTTGAGCGTCCGGTGCCGCAAGGCGACATCCTTCTTGCGGCTCACCAGAAAGTCGAAGCGCTGCGCCATCTGCAACAACATCTGCGAAGGCGTGAGCACCTGCGCGCGGGCTGCGGCCAACTCCAGCGCCAGGGGGATGCCTTCCAGACGGTCGCACAACTCGGCAAGACCAGGCGCATTGTGATGGGTCACCTGGAAGTCGGGACGCACGGTTTGCGCCCGATCCACGAAGAGCTGCACGCTCTCATAGAGAGTAAGGGTAGAGAGCGCATGGCTGCCCTGGGGCGTGGGCAGGGTGGGAACGGCAAACTCCCGCTCACTCGATAACCCCAGCAACTGCCGTGACGTGACCAGCAGGGTCAAAGACGGAACGCGCTCCAGGAGGGTTTGTACCACAAGCGCGCCCTCTTCCACCAGTTGCTCCATGTTGTCGAGCACCAGCAATGCAGGCTGCCGCGACAAGGCTTCCACGACCTGCTCCAGCGGTTCGACCTGGCCCAAACAGGACAGTCCCAATGCCTCGACAATGGCTCCCGGCAACAGTCCTGCCTCGGAGAGGTCGGCCAGCGGCACGAACCAGACGGCGCCTGCAAGCGGTTCGACCAAACTGCGCCCCACTTCCAATGCAAGCCGCGTCTTGCCGGTCCCTCCCGGGCCTGTCAGCGTCACCAAACGGGTTGGCTCCGAAAGCAGCAGTGTGCTCAACGTGGCGATCTCGGTCTCTCGCCCGAAGAAGCGGGTGAAAGAGAGCGGCAGATGGCCGGAATGCGCCCGGTCGGCGTGCAGGGGAGGAAAGTCCGTGTGAGGCAACGCGGCTTCCTGTACCTGGAACACACGCTCGGCGTGGGGCACATCGCGGAGGCGGTACAAACCCAGATCCCGCAGACTCACGCCCGCGGGCAGGTCGCGGCGCAGCAGAGTGGCGGTGGCTTCGGAACACAGCGTTTGCTCACCATGGGCGGCCGTGAGCAGGCGGGAAACACGATGCAGGACTTGGCCCCGATAGTCCTCGCCACTGACTTCAATATCGCCGGTATGCAGCGCCATGCGCACTCGCAGCGGTCGGCCGGAGGGGGACGGTTCCCGAGAGGCCAGCGACCGTTGACAGGCCAGAGCACAGGCCAGGGCGTCGCCCGCGGCGGCAAAGGCGATGAGAAATCCGTCCCCGGCTTCTTTGACCGTGTAGCCGCCCAGCGCACGTGCCTGTTGCCGGATCAAGGCGTTATGAGAATCGAGAGTCGCCTTGAATACTTCGCCTTCCTGTTGCCACAGAGCCGTCGAGCCCTCGACGTCGGTAAGGAGGAACGTCACGGTTCCCGTAGGCTGAGTAGCCCGCGCCGGGAGGGAAGGAGGAGCCGTGGCAGCCATGGGGAGAAACGGGGGCGATGCGGGAGGTGGTTGCCGCGCGATCTGGCGGGCGAGCTCCTGAAGAGCGGGGGAGGGCGTGTCGCCGAGCTCAGTGTCTAAGAGGCGCTCCAGTTCGCGATACTGCATGAGAGCGGCGGCAGGCTGGCCGACTTTAGCGAGCAGGCGCATCACGGATACATGGGCCTCTTCCCGCAGAGGATCCCGGCTGAGGGCGCGGCGGGCGTACTCCAGGGCGGAAGAAAACTCCCCGGTTGTTTCCAGCAACGCAACGAGTTGACTGGCCGCTTGAAAGTACGCCTGCGCCAAACGCTCTTGTTCGGGCACGATCCAATCGTCATAGTAGCCCTGCAGCAAGCGGCCTTGATAGCGATTCAGCGCCTGCGCCAAGACTTGCCCCTTTTCGGCGCGCTCCTCCGTTTGGATGGCAGCGCGCAGTCCTGCTTCAAATTCAGCCACATCCGTCGTGACCGCTGCAGGATTGAGACCTACGTTCTGGCGGTCAGCCACAAGGACCGCTCCCGCAGGAGTGCCGGGCGGCTCCAGTTGATGGCGGAGAGAAGACAGGGCCACGCTCAGGTTTTGCCGCCCCATCTCCAGCGTGCCGTCCGGCCAGAACATATCGATGAGCACCTCGCGGGAATGCTGGCGTTGCCGGTAGTAGGCCAGGTAGGCCAGCAGCGCTCCCGTCTTGTGGCTGCGGAATCGGCTGATTGTCTGCTCGCTGCGACGGGCGCGTAATTGACCCAAAAGTTCGATGTGCCAGGGGTATGTAAAAATGGCCGGGATCCTCTCACTGGAAAAGCGTGGATTGTTATCTCCTCGCCTTTTCCTGTATTCCGCCCCCTACCGTGTGCAGAGGCACATAGGCGGCTGTGGCTATGGGCTCCAGGACTGACGTCCCTTCCTTGTATTATATCCCTATCTCTAGGACTTTCAATTTGGACGTTCGCTTCAATGTAGAGCAAGCGCCTTGAAGGCGCCTGTGATGACAACGAATACCGGGAAACTTACAGGAGTTATTCTTTCTCGCCAATTTCGATAGAGTTTGGATAGACCTGGGCAGTAGACTAGCCCTGGGAAGCAACGGAGAACCCGCGGTGGGCACAGCCGCCGCGTTTCACAATGCAGCCCGCAGCATACCGCACTTCAGCCTTCAGTTACCTGGGAATAGAAAGAACCACTCACATGAAGCATCACAGTACGCTCGCTCTGGCGTTTATCGCCCTGACCACCCTGGTTATCGTCGCGCCACGATCCACTTCCGCACAATCCGCACTCACCTACACGGTCACTGACCTGGGAAAAGGGGTTACTCCCCACGCGGTGAACGACAGCGGGCAAGTGGTCGGCTCCAGCTTAAGTGGTCCTTTCCTATGGACACCGAGTATTCCTAACGGTACCACCGGCAGTTTTACGATCCTGGCTCCCGTCAACACCAACTCCAAGTCCGAAGCGATCAACGCCCGGGGTCAGGTCATCGGTACGTTCGATACAGGAAGCAAGGATGCCAGCGGGTACGCGATATACCATGCTTTCGTCTGGAACCCGAGTGTCTCTAACGGGACCGCCGGCGCCTTCACGGACCTGAACAGTACCCTCCCCGCAGGCTCTGGTTGGACTCTCACACGCGCTCATGACATCAACAATGCGGGCCAGATCGTAGGCGAGGGCACGTATACGGATCCTCAGACGGGCCTGATCTACAGCGGGATCGACTTTGGCTGGGAGCGGGATGCGGCGGGAAATGTCAGGGTGACCCGTCTCGACCTGGGGCCTTCGGACAATGAAAACCCCAGTGCTCTGAATAACCTCACTCCGCCTCAGGTCGTCGGCGCCGTAAACACATCGACATTGACGTCCGCTTTCATCTGTCAGGCAAATATGCCGAGGATTTCACTGGGGCAACTCGGGGAGGGATTCACACAGGCTAACAAAATAAATGACGGGGGGCAGGTTGTCGGCATAAGTTCTGCAAAAGCCTTCTTGTGGACGCCGGGAGCAACCAACGGAGTACCCTCCAATCCGCAGATGCAGAGCCTACAGCCGACTTCCGGCGTACAACAGAGCAAGGCTTTCAGCATCAACAACAGCGGTCTTGTGGTTGGCGTGGGTGTATACTCCTCCAACGTCGCGTATTTCGGCTTCGTGTGGGACAGCGTAAACGGTTGGCGTGACCTCAACAACCTGTCCGGTAAACCTGCCAATTGGCAACTGCAATTTGCCCGCAACTGCAACAATCGCACTGTGAACGGTGTTGCTGCGGCACAGATTGTCGCTTCCGGCTCCGTAACGGTCACCACGACCGTTAAAAACAAGAAAACGACGAGTCAGGAGGCGCATGGCTTCTTGATGACGCCCTAGGATCCCTTGAAGGCGAAGGCAAGTCGAGCGACGATTCTCCGAACGGCGTATGGCTCGTGGAACTCGCGCTTGTGCCCCACGGGATATTGGCTGATAATCAGGCGGACTATACCTCCGCACGTGCTTTTTACGAGTAGGCCGTTAAGCCGCCCGATCTGTTTTGCAGATCGGGCGGTTTTTCCATGATAGGAGAGGAAAGGAACGCGCAGAGGTGGTACGAAGTAACAGACAATATGCCATAATCATTTGCCGGGATGGCGCGTGGACAGGTACGAGAGGACTGCGGGAAATGAAGTAGCCAGGACCTGTACACTGCGCGTTAGCAATCCGTTAGCAAAACGCTGTTGACGCGTGTGACTTCAAGAAGAATTAGGGGGATTTTGAGAGAGGAGAGGACAGGATTCGAACCTGCGCGCCCTTACGGGCGGCCTGTTTTCAAGACAGGTGCCATAGACCACTCGGCCACCTCTCCCTTTTGTCTTTCAAAGTATAACCTATCCGCGCCGGTTCGTCAATGTAAAAGAGTGTAGAAGACGGTAGAAACGGAACAAATCTCCGGTTTTGTCGTACGAGGACTTATGCAGACCTGGCTCCATGACCCCAGTTGGCCCCGATTTGTGCTCGCCGTCAGCATCGGCGGGAGCTGTTTGCTGATCCTGCTGGTGCTGAATCTGCTGGGCCAGCGGGGCACCCGTATGCAGCGCGCCGCCTCCAGCGACTTTATCGCGGCGATGTTAAGGCAGGAGAAGGCGGAGGACGCCCCGGAGCCGCGTCGGGAGCTGACACGCGCTCAGAAACAGGCGCGGAAAGTCGCCGGATTTGTGCTGCGTGGACTTCTTCTGGTTGTGGTCTGTGCGACGGGCATCGAGGCGATCCTCGCCTACAAGACCGTGACCAATTTCGACGATGGCCTGCTGCGGTTTCAGCAGAACCACTATCCGGAGTCCATCCTCGCCTACAAGATGGCGCTTGCCGCCGACGATCAGTCCGCTACGGTCTACTACTATCTTGGGGTCGCACTGATGGCGGATGGCAAGCCAGGTCAGGCGCTGACAGCGTTCCAAAAAGCGATCGAACGGAACCCGAAGATGGAGAAGGCGCGGATCGACTACGGCAACGCTCTCTTCCACGAAGGACGCTACGCCGATGCGCTGTCGGCATATCAGGCGGCCCTGGAGATCGCCCCGAAAGACCGCATCGCGCGCGCGGATGTCGCGATCGCCTTCCAGGCTCTGGGGCGTCTGGACAAGGCCCTGCCGTTCTACCGTCAGGTCGCAGAGGCCGCTCCCGAGGACATGATGGCCCGCCTCAATCTGGCGAATGCCCTGGCGCGCCTGCATCGGTATCCTGAAGCGGAGACGGAGTTTCAGCGTATCTTGAAGCGGAAGCCTGGGAACGCCGCCGCGCGCCTCAACTACGGTATCGCGCTCAGCGACCAGGGCCGGCAAAGGGAGTCGCTGCGGCAGATCCTGATGGCGACCGAACTCGATCCCAAAGACGTGAATGCGCAGTTTCGGTACGGAACCGACCTCGCGAAGCAGGGCTTTTTCCCGGAGGCGGTCCTGGCTCTGCAGCGCACGCT
>Ga0105239_10006395_pt1 | contig 13677 bp, 13 predicted proteins | sample KBSC44metaG_FD_92761 | JGI IMG/M metagenome (GOLD analysis project Ga0105239, IMG submission 92761) | Corn rhizosphere microbial communities from Kellogg Biological Station, Michigan, USA - KBS C4-4 metaG | ecosystem: Host-associated > Plants > Roots > Rhizosphere > Soil | place: Michigan, USA... | reverse complement strand
GGGACCTCTGGCGAATCTCGTTAAGGCAGGCAGCAACACTTCGTTAGACGGACAGGGAACCACTACGCGCGACACCACCATCACCGCAACGATCTCAGCAATCGTGACGCAAGTGCTGCCCAACGGAAGCCTGGTGATCCAGGGAACCAAGAATGTGCGCGTCAACTCGGAGAACCAGGTTCTCGCAGTGCGCGGCATCGTGCGTCCCGTGGATCTGACCACTGCGAACGTGGTTCCTTCGGACCGCATCGCCGAGATGGAAATTCAAGTTAACGGAAAAGGCGTGGTAGCAGACTCAGTGAGACGGCCGTTTATTTTGTACCGAATTATCCTCGGCTTGCTGCCCTTCTAGGAGAATCGAATCGTGATAAAAAAGTGGGCTGCGTCTTGCGGATTGATCGCACTGCTGGCTGTGCCGGCAGCGGCGGCCACGCGACTTAAAGAACTGGTGTCGCTCGAAGGCGTGCGGGACAACCAGCTTATCGGCTACGGCTTGGTAGTCGGGCTGAACGGGACCGGCGACCGCAAGCAGACCGTCTTCTCCGCGCAGAGCTTGTCCAACCTGCTGCAGCAGATGGGCGTCTCTGTTCCGCCGACCGCCTTGACCGTGCGCAATACCGCCGCGGTGATGGTGACCGGCACTCTGCCTGGCTTCGCGCAGGAAGGCATTCGCATCGACGTGACCGCTGGCGCCATTGGCGATGCCTCGAATCTTCAAGGCGGGCTGCTCATTCTTACCAGCCTTAAAGGCGTAGACGGACAAGTCTATGCCGTAGCGCAAGGCCCAGTGGTTACCGGCGGATTTGTGTCCGGGAAAACCGGTAATAGCCAGACTGTGAATCATCCGACCGTCGGCCGCGTTCCGGGCGGAGCGATCGTCGAGCGCGCAGGACCTTCCCTGCCCCCCGGCGGACGCTTGAAGCTCCAGCTTCGCCAGCCTGATTTCACCACAGCCGTTCGGGTCAGCGAAATCGTGAACAAGAGATTCTCCGGCGGGGCGCCCGTGGCGCAGGCCGAGAATTCCGCGCTGGTATCGGTCAACGTGCCCGCGGAGTATGCATCGCGCGTGACGGAATTCGTGGCCAACATCGAAGCCCTGGAAGTAGATGCGGATCGTCCGGCCAAGGTCGTCATCAACGAACGCACCGGAACCATCGTGATGGGTAAGCAAGTTCGCGTATCTCCTGTTGCGATCCTACACGGCAACTTGACCGTGGAGATCCAGACGATCATGCAAGTTTCTCAGCCGCAGCCCTTTGCGCAAGGCACAACCGAGGTAGTCCCGCAGCCCACAACCGTCAGTACAGAAGAAAAAGCTCGCAATCTGGTGCTGAAGGAAGGTGCAACCGTGGAACAATTGGTCCAGGCGCTGACTTCCATCGGATCGACGCCCCGGGACATCATTGCGATTCTGCAAAGCCTGCGTGCGGCGGGCGCGCTGGAAGCAGATCTGGAAGTCATCTAGCTATGGCCATATCGGTAATTTCCAGCATCTTGCCATCCGCCCCAGGACTGAATACGGACGGTTCCAATAAGAACAGTCCGGAACGGATCAAGGATGCGGCGTCGCAGTTCGAAGCGCTGCTCATGGGCCAGATCATGAAGGCCGCGCACCAAAACGACGGCGACGGATGGGGCGGCGACGAGTCCGATCAGGCCTCTGCCACCGCAATGGATTTCGCCAACGATTATTTTGCCCGCTCACTCGCCTCGACCGGCGGATTGGGACTGAGCAAGATGATAGTGGAGGGCTTAACCCGCCAGAGCGCTACGCACTCCAACCCCGCGACGACGCCGGAGCCGTCTGACAGTATTCCAGCGAGCGATCGCTGACGTTCTCGCGCGTCTCCTCGGCGACTTCGGGTTCCACCGCGGCAGCGGCGTACGGCGAAGCAGTTTGATTTGCCTTGGCCAATTCTGCGCGAACGCCGTTCCAGCCTTCCTGCAAGGTCGTCAAAATTCCAATCGCTCTTTGAAACGCCTCTTCCGAGGGTCCGGCGTGGCCTTTCAGCGTCTGCTGCTGGACATAGGAATACAGCGCGGCCAAGGTTTGCGTGAAAGACGCTCCTACCGAGTGATCCAGCGCAGCCATCATTTCGTTGACTGCTTCCTGGGCGCGAGTAACTTCGCGCGACCGGGCCATAGCATCCCCGCTCTTCAGATGCCCGATGGACTTCTTCAGGCTCTGAATGGCGATCTGATAGAGCATTTCGATCAACTCGGCCGGCTGAGCAGAGAGAATCCGGCTCTCCAGATATTCGCGCTGCGCCTGCTGGACTGGATCAGAGCTTTGCATAACATCCATATCGCAAATCGCCGAGGCGTTTTGAAGCTTTTTCCAGCCCCGAACTTTCTTACCTGAGTGATTGATACCCCCATGTGCGGGTAAACCACCCCCATATACAGCACTAAGCTTTTCTGACACTTCAGGCGATCTTATTGACAGTAAGGGCATTGAGTAGGTCGAGTCCGGCAAAAGAAGTTCGTGCAGAACCCGGCGCTGTTACTGACCTGCTACAGAGTCCTAGGTAACAATCTTTTCAAAGAAAGTTGGAAACAGGCGATATGCTCTGGATCGGTTCCGGCAGGGACTCGGCAATCACGGAAGAAGTAGCGCGTCACACTGGGCTCGAGGCGTCATTCGCTCTCAGCGATTCTCAGGATTGGAAGAAGAAAGACGTCGGGCGACGCCGGGTAATCGTACTCGAGCTGCCCGCTTCATCCGCGTTCGTGCAAGAGGTCTTGGCGACGGCACAGAAGGCCACTCGACCGCTGCCCGTGGTGATTCTGGATCGCGATCGCAGTTTGAATGAGATGCTCATCGGACCCGCGTCGGGCTTATTCCAGCACTTGGTCGGAGAGCGGTCGGCTGAAGAAATCAGCGCAGGCATATCGGCGGCACTGGATGCGGCCGAGCAAAAGGGATCCTTCGAAAAGGTCGAGCCCTGGAACAGGCTGCTGGTCGGCGAGAGCCAACCGATGCGGGAACTGCGAGCGATCATTCGCCTGGCGGGGCCGCGCCAATCGACAGTCTTAATCACCGGCGAGACTGGTACCGGTAAAGAGCGAGTGGCCCAGGCCATCCACCTGGCCAGCCGGCGCTCGGCTGCGCCGCTGGTGGCAGTCAACTGTGGCGCGCTGCCGGAGCATCTTATTGAAGCCGAGCTGTTCGGACACACCAAAGGTGCGTTTACTGGAGCCATCGGCGCACGGATGGGCCGCTTCGAGCAAGCGCACCGCGGCACCATGTTCCTGGACGAAGTGGGCGAAACGCCGCTGGTTCTGCAACCCAAGCTGCTGCGCGTGCTGCAAGAGCGCGAGCTACAACGCGTCGGCAGTTCGGAAACCCTGAAAGTGGATGCTCGCATCATTGCGGCGTCCAATATCAACCTGGAACAGGCCGTCGCGCAGAAACGTTTTCGCGAAGATCTCTTCTACCGGCTCAATGTGATCCCCATCCGCGTACCGACCCTGCGGGAACGCCGCAGCGATATTCCTCTCCTAGCCGCACACTTCATCGAATCGGTGTGCCACCGCGAGGGCCTGCCGCAGAAAAGGCTTACCGACGAAGCCTTGCGCCGCTTGACTGAATTCGAGTGGCCGGGAAATGTTCGCCAGCTGGAACACGCCATGGAAATGGCTGCGGCCTTGAGCGGCGAGCGCGAAACCATCTACCTCGGCGACATCGATTTGCACCTGCAGCCCGCGGTGCGCGACCTGACCGAGGGACTGGATGAGTTTCCGGTGGATATTCCCACCGATGATCTTCCATTCGAGGATCTGATGGGCAAGGTGGAGAAGCTGTTGCTCGACCAGGCTCTGCGCCGCCACGGCGGCAACAAAGCCAAAGCCGCCAAGGCCCTGGGTCTGAAACGCACGACATTGCTCTACAAACTAAAAGCGCAAGAGTGCCTGGCAGGGGCGGCGTAACCACTTACTAAGATGGCGCAAAGCATTTCCACTGCCGCTGCAGCGCGGCCCAAACTTCTTCCGTCCTCCCCACTGGGACTGAAGGAGATGGCCGTCCCGATGGCCGTCGTGTGCATCGTGATCGCTCTGATCATGCCCATGCCGGCGTTCCTGCTGGATTTCCTGATCGTAGTGGACATTACCTTGTCGGTGATTGTGCTGCTGGTATCCGTATACATACGGAAGGCGGTCGATTTCAACGTCTTTCCCACCACGTTGTTGTTGCTGACGCTATACCGGCTGGCTCTGAATATCTCTTCCTCGCGCCTGATCCTGCTGAACGGCAACGGTGGAACATCCGCCGCGGGCCATGTGATCGAAGCCTTCGGAAGCTTCGTCGTCGGCGGCAATTACATCATCGGAACCGTGATCTTTCTGGTTCTGATCGCCATTCAGTATGTGGTCATCAATCATGGCGCTGTGCGTATTTCGGAAGTCACCGCCCGTTTCACATTGGACGCTCTGCCGGGCAAGCAGATGTCCATCGACGCCGACCTCAACGGCGGACTGATTGACGAAGCGGAAGCGCGCAAGAGGCGCAAGAACCTCGCGTCGGAAGCCGAGTTCTACGGCGCCATGGACGGAGCGTCGCGTTTCACGCAGCGGGATGCCGTCGCCAGCATCCTGATCACCGCCATCAACATCATCGCCGGATTCCTGATCGGCGTGCTGCAGCATGGCATGGAACTGCGCAAGGCGCTCGAAACCTATACCATTCTGACCATCGGCGACGGGCTGGTCACTGTCATCCCCGCGCTTATGATTTCGATTTCCGGCGGCTTGATCGTCACCCGGACGGCCTCCGAAGAGACGCTAGGATCCGAGTTTTACAAACAGGTCTTAGGCAACTCCCAGCCTCTGATGCTGGCCAGCGGAGTTTTGGTGGCGCTGGCTCTATTGCCCGGCCTGCCCACCATCCCGTTCCTGCTTTTAGGCGGAGGTGTGGGCTTCGCAGCCACGCGTTTGCGTCGGAAAACTGACGAGGAAGCTGCTGTTCTGACAGCCGGAGACGCTAAACCCAAGGAAAATATCGAGGGTTTACTGAAGCTGGAACCCCTCTCTCTGGAAGTCGGTCTGGGCCTGGTGAACCTGGTGGAGCAAGGCAATCAATCGCCTCTGCTTCAGCGTGTTGGAGCGATCCGCCGGCAGCTCGCCAGCCAGTTAGGATACCTGCTGCCAGCCGTCAAGGTGAAGGACGACGTGGCCCTCCGTTCTCGCGAATACGTGATTCAGATGCGTGGCATGGAAATTGCCCGCTTCGAGCTTATGCAGGGCCATGAATTGGCCATTTCCAGCGGAACTGCGGATACCGGCATTGCCGGAAAACCAGCAAAGGATCCGGCCTTTGGACTGCCAGCCCTGTGGGTCCCCAAGGACCAGGCCGACGTAGCTCGCGGCGCAGGATACACAGTGGTGGATCCGGTCAGCATTATCGGAACGCATCTGACCGAAGTGGTCCGCCGGCATGCTCATGAACTCTTCACGCGGCAGGACGCCAAGAACTACTGCGACCGCGTTGCCCAGGAGAATCCTAAGCTCATCGAGGATTTGGTACCAAAACTGCTCTCTCTAGCCACGATCCAGCGAGTACTACAGAACCTTCTGCGGGAACGGGTAGCGATCCGCGACGCAGTCGGAATATTGGAAGCCATGGGTGAAGCGGCGCAAACCACGAAGAATCCGGTCCTGCTGACGGAATACGTCCGGCAGTCGATTCGCCGCGCCATCACCCAGCCGCTGGTAAACGCGCAAGGCGAGCTGCCGGCTTATCTGCTGGATTCCAGCTTGGATCGCGCCATCGAATCCTCCGTCGAGCACGGCGAATGGAATAGCGTCGCCAGCCTGTCACCGGAAATTATCACCGATATCCTGACCAAACTGAAGCGCAAGATCGATCGAGGCGAGTCGGCGGCCATCGTCACCAGTTCGGGAACACGCTATTTCCTGCGGCAAGTGGCCGAATCCAGTCTGCCCAACCTGACGGTGCTATCGCATAACGAAATCCCGACGGAAGTTAAGGTGCGGTCTCGCGGAGTCATTGAATGAAAGACACACAGGGAATGAAGATCAAGTCGTATTTCGCCAAATCCATGGATGAGGCGATCAGCAAGGCTCGGGTGGAGCTCGGCTCGGATGCCCTGCTGCTGAACACCCGCCGCCTTCCTGACTCCGGATCGGGCGCGGGCTACGAAGTAGTCATGGGTGTGGCCGGCGCGACGTCGGCAAGCGAAACTACGGCGCCCGCGCGGGCAACCTTGCGGGTAACCCCGGCGCCTGCGCGAGCAGCCACTGCGACTCCGGCACCGGTAAAGGCGCCTACAACATCAGGACCGGTAACGCCAGGGCCCGCAAACGGCGAAATCGAAAAGCTGCGCGCGCAGATGGACGATCTTCAGAGTCTCCTGGTGCGCTCGGCCAGGAATCAGTGGACATCGCAGCGGTCGGTACCCGAAGTCGCGGAAATATTCGCACGCCTGGACGCAGCCGAAGTGGATCCGATTTTGAGCAGAGACATCGCCGCCCGTCTGGAAGCCGCCATGGCGACCGACGCGTTTTTCCTCTATGCCGGCCCGGAAGCCGAGGGCGCACAGAATCGCTGGAAGTCTTTAAAGTCCGATCCGGCTCGAGTGGAGAACTTCCTGCGGGCGGAACTCGAAAGTCGGGTGGTGGTCCAGCCCAGACTGGGCGTAGACGGATCGCAAGGCGCTGTGGCCGCTGTGGTCGGCCCGACGGGAAGCGGAAAAACAACCAGTCTGGCCAAGCTGGCGATGATCGCCAGCGCACAACGTCCGGTGAGACTTGTCTCACTCGATAAGTTGCGATCGGGAGCCCAGCAGCTCTTGAGCTCCGTAGCGACTGCCGGCATCACGTTTACTTCTGTGGAATCGCTGGCCGATCTTCCCAAACTGGTGGCGGAGGCCCGCAAGAAAGAATGCGTGCTGATCGATACGCCCGGGTTTTCCCCGAACGAACAGCTCGCCGCCGCCGAGCTGGCTGTTGTCCTCGATTCTTGCGGCGACGTCGATATTCACCTGGTCGCGCCGGCCTATATGCGGGCCCGCGATCTGAGGACTTCCATCGAGCGGTATCAGGTGTTCCGACCAGCCAAGCTGCTGATCACGCGCCTGGACGAGACGGAAACATTGGGAACAGTTTTTTCAGAGGCGGCCCACGCGGGTCTGGCACTCTCTTTCTTGTCGCACGGAACCAGAATCCCGGAGGATATTCGCCCCGCCACAGTAGAGGATCTGTTGGCGATGGTGCCGGCGCTCCCACGCACGCGCGCCCATCACGCGGCTTAAGTTAACGAATGGCCAGTCTCAGCACACTCGCGTATTCCGGTCCGGCGGCAGACCCGTCGAGCGAACGGGAGCGGCTCATCCTGGAGCACCTGCCTCAGGTGCGCTGGGTGGCCACGCGTATTCACGAAAAACTTCCCGATGCCACGTGCCTGGAGGATCTCATCTCCATCGGCATCGTCGGCCTGATCAACGCCATCGACAATTTCGATCCGCAATTCAACGTCAAGCTCAAAACCTACGCCGAACATAAGATTCGCGGAGCGATTCTGGACAGCCTGCGCGGCCTGGATGGGATTCCCGCTCACAAGCGCAAGAACCTCAAGCAAATGCAAGCGGCCGTCGGCATCCTGGAGCAGCGCCTGCAACGCGCGCCTTCCGAAGAAGAGATTGCGGCGCACTTAGGAATCAGCCTGCAAGGGTATCAGGACGCTTTGCTGGAGCTGCGCGGGGTCAGCCTGGGCAGTCTGGATTCGACCTCGCACGACGACGATTCCCGCAGCCTGGTTAATTTCATCGCCGATCCTGAAGAAAATTCGCCGGTGCGCCAACTGGAGCGCTCCGAGCTGCAGAAACTGATCGCCGAAGGTCTGAAGAAGATGCCTCGCGTCGAGGGTATGGTGTTGGATCTCTACTATCGCCAGGAGCTGGGGATTCGCGAGATCGCGCCCATTCTGGGTCTGCACATCACCCGGGTTTCTCAGATCAAGGCTCAGGCCGTTCTGCGGCTGCGAAATTATCTGCAACGGCACTGGCCGACGCCCAAGGGGTTGTACTAATGGACAAACAAGCACTCATCTCCGGAATGCTGGACGCTTTCGCGCGCGCCGTATCGGAAGCCTTGTCGGACAACGGCCCTGAAGAAATCCACCTGGATTGGAGCCTGACGTCCGATTCGGACGACGCGGAAGTATCCGCATGGTGGTCCGGCGGACTCAGCACGCATCCGGGCGCGAATTTTTTCATTGGCGCGCCGGATGAGACTTGGGAAAAGTTTGGCCGCAGCGGAGCCTCAGAGGATATTCGCGAGAACGCGTTCGCGCTGGTGAGCCGCTGCTTTGCAAAAGCCGTCGCCGAACACTTCGGAGGGCGCCTTACCGCCCGGGACGCAAGTCCATCGGGCGCGCCCGCGGAAAATTGGACGCGGATCTCGATGGTGGTCCGCTATCCGGCCGGCCAATGGCCCAGCGCCTGTTGCGTGCTGAGCCCGGAGTTCGAGGAGGCTTTGGGCAGCGGATTGGAAACGGTGCAACCTGTGGTTTCCGTTCGCGCGACTCCGAACGGCACAAAAACCAGCGACATGTTAATGCACGTGAAGGTACCCGTCTCGGTTTCCTTCGGCGGCACCCAGATCCGGATGAAGGATCTGTTGAATCTGGCTACCGGCTCCGTGGTGGAACTGGACCAGTCTCTGCACGACAACGTGGAAGTTCGAGTAAATGATCGCCTGATCGCGCGCGGGGAAGTTGTCGCGGTAGACGGCCACTACGGAGTTCGCGTACTGGAGTTGGTGTCGGGAGACGCCGCTCAAAAGGGGGCCGGATCTTGACCAGCCGGATCACCATTTTCTTGCTCGCGTGCTTGCTGGCAGGTGTCTGCTGGAGGTTCGCTAGCCTTAAACTGGCCGGCCGAAGGCGGCGGCTGAATCTGCTTGCAACGGAGCTGCGGTTGGCGGACTCCCTGGAAAGATTCCATCAGGAGGTATTCAAGCTAAAGCACTACAGGGTACTACGGCCAAATGCCGGATTATTTCCTTCAACAAACATGAGTTCGCTGCGATATATAAAGGGGCGCCAATATGAAGATTGACGAGCGCAAAGCCTTGAATACTCAGAAACCTAACACTGAGAAGGTTTACGAGACGAACACCAAAGTCTCGCCCAGAACCACGAAGCCTGCTTCGTCGGCTGGGCAAGATGGCGTGGCCCTGGGCAGCCAGGACCAGCTTCGCCTCCTGGCCATGACACCTACGGCTGAAGAAACCAGCCGAGTGGCACGTCTGACCCAGCTCGTCCAATCCGGGCAGTACCAGGTGGATCACCTGGCACTAAGCGGCGCCATGGTCGCAGCCATGCTCAAGGGTTACTAACAACCTCTGAAAGCAACAGGCTGGACATGACAATTCAAGAACGCTGCAAGACCGCTGAGGCGAAGCTGGAGGAGATTTCCACAGCTCTGCTCGACTATCGTCCCGAGACTCTCGAAGCGTGCGAAGCCGAGCTGCAGGAGATCGCCGGCTTACTGGCTGTCGAAACCTTAGGACCATCCGAACGGCCAGTCGCAGCGGACCGACCCGCATTGTTGGGACTCCGGAAAAGATCGGCGCTGCTTGGTCTTCAGGTCCAGCAAGCGGTGAATCTATGCCGGGGCTGGGCGCAGTTACGCCTGAGTGAAGGCTACACCAATCAAGGAATGCCGGTCCTGCCGCCCAGCGCGCCGCAGACCAGCTACGAGGTGTAATCCATGGGCAGCCTATTCGGGAATTTAAACGCCAGCGCCAACGCGCTCGCCGCGTTCCAGCGTTCTCTTTCTGTCGCGCAAAACAACGTTTCGAACGCCTCCACCGCCGGATACGCCAAGCAGCTTCCTACGCTCAACGCGCTGCCGTTCGATCTCCAAAGCGGATTGCTGGGGGGTGTGCAGTCCGGCGCGCCACAATCTACGCGCGACGAATTTCTCGAACAGGGTGTGCGGTATCAGACCGGGCTACTGGGAAATTACCAGGCTCAGGCTCAGTCGTTGTCCGGACTCGAACCGATCTTCGACGTCACCGGTCAAACCGGAATTCTGGCATCCCTGAACAGTTTGTTTCAAAGTTTTTCCAACTGGAGCACTAATCCAGACTCGGCCGCGGCCCGGCAGGACGTGCTGACCAAGGCACAGGATCTGGGCGCCAGCTTTCAGCAGACGATGTCGGTGCTCTCCAGCGCCACCGATAGCCTCGACAATAAGATTGGTTCGACCGTCGATCAGATCAACTCGCTCGCGGCGCAGGTACAGGCCTACAATGTCCGGCAGGCTCAGGGAGCCGCGACCGATTCGGGCTTGGATGCGCATCTGCACGACACCCTGGAGCAGCTGAGTTCGCTGGCCGGCATCACAGCCCGTTTCGAAGACGATGGAAGCGTCACGCTGTTGCTAGGCGGACAAACGCCCCTGGTGATCGGCCAGCACCAATATTCGATATCGGCAGCGAACTTCGATACGGGCGTCCCCGTGAACCCGAATGCCCGGCCCACCGCTCACATCCTGGATGCCAATGGACAGGACGTCACCGCCAATGTCAGCAGCGGCACGCTCGCCGGATTGCTCACGGTCCGGGATTCCGTACTTCCGGGATTGCAAGGCGACAGCCAGCAGGCGGGCGCAATCAACCTGATCGCGAAGAAAGTCGCCGACCGCGTGAACCAGTTGTTGGCCAGCGGCCTGACACCCGGAGGACAGCCGGGCCCTGCATTGTTCAACTACAACGGATCCAGCGCCGTCATGACGGCGCGCTCGCTGAGCATCAATCCCAGTATCACCACCGACACACTCGCAGCCCTCGATCCAGGGCCCCCGCAGGTTGCCAACGGAATCGCCCTGGCCTTGTCCGGACTGGGCCAGTCGAAAGCGGGCACGGACACCATCAACGGGCAGTCTATCCAGGACTTTCTAAACGGCCAGACGCAGATTCTGGGCCAGCAGTCCGCGACGGCCTCAGCGGATCAGAACGTGGCTCAGCAAGCCGTCGCTCAGGCCCAGGCGCTGCGCGCACAGGTATCCGGCGTTTCGCTGGACGAAGAAGCCATCCGGGTAATGGAACTACAGCGCGGATATCAGTCCATGTCCAAGATGATCAGCGTGATCAACGGACTGGCCGATACGCTGATGCAGATGGTGTAGCCCTAAGGAGAGATCAGTATGCTGCAATCCTTCGATCCAGTCCGCCAGAAGTTCTTGGCTGACTTGGCCACGATAAACGACCGCATCAACAAAACCCAAGCCGAGCTCACATCCGGCTACCGGATTAATCGTCCCTCGGACGATCCCAGGACGGTGGGCGATGTCTTGCAGCTGCAATCCGATATTGGCAGAGTTACCCAGGTAACCACCAATCTGAATAGCGTTAAGGCTGAGGTTGACTCGGCTTCCGGCGTAGTCCAAGACTCCGTCTCACTCCTGGATCAGGCTCGAACCCTCGCAGCGCAAGGCGCATCCGGCACCCTCGATGCGCAGGGCCGAACATCGCTGGCCGCGCAAGCCCAGCAGATTCTCAGCGCGCTGGTGGATGCCAGCCGCGCGACCTTCGCCGGGCGGTACCTGTTTAGCGGGGACACCTCGGGTCAGCCCGCCTACGACGTGAATCTTGCCAATCCCAACGGCGTCGATCGGCTGATTACGGCCCCCGCCACCCGGCTCATTCAGGATTCCAATGGCGTAGTTTTCGCCGTGTCTAAGACCGCGCAGGATCTTTTCGATCATCGCAATTCTGACGACAGCCTGGCCGCAGATAATGTTTTCGCCGCGGTGAATAGCCTGCGGGTCGCACTCACGAACAATGATCAGGCCGGCACGGCTGCCGCGGCGGCTGCCATCCAGAAGGCCCAGGATTACCTTTCGCTGCAAGGCACCTTTTACGGGGCAGTTCAGAACCGCGTGACCAACGCCTTGGATATCGCCCAGAAGTTCCAGCTGCAGTGGAAGAGCGCCTTGAGCGATGAACGCGATACGGACATCGCGGCCGCCACCACCGACCTGCAACAGGAGAACCTCAGCCAGCAGGCCGCTCTACAAGCTCAGGGGGCCATGCCGCATTCCAGCTTGTTCGACTACTTGAAGTAGACTGCGGACTAGTGCTTTTGGGCGGGTTCAGTCGTGCCCTTGGCCATCTTCCCGGGTTCGGTTTTGGCGATGGCGTAGTTGTTCAGGATCACCAGATCCACGCGCCGGTTGCGCGCCCTGCCTTCGGGCGTATCATTCTCGGCTACCGGCACCGTATCGGCGTAACCTACAATCGCCAGCCGGTCGCGAGCGATCTCAAAGCGGCTCGATAGCAACTCCATAATCGCGATGGATCGCGCCGCGGAGAGTTCCCAATTGCTGCGGAATCGCGCGGTATGAATCGGCTGTGCATCCGTGTGACCTTCGATGCGGACGGGATTGGAAACGTCTTTCAGCGCCCCAGCCACTTTGGACATGGTGGTGAATGTGGCGGGATCCACCGCATCCGCTCCGGAGGGGAAAAACGCCGCTTGCTTCAGGCTCACAACGATGCCCCTTGGAGTCATGCTGACCTCCACCTTGCCGGACTTGATCTCATCTGAGAGTTGCGTGGACAGCGTCCTGAGAGAGACGCCCAGCTCCATCACTTCGGGCTGATCTTCCTTAGCGGCTTTCTGGGCCCCGCCAGGACCGTGCATTTGTGCGTTGCCCTGGCCCTTATCGTCCACAGTGCCGCCGAGCACTTTGGCGACGGCCGGAGGAATACTAACTGAACTGCCTTCCTTAAGCGCTTTCTCTACCGCCTCGGAAACTTGCTTGGCTTTGGATTTATCGGTCTGCGAAGAGGCGAACATCACCACAAAAAACGCGAATAGCAGCGTGATGAAATCCGCGTAGGAAACCAGCCAGCGCTCGTGGTTTTCGTGCTCGACGTGCTTTTTGCGCGGCATGGCTATCCCTTAGCCGGCGCTGGCGCGGCAGCTCCGCTGCCTTCTGTCTCGGCTTTCTTCTTGGACTTGCCGGCATGCTGCAGGAACGCCTCCAGCTTGACGCGGATCAGTTTCGGATTCATGCCTTCCACAATGCTGCAAACGCCTTCGAGCAGCAGTTCCTGGTCCTGCGCATCCTGACGCATGCGAGCCTTGAGCTTGGCTGCCGCTGGCAGGAAAATGAGATTCGAGACCGCGACGCCGTAGACCGTGGCAACGAAGGCTACCGCGATTCCCTTTCCCACTTCTTCGATATTCTCCAGATGCTTCATCACCTGAATCAGGCCCAGGACCGCGCCGATGATGCCGATGGTGGGCGCGTATCCGCCGGCCGATTCAAAGACCTTGGCCGCGGACTCCCGGTGGTGTTCCGATTGCGCGATCTCCAGCTCCATCATCTTGCGGAGCTCCTGCAAATCAGTGCCGTCCACGGCCAGGGATAGCGATTTCTTGAGGAACGCGTCGCCGGCCTTCTCCAGATCTTCCTCAAGTGAAACGATGCTGCTCTTCCGGGCCTTGGTGGCGTAGGCGATGATTTCGTCCACAGCCGCCGCAGGATCCAGTTTCTCTTCGAAAAATACGGCCTTCAATCCGCCGATCGCCGACAAGAGCGAGGAGAGCGGAGACGTGACCATCACCGCGCCCAGAGTTCCACCCAGCACAATGATGGCGGCCGATACCTGCACGATGTCGGAGATCTTCCCGCCTTCGAACAT